>ERZ772851.846-NODE-846-length-33716-cov-4.220314_pt1 | contig 33716 bp, 30 predicted proteins | sample MGYA00512137_ERZ772851 | MGnify/ENA primary metagenome ERZ772851 (study PRJEB29015, sample SAMEA2737663) | human gut metagenome | biome: human gut; feature: human-associated habitat; material: faeces | place: China | collected 2012 ... | reverse complement strand
GTTTCGGCAGGGCGTAAAGCGTGGTGTTGCCCTCCACGCAGTTAAAGTGGCGGGCATACTCTTCAAGGCTGGTGATTCCCAACCGCACCCATTTAGGATGCGACCATTGCGGCAGACCGATGTAAATCATAACGCGTGAAGGATCTCTTCCACGCTACGCACACGGGCGATGCGTGGGTAGATATGGTTGATGCTGTTATTGTGCTGCTCGGCGCTGGCGGCACTACAGGCGTCTTCGGCAATCACCAGATTAAAGCCAAGTTACCAGGCATTGCGGGCGGTGGATTCAACACCGATATTGGTCGAGATCCCACATAACACTATTGTATCGATACCTCGGCGGCGTAATTGCAACTCCAGATCTGTACCGTAAAACGCACCCCACTGACGTTTGATGATTTCGATATCACTGTCAGTTGCACCTAATGCAGCTGGATGTTGCCACCAGTTTTCGGGCAACACTTTAGCGGGGGAGGGGGCATCAACCGGCTGTTTTAATGCTTCGGCGTGATCGGCAGACCAGCCAACGCGCACCAGAAACACGGGCTGACCGCTGGCGCGAAATTTCGCCGCCAGCTTCCCGGCGCGATTAACTACCTCATCGGCAGTATGTGGACCACCGGCAAAAGGTAAGATGCCTTCTTGTAAATCGATCACCACCAACGCAGTGGTTTTAGCATTAAGTTCAAGCATGCTGACTCCTGAAAAAACAAAATCGTGCCTCACACCTTAATGCGATTAGCCGATGGCGGAACGACAAATTTTGTTAATTTTTATGAGTTCGGGCAACACCTTTATAGCAAACTGGCGTAGAGTCTGATTTCAGGCCCGATATAAAGTGGTAACGAGGCGTTCCAGCGCGGGCCAGGCTCTTACGGTGCGGCAGAATTTCCAGTATAATAGCCGCCTTTTTTCATTCAGTTGTGACATACAGCTAACGCTGCGACTTGGTCACCTGCGCAGCAGGGGGCATCCGCCGGCAGCTAAGTTAAGGGATATCTCATGCGTACAGAATATTGTGGACAGCTCCGTTTGTCCCACGTGGGGCAGCAGGTGACTCTGTGTGGTTGGGTCAACCGTCGTCGTGATCTTGGTAGCCTGATCTTCATCGATATGCGCGACCGCGAAGGTATCGTGCAGGTATTTTTCGATCCGGATCGTGCGGACGCGTTAAAGCTGGCCTCTGAACTGCGTAATGAGTTCTGCATTCAGGTTACGGGCACCGTACGTGCGCGTGACGAAAAAAATATTAACCGCGATATGGCGACCGGCGAAATTGAAGTGCTGGCGTCCTCGCTGACTATCATCAACCGCGCAGATGTTCTGCCGCTTGACTCTAACCACGTCAACACCGAAGAAGCGCGTCTGAAATACCGCTACCTCGACCTGCGTCGCCCGGAAATGGCGCAGCGCCTGAAAACCCGCGCTAAAATCACCAGCCTGGTGCGCCGTTTTATGGATGACCACGGCTTCCTCGACATCGAAACTCCGATGCTGACCAAAGCCACGCCGGAAGGCGCGCGTGACTACCTGGTGCCTTCTCGTGTGCACAAAGGTAAATTCTACGCACTGCCGCAATCCCCACAGTTGTTCAAACAGCTGCTGATGATGTCCGGTTTTGACCGTTACTATCAGATCGTTAAATGCTTCCGTGACGAAGACCTGCGCGCTGATCGTCAGCCTGAATTTACTCAGATCGATGTGGAAACTTCTTTCATGACCGCGCCGCAAGTGCGTGAAGTGATGGAAGCGCTGGTGCGTCATTTGTGGCTGGAAGTGAAGGGCGTGGATCTGGGCGATTTCCCGGTAATGACCTTTGCGGAAGCAGAACGCCGTTATGGTTCTGATAAACCGGATCTGCGTAACCCGATGGAACTGACCGACGTTGCTGATCTGCTGAAATCTGTTGAGTTTGCAGTATTTGCAGGTCCGGCGAACGATCCGAAAGGTCGCGTTGCCGCTCTGCGCGTTCCGGGCGGCGCATCGCTGACCCGTAAGCAGATCGACGAATACGGTAACTTCGTTAAAATCTACGGCGCGAAAGGTCTGGCTTACATCAAAGTTAACGAACGCGCGAAAGGTCTGGAAGGTATCAACAGCCCGGTAGCGAAGTTCCTTAATGCAGAAATCATCGAAGCCATCCTGGATCGTACTGCCGCGCAAGATGGCGATATGATTTTCTTCGGTGCCGACAACAAGAAAATTGTTGCCGACGCGATGGGCGCACTGCGCCTGAAAGTGGGTAAAGACCTTGGTCTGACCGACGAAAGCAAATGGGCACCGCTGTGGGTTATCGACTTCCCGATGTTTGAAGACGACGGTGAAGGCGGCCTGACGGCAATGCACCATCCGTTCACCTCACCGAAAGACATGACTGCTGCAGAACTGAAAGCTGCACCGGAAAATGCGGTGGCGAACGCTTACGATATGGTCATCAATGGTTACGAAGTGGGCGGTGGTTCAGTACGTATCCATAATGGTGATATGCAGCAGACGGTGTTTGGTATTCTGGGTATCAACGAAGAGGAACAGCGCGAGAAATTCGGCTTCCTGCTCGACGCTCTGAAATACGGTACTCCGCCGCACGCAGGTCTGGCATTCGGTCTTGACCGTCTGACCATGCTGCTGACCGGCACCGACAATATCCGTGACGTTATTGCCTTCCCGAAAACCACGGCGGCAGCGTGTCTGATGACTGAAGCACCGAGCTTTGCTAACCCGACTGCACTGGCTGAGCTGAGCATTCAGGTTGTGAAGAAGGCTGAGAATAACTGATATGGCTTATAAGCGTCCCGTTTCGATCTTAGTGGTCATCTACGCACAAGATACGAAACGGGTGCTGATGTTGCAGCGGCGTGATGACCCCGATTTCTGGCAGTCGGTAACCGGCAGCGTGGAAGAGGGGGAAACCGCGCCGCAAGCTGCCGTGCGCGAAGTAAAGGAAGAGGTCACCATTGATGTTGTCGCTGAACAACTGACCTTAATTGACTGTCAGCGCACGGTAGAGTTTGAAATTTTTTCACATTTACGTCATCGCTATGCGCCGGGCGTGACGCGTAATACGGAATCATGGTTCTGTCTTGCGCTCCCACACGAGCGGCAGATCGTTTTCACTGAACATCTGGCTTACAAGTGGCTTGATGCGCCTGCTGCGGCGGCGCTCACTAAGTCCTGGAGCAACCGGCAGGCGATTGAACAGTTTGTAATTAACGCTGCCTGAACAGGCAGGGCTATCTGGAGATATTTTTATGGCAGGTCATAGTAAATGGGCCAACACCAGACATCGTAAAGCTGCGCAGGATGCAAAGCGCGGTAAAATCTTCACTAAAATCATTCGTGAGCTGGTAACCGCGGCTAAGCTGGGCGGTGGCGATCCGGACGCTAACCCGCGTCTGCGTGCAGCAATTGATAAAGCACTGTCTAACAACATGACCCGCGACACACTGAACCGCGCAATTGCACGTGGTGTGGGCGGTGATGATGATGCAAACATGGAAACCATCATCTACGAAGGTTACGGTCCTGGCGGCACGGCAATCATGATTGAATGTCTGTCTGACAACCGCAACCGTACCGTTGCTGAAGTGCGTCATGCATTCAGCAAATGTGGCGGTAACCTCGGTACAGATGGTTCCGTAGCCTATCTGTTCAGCAAAAAAGGCGTGATCTCCTTCGAGAAAGGCGATGAAGACACCATCATGGAAGCAGCTCTGGAAGCAGGTGCTGAAGACGTTGTGACCTATGATGACGGCGCGATTGATGTCTACACTGCATGGGAAGAAATGGGTAAAGTGCGCGACGCTCTGGAAGCGGCAGGTCTGAAAGCAGACAGCGCGGAAGTTTCCATGATCCCGTCCACCAAAGCTGATATGGATGCAGAAACCGCACCGAAACTGATGCGTCTGATCGATATGCTGGAAGATTGCGACGACGTGCAGGAAGTTTACCATAACGGTGAAATCTCTGATGAGGTCGCAGCGACTCTCTGATGAGGCCTGCTAAACAGCAAAACGGAGACGCGTGATGGCTATTATTCTCGGCATTGATCCGGGTTCGCGCGTGACCGGCTATGGCGTAATTCGCCAGGTAGGCAGGCAACTGTCCTACCTGGGTAGCGGATGCATACGCACCAAAGTGGATGATTTACCGTCTCGTCTGAAGCTCATCTATGCGGGCGTGACGGAAATCATCACCCAGTTCCAGCCTGATTATTTCGCCATTGAACAAGTCTTTATGGCGAAGAACGCTGACTCAGCCCTGAAACTGGGCCAGGCGCGCGGCGTGGCGATTGTGGCGGCGGTGAATCAGGAGTTGCCAGTATTTGAATACGCGGCACGTCAGGTAAAGCAAACGGTGGTAGGTATTGGTAGTGCCGAAAAAAGCCAGGTGCAGCATATGGTCCGCACCTTGCTGAAACTGCCCGCTAATCCACAGGCGGATGCCGCCGATGCGTTAGCTATCGCGATTACCCATTGTCACGTCAGTCAGAATGCGATGCAGATGAGCGAATCGCGGCTGAACCTGGCGAGAGGGCGACTGCGTTAAGTTATACCGCCTCGGTCAGTTCAGGCTGAGGCGTTTCAACTCCCTCCGCGTGAATCAACACCAAACCCGGATGATGCCACAAACTGGCTGGCGTGACGGTTTTACGCTCCCACGGAATAGAACCTAAGAACCAGAATTTCCAGAAAGTGAGTTTTGCATTCGGATTGCTATTTAACAGTTGTCCAAACGTCTCTATTTCACCCACCGGAATACATAGCGCCTCTTTATAAATATCAAAGACAAATTTTGAACAGAACTGGCGGGAAGATTCGTATTTAAAACCCGTGTGGTAAAGTTTGCGTAGCCGGGAAGGAACCTGTTCAACAATTCGTTGTTTTTGTTGTTCTGTCAGCCCAGCGTCTAATCGCTTTATAGCATAGCGTTGATTAGACGAACGTTTAATAAAACGAGATAGCGTGGTGATGGTTGAAAGGGGAACCCGGCTTTCTGCAACCAGGAAGTCTTCACCGTTATGACCGATAATGATCCCGACGTGATTACTCCAGCAATTTGATGCAGCTGATATTTGACCAAATAAGGCAGCACCTATACATGTAAAGACGATATCTCCAATTTCATATTCAGCAGGGTAATTAATATTCACGTTGTCATTCCATTGAAATCGATACGAATATACGTAATAGCATAAAAAATTTATTTTTTCAGGAGTCGCAATGTATATTTTTATTACGCATTTCTTCACTGAATATGTAATATTCAAATATTTGCTTCCAATATAACCTGTTGAATAAATTATACTCTGCCATTTTTCAGATCATCGGGACACCTCGCAAGTTTTCTTCATCCTTCGCTGGATATCTATCCAGCATTTTTTTATCATACAGCATTATCTTTGATTCATTACGCAGGAGCGTCATGTGATAGGCAGACTCAGAGGCATCATCATTGAAAAACAACCCCCGCTGGTGTTAATTGAAGTGGGCGGCGTAGGCTATGAAGTGCATATGCCGATGACCTGTTTTTATGAACTCCCTGAAGCGGGTCAGGAAGCGATCGTTTTCACCCACTTTGTGGTGCGTGAAGACGCGCAACTGCTGTACGGTTTTAACAATAAACAAGAGCGCACATTGTTCAAAGAGTTGATCAAAACCAACGGCGTCGGCCCGAAGTTGGCGCTGGCGATCCTCTCCGGAATGTCAGCGCAGCAGTTCGTTAATGCCGTTGAGCGTGAAGAAGTGGGGGCACTGGTGAAACTGCCGGGTATTGGCAAAAAAACCGCCGAACGCTTGATTGTTGAAATGAAAGACCGATTTAAAGGTTTGCATGGCGATCTCTTTACGCCAGCCGCCGACCTGGTACTCACATCACCTGCCAGCCCGGCGACCGACGATGCTGAACAAGAAGCAGTTGCCGCGCTGGTGGCGCTGGGCTATAAACCACAAGAGGCAAGCCGCATGGTGAGCAAAATCGCTCGCCCTGACGCCAGCAGTGAAACATTAATTCGCGAAGCCCTACGCGCCGCGTTATGAGGTAAAGGATGATTGAAGCAGACCGTCTGATTTCTGCCGGTACCACTTTGCCGGAAGATGTGGCAGATCGCGCCATTCGCCCTAAATTACTGGAAGAGTATGTTGGTCAGCCGCAGGTTCGTTCACAGATGGAGATTTTCATCAAAGCAGCGAAACTGCGCGGCGATGCCCTCGATCATCTGTTGATTTTCGGTCCTCCGGGGTTGGGTAAAACTACGCTTGCCAACATCGTCGCCAATGAAATGGGCGTTAATTTACGCACGACTTCTGGTCCGGTGCTGGAAAAGGCGGGCGATCTGGCAGCGATGCTCACTAACCTTGAACCGCATGACGTGTTGTTTATTGATGAGATCCACCGTCTTTCGCCAGTGGTGGAAGAGGTGTTGTATCCGGCAATGGAAGACTACCAACTGGATATCATGATTGGTGAAGGTCCGGCGGCACGCTCCATTAAAATTGATTTGCCGCCGTTTACCCTGATTGGTGCAACCACGCGCGCAGGTTCGCTGACATCACCGTTGCGCGATCGTTTTGGTATTGTGCAGCGTCTGGAGTTTTATCAGGTGCCGGATCTGCAATATATCGTCAGTCGCAGCGCACGCTTTATGGGGCTTGAGATGAGTGATGACGGCGCGCTGGAAGTTGCTCGTCGAGCTCGCGGTACGCCGCGCATTGCCAACCGTCTGCTGCGTCGAGTGCGTGATTTCGCCGAAGTGAAGCACGATGGCACCATCTCGGCAGATATCGCTGCTCAGGCGTTGGATATGTTGAATGTCGATGCTGAAGGTTTCGATTATATGGACCGCAAGTTATTGCTGGCGGTAATCGATAAGTTCTTTGGTGGGCCGGTAGGTCTGGATAACCTTGCGGCAGCCATTGGCGAAGAACGTGAAACCATTGAGGATGTGCTGGAACCTTATTTGATTCAGCAAGGCTTTTTGCAGCGTACACCGCGTGGGCGTATGGCGACGACGCGGGCGTGGAATCACTTTGGCATAACGCCGCCAGAAATGCCGTAAGTCGGATTGGTCGCTCGCGCCGCATCCGACACTGGCAGTGTGTCTGATGCGACACTGTTCGCGTCTTATCAGGCCAGCCAGAGATAGCGAACCGTAGGTCGGATAAGGCGCTCGCGCCGCATCCGACAAATGTGTTCAGCGATAGATTAGCTGGCCTGCTTTTTCATCATACTGAGAATAAATAACAGTGCCGCACATAGCACCACCGACGGACCCGCCGGCGTATCGTAAAACGCGGAAAAGGTTAAACCGCCAGTTACTGCCACCATCCCCACCAAAACAGCGACACCAGCCATCTGTTCCGGCGTACGGGCAAAGCGACGCGCAGTAGCTGCAGGAATAATCAGCAGTGAAGTAATAATCAACGCGCCAACAAATTTCATCGCTACACCAATCGTCAATGCCGTCACCAGCATCAACAACAATTTCACGCGCTGTAATTTCACACCATCAACAAACGCCAGATCCGGGCTAATCGTCATCGACAGCAAATTGCGCCATTGCCAGAACAAAATAGCCACCACGATGACCACGCCAATCGCAATAGCGATGAGATCTTCTGGCGTCACTGCCAGCAAATCACCGAACAGGTAAGCCATCAAATCAACACGAATGTTAGACATCAGACTAACGACCACCAGGCCCAGCGACAGGGCACTGTGCGCCATAATCCCTAATAACGTGTCGATCGCCAGCTGTGGACGCTTCTCCAGCCATACCAGACCGCCCGCCAGGAGCAGCGTAACGGCAATTACCGCATAGAATGGATTCACGTCCAGCAACAAACCAAACGCGACGCCAAGTAATGAGGCATGAGCCAGCGTATCACCGAAATAAGACATACGACGCCAGACTACAAACGAACCCAGCGGACCCGCGGCACAGGCGAGCATGATCCCGGCTAACCAACCGGGAAATAATAATTCAATCATGAGCGATCATTTCCCCGACGCAAAACAATTCGTCCCTGTAAATCGTGACGATGATTATGATGATGGCGATAGATACCCAGTTGTTCAGCACCACGAGGACCAAACATAGAAATAAACTCCGGATGTAGGGAAACAACTTCCGGTGTGCCGGAACAACAAATGTGGTGATTCAGACACAGCACTTCATCGGTTTTTGCCATTACCAGATGCAGATCGTGAGAGACCATTAAAACGCCACAATCCAGTTCGCGACGCAGTTGGTCAATAAGGTCATATAACGCCACCTGGCCATTTACATCCACGCCTTGAGTGGGTTCATCCAGCACTAATAATTGCGGGCGATTTAACAATGCTCGCGCTAATAGTACACGCTGCGTTTCGCCACCAGAGAGCTTTTGCATCGGTGCGTTAATCAGGTGCCCGGCCTGGACACGTTTCAGTGCAGGCAAAATATCTTCTTTATGTGTACCAGGGCGTAAGCGTAAAAAACGGTTTACGGTCAGTGGCAACGTGGTGTCGAGATACAGCTTCTGCGGTACATAGCCGATGCGCAGTTTTCCGTTGCGCTTGATAACCCCTTCATCGGGTGTTACCAGCCCGAGCACTACCCGTACCAGTGTCGACTTACCTGCGCCATTTGGCCCAAGTAAAGTCAAAATTTTTCCAGGTTTAAGTTCCAGCGACACATCAGAGAGGACGCGGCGTTGGCCAAAAGAAACCGAGACATTTTCCAGGGAAACCAGACTTGTCATGTTAATTTTAGTCTTGCAGTAGTCATGAAATGTTATAATATCACACTTCTCATATTCATTACGATGATTGGTCGCATTATGTTACATAAAAAAACGCTTCTTTTCGCAGCATTATCCGCCGCTCTCTGGGGAGGTGCAACACAGGCCGCAGATGCCGCCGTTGTCGCTTCGCTTAAACCCGTTGGGTTCATCGCTTCTGCCATTGCTGATGGTGTAACAGAAACGGAGGTTTTACTGCCTGACGGCGCTTCAGAACATGATTATTCACTGCGTCCATCGGATGTAAAACGCTTACAGAACGCGGACTTAGTCGTTTGGGTTGGCCCGGAGATGGAAGCGTTTATGCAAAAACCGGTAAGCAAATTACCAGAAGCGAAGCAGGTAACGATTGCGCAGCTTGAAGATGTGAAACCGCTACTGATGAAAAGTATTCACGGCGATGATGATGATCACGACCACGCGGAAAAAAGTGACGAAGATCACCATCACGGCGATTTCAACATGCATCTTTGGCTTTCCCCAGAGATAGCGCGGGCTACAGCGGTTGCAATCCATGGAAAATTAGTGGAACTTATGCCGCAAAGTCGAGCCAAACTTGACGCCAACCTGAAGGATTTTGAGGCACAATTAGCCTCAACCGAAACGCAGGTTGGTAACGAGCTCGCGCCGCTCAAGGGGAAAGGTTATTTCGTTTTTCACGATGCTTACGGCTATTTCGAAAAACAGTTTGGACTGACACCGCTTGGTCATTTTACCGTTAACCCTGAGATTCAACCTGGCGCGCAGCGTTTACATGAAATAAGAACACAGTTGGTTGAGCAAAAAGCAACCTGCGTTTTTGCTGAGCCACAGTTCAGGCCAGCGGTCGTTGAGAGCGTCGCACGAGGGACATCCGTTCGTATGGGAACGTTGGATCCCCTGGGGACGAATATCAAACTGGGTAAAACAAGCTATTCAGAATTCCTGAGTCAATTAGCCAACCAGTATGCGAGCTGCCTGAAAGGAGATTAATGAGGAAGTGATTACGTGCAACAGATAGCCCGCTCTGTCGCCCTGGCGTTTAATAATTTACCGCGACCACACCGCGTTATGTTGGGGTCGCTCACCGTTCTTACTCTGGCCGTCGCTGTCTGGCGGCCCTATGTTTATCACCGCGATGCCACGCCAATTGTCAAAACCATTGAGCTGGAACAGAACGAAATTCGTTCGCTCTTACCTGAAGCCAGTGAGCCGATTGATCAAGCTGCACAAGAAGATGAAGCCATTCCCCAGGACGAACTGGATGACAAAATCGCCGGTGAAGCGGGCGTGCATGAATATGTTGTTTCCACTGGCGATACGCTAAGCAGCATTCTCAATCAGTATGGTATTGATATGGGTGATATCACCCAACTGGCTGCTGCCGACAAAGAATTGCGTAACCTGAAAATCGGTCAACAACTCTCCTGGACATTAACCGCGGACGGCGAACTGCAGCGCCTCACCTGGGAAGTGTCTCGTCGTGAAACCCGAACCTATGACCGTACTGCCGCTAACGGTTTTAAAATGACCAGCGAAATGCAGCAAGGAGAGTGGGTTAACAATCTGCTGAAAGGTACCGTCGGGGGGAGCTTTGTTGCCAGCGCCAGAAACGCCGGTTTAACCAGCGCCGAAGTGAGCGCAGTGATTAAAGCCATGCAGTGGCAAATGGATTTCCGCAAACTGAAAAAAGGCGATGAATTTGCGGTGTTAATGTCTCGAGAAATGCTTGATGGTAAACGTGAGCAAAGCCAGCTGCTGGGCGTACGTTTGCGTTCAGAAGGTAAAGATTATTACGCTATCCGCGCTGAAGATGGCAAATTCTACGATCGTAACGGTACTGGTCTGGCGAAAGGATTCTTGCGATTCCCGACGGCGAAACAGTTCCGTATCTCGTCTAACTTTAACCCGCGTCGTACTAATCCTGTGACCGGTCGCGTTGCACCACACAGAGGTGTTGATTTCGCCATGCCGCAGGGTACGCCAGTGCTTTCAGTGGGTGACGGTGAAGTGGTGGTTGCCAAACGCAGTGGCGCAGCAGGTTATTATGTGGCTATTCGTCATGGTCGCAGCTACACCACGCGTTATATGCACTTGCGCAAGATTCTGGTGAAACCGGGACAGAAGGTGAAACGTGGCGACCGTATCGCGCTTTCCGGTAATACCGGACGTTCAACCGGGCCACATCTGCACTATGAAGTATGGATAAACCAGCAGGCCGTAAACCCGCTGACGGCAAAACTGCCGCGTACCGAAGGGCTGACCGGCTCCGATCGTCGCGAATTCCTGGCGCAGGCCAAAGAGATTGTGCCGCAGCTACGGTTTGATTAATTAACATCCATTCGCAGCCGGTACGCAGTCAGTACCGGCTTTTTTTATTTGGTGCGGGGCAAGTTGCGCCGCTACACTATCACCAGATTGATTTTTGCCTTATCCGAAACTGGAAAAGCATGGAAACGAAAAAAAATAATAGCGAATACATTCCTGAGTTTGATAAATCCTTTCGCCACCCGCGCTACTGGGGAGCATGGCTGGGCGTAGCAGCGATGGCGGGTATCGCTTTAACGCCGCCAAAGTTCCGTGATCCCATTCTGGCACGGCTGGGACGTTTTGCCGGACGACTGGGAAAAAGCTCACGCCGTCGTGCGTTAATCAATCTGTCGCTCTGCTTTCCAGAACGTAGTGAAGCTGAACGCGAAGCGATTGTTGATGAGATGTTTGCCACCGCGCCGCAAGCGATGGCAATGATGGCTGAGTTGGCAATACGCGGGCCGGAGAAAATTCAGCCGCGCGTTGACTGGCAAGGGCTGGAGATCATTGAAGAGATGCGGCGTAATAACGAGAAAGTTATCTTTCTGGTGCCGCACGGTTGGGCCGTCGATATTCCTGCCATGCTGATGGCCTCGCAAGGGCAGAAAATGGCAGCGATGTTCCATAATCAGGGCAACCCGGTTTTTGATTATGTCTGGAACACGGTGCGTCGTCGTTTTGGCGGTCGTCTGCATGCGAGAAATGATGGTATTAAACCATTCATCCAGTCGGTACGTCAGGGCTACTGGGGATATTATTTACCCGATCAGGATCATGGCCCTGAGCACAGCGAATTTGTTGATTTCTTTGCCACCTATAAAGCGACGTTGCCCGCGATTGGTCGTTTGATGAAAGTGTGCCGTGCGCGCGTTGTTCCGCTGTTTCCGATTTATGATGGCAAGACGCACCGTCTGACGATTCAGGTGCGCCCACCGATGGATGATCTGTTAGAGGCGGATGATCATACGATTGCGCGGCGGATGAATGAAGAAGTCGAGATTTTTGTTGGTCCGCGACCAGAACAATACACCTGGATACTAAAATTGCTGAAAACTCGCAAACCGGGCGAAATCCAGCCGTATAAGCGCAAAGATCTTTATCCCATCAAATAAAAAAGCCTCTCGCGAGGAGAGGCCTTCGCCTGATGATAAGTTCAAGTTTGCTTCAGAATATTCGAAATCTGTTGAACTATCATTGAACTGTAGGCCGGATGTGGCGTTTTCGCCGCATCCGGCAACGTACTTACTCTACCGTTAAAATACGCGTGGTATTAGTAGAACCCACGGTACTCATCACGTCGCCCTGGGTGACAATCACCAGGTCACCAGACATCAAGTAACCTTTATCGCGCAGCAGATTAACCGCTTCGCTGGCAGCTGCTACGCCGTCATTAGCGCTATCAAAGTGCACCGGCGTAACGCCACGATAGAGAGCAGTCAGGTTCAGCGTACGTTCATGGCGCGACATGGCGAAAATTGGTAGACCAGAGCTGATACGGGAGGTCATCAGCGCGGTACGACCCGATTCGGTCATGGTAATGATCGCCGTAACGCCTTTCAGGTGGTTAGCTGCGTACATTGCTGACATGGCAATAGCTTCTTCCACATTGTCGAACTGAACGTCCAGACGGTGTTTAGAAACGTTGATGCTCGGGATTTTTTCCGCACCCAGGCAAACGCGCGCCATGGCTGCAACAGTTTCTGACGGATACTGCCCAGCGGCAGTTTCTGCAGACAGCATCACAGCGTCAGTACCATCCAGAACGGCGTTTGCTACGTCCATGACTTCTGCACGCGTCGGCATCGGGTTAGTAATCATTGACTCCATCATCTGGGTCGCCGTGATTACCGCTCGGTTTAGCTGACGCGCACGACGGATTAACGCTTTCTGAATGCCGACCAGTTCCGGGTCGCCAATTTCCACACCGAGGTCGCCACGTGCAACCATTACCACGTCAGAGGCGAGGATGATGTCATCCATTGCATCCTGGCTGCAAACGGCTTCCGCACGTTCAACCTTGGCAACAATTTTCGCATCACATCCTGCATCGCGTGCCAGCCGACGGGCATAGTTCAGATCTTCGCCACAGCGTGGGAAGGAGACAGCCAGGTAATCTACGCCAATCAACGCCGCAGTCTTAATGTCTGCTTTGTCTTTTTCGGTCAGCGCTTCAGCCGACAAACCGCCGCCAAGTTTGTTGATACCTTTATTGTTGGAGAGGGGACCACCGACGGTGACTTCGGTGAACACTTTCATGCCCTGAACTTCCAGTACTTTTAACTGGACGCGACCATCGTCCAGCAGCAGGATGTCACCAGGCACGACGTCAGCAGGCAGGCCTTTGTAGTCGATACCGACTTTTTCTTTGTCGCCTTCACCTTTACCCAGGTTGGCGTCGAGCAGGAATTTATCCCCAATATTGAGGAAAACTTTGCCTTCTTTAAAGGTGGATACACGGATTTTGGGCCCCTGGAGGTCACCCAGAATAGCCACATGACGCCCCAGTTTTGCGGCAATCTCACGAACTTTATCCGCGCGCATTTTGTGATCTTCAGGCGAGCCGTGAGAAAAGTTCATACGTACAACGTTGGCACCCGCCGCGATAACTTTTTCAAGATTATTATCGCGATCTGTTGCTGGGCCTAACGTGGTAACGATTTTTGTTCTGCGAAGCCTTCTGGACATGTAATACTCCGTTGACTGAAACAACCAGGTGTTGCTTGAACATGAAATCCGAATGAAATAACGCCGCGATGGCGATAAATTAATCTCATTCGGATGTCGTATAAGATTAGGACAGTGACAGTCGTTTTTAGCGATCGTCACTTAAATTAAGTAACTGCTTATCAAAACGCGATTCCTTCAGCGCTTCCTTGACCCTCTTCAAGTTATCTCTGAATTTTGCCCCCCGACGCAAGGTAAAGCCAGTCGCCAACACGTCAATGACGGTCAACTGGGCCAAACGGGAGACCATCGGCATATAGATGTCGGTATCTTCCGGCACATCAAGGGTAATGGCGAGCGTGGCTTCCCTGGCTAGCGGCGTACCGGCGGAGGTGAGCGCGATCACCATGGCATCGTTTTCACGAGCCAGCTGCGCCAGCTCCACCAGGCTCTTGGTTCTTCCGGTATGCGAGATAATCACCACCACATCATCGTCATCGCAATTCATACAGCTCATCCGTTGCAGGACAATGTCGTCGGAATAGATGACCGGCACGTTAAAGCGGAAAAATTTGTTCATCGCGTCGTGAGCGACCGCCGCTGAGGAGCCGAGGCCGAAAAAGGCGATTTTTTTGGCCTGAGTCAGCAGATCCACCGCGCGATTTACCGCCGACATGTCGAGAGAATGGTGCACCTGATCTAAACTCGCCATGGCCGATTCGAATATTTTTCCCGTGTATGACTCAACGCTGTCGTCTTCATCGACATTCCGGTTAACATAGAGCGTGCCGTGCGCAAGGCTCTGGGCCAGATGCAGTTTGAAGTCAGGGAATCCGCGGGTTTCGAGACTACGGCAGAAGCGATTGACGGTCGGTTCGCTAACCCCGGCCTCAAGGGCGAGGGCGGCGATGCTCGAATGAATGGCCTGCTCGGGGGTGGCGAGGATCACTTCCGCCACTTTGCGTTCAGATTTGCTAAGGTGTTCCAGTCGGGACTGGATTTTTTCCAGCATGTTCATTAGTAACAGGGCGCTCATCAATGGAAACGATTTCATTAATGGGTGAAATCATTGGGCGTTTTAGCAAGAATATACCCCTCCGCAAGCGCAAGCGGTGAGGAATGACGTGAAATGATGTTGTTTTTTTTCATTACATGATCAGGGTCGTATTTTACTGACCTGAACCAGGTACAAACAACGAACAATAACGGCCGAATGCCCAAATCATCGCCGAATGTTTTCACCCTGTGCGGTTTTACCGCCGCAAACGAAGGGGAAGGCTTTCGGGAAATACGTAAACACAGTACAGTGCAGTGTAAGAAAATTACAAATATAGCCTGGCAAAAGCACCAGACTATCAACTGAGGAGAATGACATGGCGGTAACGCAAACGGCCCAGGCATGCGACCTGGTCATTTTCGGCGCGAAGGGCGACCTGGCGCGGCGTAAATTGTTGCCTTCCCTGTATCAGCTTGAAAAGGCGGGCCAGATCCACGCTGACACCAGAATCATTGGCGTCGGCCGTGCCGACTGGGATAAAGCGGCTTATACCAAAGTCGTGCGCGAAGCGCTGGAAACCTTCATGAAGGAAAAAATTGATGAAGGTTTGTGGGATACCCTGAGCGGACGCCTGGAGTTCTGTAATCTTGACGTCAATGACACCAGCGGCTTCACCCGCCTGGGTGAGATGCTGGATCAAAAGAACCGTGTCACCATCAACTATTTCGCTATGCCGCCGAGCACCTTTGGCGCGATCTGTAAAGGGCTGGGCGAAGCGAAGCTTAATGCCAAGCCTGCGCGCGTGGTCATGGAAAAACCGCTCGGCACCTCGCTGGAAACCTCCCGTGAAATCAACGACCAGGTCGGCGAGTTTTTTGAAGAGTGTCAGGTCTACCGTATCGACCACTATCTCGGTAAAGAGACGGTCCTCAACCTGCTGGCGCTGCGCTTCGCCAACTCCCTGTTCGTCAATAACTGGGACTGCCGCACCATCGATCACGTCGAAATCACCGTCGCGGAAGAGGTGGGTATTGAAGGGCGCTGGGGTTACTTCGACCAGGCCGGGCAGATGCGCGACATGATCCAGAACCACCTGCTGCAGATCCTGTGCATGATTGCCATGTCGCCGCCGTCCGATCTCAGCGCCGACAGCATCCGTGATGAAAAGGTCAAGGTGCTGAAATCCCTGCGCCGTATTGACCGCTCCAACGTGCGCGAGAAAACCGTTCGCGGCCAGTATACCGCCGGCTTTGCCCAGGGCAAAAAAGTGCCTGGCTATCTCGAAGAGGAGGGGGCCAACAAGACCAGCAACACCGAAACCTTCGTGGCGATCCGCGTCGATATCGATAACTGGCGCTGGGCTGGCGTACCGTTCTATCTGCGCACCGGCAAACGTCTGCCGACCAAATGCTCAGAGGTAGTGGTTTACTTCAAAACCCCGGAACTGAATCTGTTTAAAGAGACCTGGCAGGAGCTGCCGCAGAACAAGCTGACCATTCGCCTGCAGCCGGACGAAGGGGTAGATATCCAGGTACTGAACAAAGTGCCGGGCCTCGATCATAAACATAACCTGCAGATCACTAAACTGGATCTGAGCTACTCCGAAACCTTCAACCAGACGCACCTGGCCGATGCCTATGAACGTCTGCTGCTGGAGACCATGCGTGGCATCCAGGCGCTGTTCGTTCGCCGTGACGAAGTAGAAGAGGCGTGGAAATGGGTTGACTCCATTACCGAAGCCTGGGCAGCCGACCGCGATGCGCCGAAACCGTATCAGGCCGGGACCTGGGGACCGGTTGCGTCGGTGGCCATGATCACTCGCGACGGTCGTTCATGGAACGAGTTCGAGTAAGGCTGGAGGCTAATCCGTCAGGGTTATTTTACCGGTAACATGATCTGACGCAGAAAGTCGCACGCTTTTTAATCTTTTAAGCCCCGTGAGGATTCACCCACGGGGCTTTTTTTATTACACTGCCTGCAGACATTTTGCCCCTGAGCGCTGGTGTTTGTGGCCTTTACCACGTCAACACGTCATCACGCAGCGGCCGGACAGATAAAAATTTGAGGAGCCTTTATGAATTCGACAATGTTACGGGTAACAAATCGCATTATCGAACGGTCGCGTGACACCCGCGCGGCTTACCTCGCAAGGATTAACCAGGCCAAAACCGACACCGTGCATCGTGCGCAACTGGCCTGCGGCAATCTGGCTCACGGATTCGCGGCCTGCCAGGCTGACGACAAAGCCTCCCTGAAGAGCATGTTGCGCAACAACATTGCCATCATCACCTCCTACAACGACATGTTGTCCGCTCACCAGCCCTATGAACACTACCCGGAGATCATCCGCAAAGCGCTGCACAGCGCCAATGCGGTCGGCCAGGTCGCCGGCGGCGTGCCGGCGATGTGCGACGGCGTAACGCAGGGGCAGGACGGGATGGAGCTTTCACTCCTGAGCCGCGAGGTGATCGCTATGTCCGCCGCCATCGGCCTGTCGCATAACATGTTCGACGGGGCCCTGTATCTCGGGGTCTGCGATAAAATTGTTCCCGGTCTGACCATGGCGGCGCTCTCATTTGGCCATCTGCCGTCGGTCTTTATTCCCTCCGGTCCGATGGCCAGCGGCCTGCCGAATAAAGAGAAGGTTCGCATTCGCCAGCTGTATGCAGAAGGGAAAGTTGACCGTATGGCGCTGCTGGAGTCCGAAGCCGCCTCTTATCACGCGCCGGGGACCTGTACTTTCTACGGAACGGCGAACACCAACCAGATGGTGGTCGAATTTATGGGCATGCAGCTGCCGGGCTCGTCCTTTGTCCATCCGGATGCTCCGCTGCGGGAAGCGCTGACCGCCGCCGCCGCGCGCCAGGTCACCCGCATGACCGGCAACGGCAATGAGTGGATGCCGCTGGGCAAAATGTTTGACGAAAAAGTGGTGGTCAACGGCATCGTGGCGCTGCTGGCGACCGGTGGCTCCACCAACCACACTATGCACCTGGTGGCGATGGCCCGCGCGGCGGGAATTATCATTAACTGGGACGATTTCTCCGACCTGTCAGACGTGGTGCCGCTGCTGGCGCGCCTCTATCCCAACGGCCCGGCGGATATCAACCACTTCCAGGCGGCAGGCGGCGTTCCGGTACTGGTGCGCGAGCTGCTGAAAGGCGGCCTGCTGCATGAGGATGTTCACACCGTGGCCGGCTTTGGCCTGTCGCGCTACACCCTGGAGCCATGGCTGAATAACGGCGAGCTGGGCTGGCGCGAAGGGGCGACAGCGCCATTGGACGACCAGGTCATCGCGACCTTTGAAAAACCATTCTCCCGCCACGGCGGCACCAAGGTGCTGAGCGGCAACCTGGGACGCGCGGTGATGAAAACTTCGGCGGTCCCAGTGGAGAACCTGGTGATTGAAGCGCCGGCGGTGGTATTTGAGAGCCAGCACGACGTGTTGCCGGCCTTTGAAGCGGGGCTGCTGGACAAAGACTGCGTGGTGGTGGTCCGTCATCAGGGGCCAAAAGCGAACGGGATGCCAGAATTACATAAACTTATGCCGCCACTTGGTGTATTATTGGACCGCCGTTTCAAAATAGCGCTGGTGACCGATGGCCGACTTTCTGGCGCCTCCGGTAAAGTCCCGTCAGCCATTCACGTCACGCCTGAAGCGTATGATGGCGGCTTGCTGGCGAAAGTGCGCGATGGCGATCTTATTCGCGTGAACGGACAGACGGGGGAACTGACGCTGCTGGTGGATGAGGCCGAACTGGCGGCGCGTCAGCCGCATATCCCTGACCTCAGCGCGTCGCGCGTGGGAACCGGTCGGGAGATGTTTGGGGCGCTGCGTGAGAAGCTCTCTGGCGCGGAGCAGGGCGCAACCTGCATCACTTTTTAAGACGATTTAATTTCTAGATCTGGCGAGAGAAAATCCTGATGAAAAACTGGAAAACAACAGCAGAAGCAATCCTCACCTCCGGTCCGGTTGTCCCGGTTATCGTAGTGAAAAAGCTGGAACACGCGGTACCGATGGCGAAAGCGCTGGTGGCGGGCGGCGTTCGCGTGCTGGAAGTTACCCTGCGCACCGAGTGCGCCCTGGAGGCGATCCGCGCGATTGCCAAAGAAGTTCCGGACGCGATTGTCGGCGCGGGCACGGTTACCAACGTTGAGCAGTTGAAAGCGGTAACGGAAGCCGGCGCGCAGTTCGCTATCAGCCCGGGTCTTACCGAATCCCTGCTGAAAGCGGCGACCGAAGACGGCACCATCCCGCTGATCCCGGGGATCAGCACGGTATCTGAGCTGATGCTGGGTATGCAGTATGGCCTGAAAGAGTTTAAATTCTTCCCGGCGGAAGCCAACGGCGGCGTGAAAGCCTTGCAGGCGATTGCGGGTCCGTTCGGCCACATTCGTTTCTGCCCGACCGGCGGTATCTCTCCGGCCAACTACCGTGACTACCTGGCGCTGAACAGCGTACTGTGCATCGGCGGTTCCTGGCTGGTGCCAGCCGACGCCCTCGAAGCCGGCGACTACGATCGCATCACCACCCTCGCGCGAGAAGCGGTGGAAGGCGCGAAATAAACCACGCCTCCAGGTCAACAACCCGGTCTGCGGCAACGCGACCGGGTTTTTTGTCTTTACCCTTCGACGATGACCGCCGCGGCGGCGGCTTTAGCGCGCGCCACGGCCTCCTCAACCGAATCGGCGACGGCGAGGGTTACCCCCAGGCGGCGGGTACCGTCAATCTCCGGCTTGCCGAACAGACGCAGCTGCAGGCCAGCCCCGACGGCCGACTGCAGCTGGCCAAAGCTGACGTTCTGGCTGGACAACTGCGGAAGGATCACCGCGGAGGCGGCCGGACCATACTGGCGGATAGCGCCGACGGGTAGCCCGAGGAAGGCGCGAACGTGCAGGGCGAATTCCGAGAGATCCTGGGAGATAAGCGTCACCATCCCGGTGTCGTGTGGTCGCGGGGAGACTTCGCTGAAGATCACCTCGTCGCCGCATACGAACAGCTCCACGCCAAACAGACCATAACCTCCCAGCGCCAGCACCACCTTGCGGGCGATGGTCTGGGCACGCTCGAGGGCCAGGTCGCTCATCTGCTGCGGCTGCCAGGACTCGCGGTAGTCGCCGTCTTCCTGACGATGACCAACCGGAGCGCAGAAATGCACGCCATCGACAGCGCTGACGGTGAGCAGGGTGATTTCGAAATCGAAGTTCACCACCCCCTCGACGATCACCCGTCCGGCGCCAGCGCGGCCGCCCTGCTGCGCATAGCGCCAGGCTTCGCTGAGCTGGTCAGCCGAGCGGATAAAGCTCTGGCCTTTGCCGGAGGAGCTCATCACCGGTTTAACGATGCATGGCAAACCGATCTCGGTAACCGCCGCGCGGAAGCCTTCTTCGCTGTCGGCAAAACGATAGCGGGAAGTGGGAAGCTGCAGCTCTTCCGCCGCCAGGCGGCGAATGCCTTCGCGGTTCATGGTGAGCTTTGCCGCCCGCGCCGTGGGGACCACTTTCTGCCCGGCCTGTTCCAGTTCGACCAGGGTGTCGGTAGCGATAGCTTCGATCTCCGGCACGATGTAATCGGGTTTTTCCTGTTCAATCAGGGCGCGCAGGCTCTCGCCGTGCAGCATATTGATGACGTGGGCGCGGTGGGCGACCTGCATCGCCGGGGCATCGGGGTAGCGGTCTACGGCGATGGTTTCAATGCCCAGACGCTGACATTCAATAGCGACTTCTTTACCCAACTCGCCGGAACCTAACAGCATAACTTTGGTGGCTGCCGGGCGCAGCGCGGTGCCTAATACAGTCATAACTCTCATCCGCAGTAAAAAAAGATGGCAGCGATTATAAACGAAAACGTTTGCGTATGTCTTTACGCGCGTAACGCGCGTGAGTTGAGTCCGGGAGGGAAATTTGCTATACTGTATAAAAATACAGTGTTGAGAGGCTGCAGTATGGCGGTTGAAATTAAATATGTGGTGATCCGCGAAGGTGAGGAAAAAATGTCTTTTGCCAGCAAAAAAGAGGCCGACGCTTACGACAAAATGCTCGATCTGGCAGAGGTGCTGAATGACTGGCTGGTGACATCGCCGCTGGAGATGGATGACGTCCAGCGCGATACCATGGCGATGTGGCTGGCGGAGCGTAAAGAAGCGCTGCAGCATATCCTGCGAGTTGGCCGACTGCCGGAGCAAGAGACGCCCGCACAGGACGCCTCCGCGCCGTCGGCTACCGCCGAGACTTCTCCGGCGGGTGATGACGCCGTGCCGGCGGCCAAAGCGCGCAAAGCCAAGGCAGCCTGAACGCTGGCGGTCAGTCACTGGTCGGTCGGCCCCGATGCTGCCGTCGCACGTACCTTTGCGCATCTTTAGCCATATCTAACATTTCCTGACATCGCGTCGTTTAGGCTGATAACAGTGTTTGTCACCTGAGAGGAAAACCATGGCTAACTGGCTACATCAACTGCAGTCGCTGCTCGGGCAGCAGGGTGCGTCACCGTCCGGCGAGTCGTCAAAAGGGAGCGGCCTGCTGCCCGGCGCCATCGGTGGGCTGGCCGGATTGCTGGTGGCCAGCAAATCGTCACGCAAATTATTGGCGAAATATGGCACTAGCGCGCTGCTGGCAGGCGGCGGGGCGGTGGCGGGCACGGTGTTATGGAACAAGTATCAGCAGAAAATGCGCGCGCAGAATACATCCGCCCAGGCGCCTGAGACGGCAGCGGCGCCGGCGGAGGTCGATCCGCGTAGCGTGCGGCTGATCACGGCCCTGGTATTTGCCGCGAAAAGCGACGGTCATATTGATGACCACGAGCGGGCGAATATTGAAACTCAGCTGCGGGCGGCCAATATTGACGTTCAGGCCCGGGTGCTAATTGACCAGGCGCTGGCCCAGCCGCTGGATCCGCAGCGTCTCGCCGAGGGCATCATCGACCCGCAGGAGGCGCTGGAGATCTACTACGTCAGCTGCGCGGTGATTGATATCGACCATTTTATGGAGCGTAGCTACCTTAATGCGCTGGGAGACGCCCTGGCGCTGCCGAAAGATGTCCGGGCCGATATAGAACAGGATATCCAGTCACAAAAACAAGCGCTAAGCGTCTAAATCATCACGTTTCGCTTGCATCGCTCGCGTCTTTTGCCACCCTTATAGACACGTCATCATTCAGGCGCCACCCTGCGGCCTGAATGCTCTTGTGTCACGATAAAGCAGCAGAAGAATAACATGCCACCTAAAGCTAAACGGATCCCTCACGCCATGACCTTGCATGGCGATACACGCATCGATAATTATTACTGGCTGCGCGACGATGAGCGCGCGCGACCTGACGTGCTGGAGTATCTGCACGCGGAGAACGCTTACGGCAAGCAAGTGATGGATTCGCAGCTCAGCCTGCAGGAGCGTCTGCTGAAGGAGATTATCGACCGCATTCCGCAGCGGGAAGTCTCTGCCCCCTACAGTAAAAACGGCTTTCGCTACCGTCAGGTGTATGAGCCGGGCTGCGAATACGCTATCTACCAGCGGCAGTCGGTGCTGAAAGAAGAGTGGGATGAGTGGGAGATCCTGCTCGATGCCAACCAGCGGGCGGCGAAGAGCGAGTTCTACACCCTGGGCGGACTGGGCATTGCGCCCAACAACCAGCTAATGGCGGTGGCGGAAGATTACCTTTCCCGCCGCCAGTACGGCCTGCGCTCTTGCGACCTCAGCAACGGCGAGTGGTACCCGGAAATCCTCGAAAATGTCACCTCCGGCTTTGCCTGGAGTAACGATTCACGCTTTGTTTGGTATGTGCGTAAACATCCCACCACGCTGCTCCCTTATCAGGTCTGGCGCCACACCGTCGGGACACCGGCGCAGAGCGACGCGCTGGTCTACGAGGAAAAAGATGAGACCTTCTACGTCAGCGTGCATAAAACCACCTCCCAGCAGTTCGTGGTAATTTATCTCTCCAGCGCCACCACCAGCGAAGTGCTGCTGCTCAACGCCGAACTGCCAGACGCCGAGCCGGTCTGCTTTCTGCCACGGCGTAAAGATCATGAATACAGTCTTGATCACTATCAGCACGCTTTCTATCTTCGTTCCAACCGGGAGGGGAAGAATTTCGGCCTCTACCGTACCGTGCTGCGTGATGAAGAACAGTGGACCACGCTGATCCCCCCGCGTCACGACGTGATGCTCGAAGGATTTACCCTGTTTACCGACTGGTTGGTTGTGGAGGAGCGCCAGCGTGGCCTGACCAGTCTGCGGCAAATTAACCGCAAGACCCGGGAGGTGGTGGGGATCGCTTTTGACGATCCGGCCTATGTCACCTGGCTTGCCTATAATCCGGAGCCCGAAACGTCGCGACTGCGCTACGGCTATTCCTCCATGACTACGCCGGATACGCTGTTTGAACTGGATATGGATACCGGCGAACGAAGAGTGATCAAACAGCAGGAGGTAAAGGGGCTGGATACGAGCTGCTACCAGAGCGAACACCTGTGGGTGACCGCCCGCGATGGCGTCGAAGTCCCGGTCTCTCTGGTCTACCATCGCGAACATTTTCGCAAAGGGAGCAACCCGCTGCTGGTCTATGGCTATGGCTCATATGGCGAGAGTATCGATGCCGATTTCAGCGCCAGCCGGCTGAGCCTGCTCAACCGCGGCTTTGTCTACGCCATCGCCCACGTCCGCGGCGGCGGCGAGCTGGGTCAGCAATGGTATGAAGACGGTAAATTCCTGTGTAAGAAAAATACCTTCAACGACTATCTGGACGTCTGTGACGCGCTGCTTGCCCAGGGGTACGGCGATCCGCGGCTCTGCTACGGCATGGGGGGCAGCGCCGGCGGAATGCTGATGGGCGTGGCCGTGAATGAACGGCCAGAGCTGTTCCATGGCGTGATAGCCCAGGTGCCGTTCGTCGATGTGGTGACCACCATGCTGGATGAAACTATTCCGCTGACCACCGGTGAATTTGAAGAGTGGGGAAATCCGCAGGATGAAACCTATTATCACTATATGAAAAGCTACAGTCCCTATGACGGCGTGAGGGCGCAGGCGTATCCCCACATGCTGGTGACTACCGGTCTGCATGATTCCCAGGTGCAATACTGGGAGCCGGCTAAATGGGTGGCGAAACTGCGGGAACTGAAAACCGACGATAACCTGCTGCTGCTCTGCACCGATATGGATTCCGGACACGGCGGAAAATCCGGGCGCTTTAAAAGCTATGAAGGGGTGGCGCTGGAGTACGCCTTTTTCATCGCCCTGGCGCAGGGGACACTGCCGGGAAAAGCGGCAGTGTAGGCGCTATTCCCCGAGGTAATGCCTGAGCGTCAGGCGCAGTTCGGGGCTCATGCGGTCGAGATTGTTGAATAACCAGCGCAGATAGCCTGGATCGTTTTCAGCAATCTCGGCGACGGCCTTACCCCGGTATTTGCCGAAGGTAAAAGTAGTCAGCAGCGCCGGCCGACCGGTGATATCGGCCATTTCGTCAGGGGTCCAGCCGGAAACATTGATGATATCCAGCAGCAGCGCGGCGGTGATATAGCAGTCATACAGCGCCCGGTGGTGATGCAGTCCCGGCGGCGTAGTCACGTTCAGCTTACGTGACTTATATAACCCCATATTGCTGTATTTGATTCCCGGCCACAGGCGTCGGGCCAGCTTCATCGTACAGATCCACTCGCCGTGCATCTCCGGCAACACCCGGCGATCGAAGCTGGCGTTATGCGCGACGTACCACGGGCTGCCATGATAGTGCGGAATAATCTCCTCAATCCACGGCTTATCGGCGACCATCTCTTCCGTGATCCGGTGGATAGCCATCGCCTGCGGGCTGATGGGCCGATCGGGACGCACCAGATGGCTCATGGGATTGGTAATTTGCCCGTCGACTATATCGACCGAGGCGATTTCAACGATGCCCCCCTGCAGGCCGCAGGTTTCGGTATCAATGACGCGCAGCATGGCTCGCTCCAGAGCAAAACAATAAGCGTAATGGAATTGGCCGGGCTTGCCAACCGACGGGGAGGAGGCGAGCGCGCATTATTTCTGTTTCGGCTCCCACGGTAGCCGCGAAAGGGAGACGGAGGCCAACCGATGGGCGATCAGTCGTTCACGGAACCAGTCGCGCAGATGTGCAGGCTGTTCACGCTCGACTAAATCAGCGACCACCGGCATATTGTACCGCTCCTTAAAAGCAACGCCGGCGGCGGCGAGATCGACATTGACTTTATCCATCTCATCTTGCGAAATTTTGGCCAGATTTCTTTCCATCATCCACTCCACTCTGCTTATAAATCCGGTCAGGGCCAGATGCCTGGCTCGACTCTGGCATTATACAGGGTTATTCTCTGTGCTACAGACATAACAAAAGGGAATGACGAATATGCGACTTCTTGCTGGACGCGCGTTGCGCCTCTCCGTTGCGCTTGCCGGGATGTTAACCGCGGCGGGCGCCTTCGCCCACGCTCACCTGCAGCAGCAGATCCCGACCGCCGGGGCGCAGCTTTCAGCTTCCCCACAGACGCTGACGCTCAGTTTTTCCGAAGGTATTGAACCCGCATTCAGCGGCGTGACCGTCACCGGTCCGCAGCAGCATGCGGTGGCTACCGGAAAACTGACCCGCAGCGCCGATAATCCGGCCGAGGTCACGTTACCTTTGGCGGAAGCCTTGCCGCCGGGAGAGTACACCGTGGCATGGCATGTGGTCTCGGTGGATGGTCATAAAACCAAAGGGCAATATACCTTTAGCGTGAAGTAAGCGATGCTGACCGGGCTCTATATTACCCTGCGCTTTGGGCACTTTATCTCCCTGATGCTGGCTTTTGGCTGCGTGCTGTATGGCGCCTGGTGGGCGCCGGTACCGCTGAGACGCGTGCTGATGCTGCGCTTTTATCCACTACTGCGCCCGCTGCTGCTGATCGGCGCGATCTCTACGCTGGCGCTGTATCTCCTGCAGGGAGGAATGATGGGCGAAGGCTGGACGGATGTCTGGCGACCCGCCGTGTGGCAGGCGGTGGCCGGGACCCGCTTTGGTGGAGTGTGGATCTGGCAGATCCTACTGACGTGGATCGCGCTTGCGGTAGTGTGGATCCGTCCCCGTCACGGCGCCCGCCAGCTGGTGGCCCTGCTGGCGGCCCAGCTGCTGCTTTCCGCCGGGGTAGGGCACGCCGCTATGCACGATGGTCTCACCGGCGTGCTGCAGCGGACAAACCACGCTGTGCATCTCTTCTGCGTCGCCAGCTGGTTTGGCGGTCTGTTGCCCTTTATCTATTGCCTGCGCCTGGCGCAGGGGCGCTGGCGGCCGGCCGCGGTCTATACCATGGCGCGCTTTTCACGTTACGGGCATCTGGCCGTCGCCGGCACGATTGCCAGCGGAGCGCTCAATGCGCTGTTGATCCAGGGAGGATTGATTGGCGCATCGCCGTGGGGACGCATGTTGTTGATCAAATGTGCGCTGGTCGCCGGGATGGTGGTAATTGCGTTAGTGAACAGGTATGTTCTGGTACCGCGCATGTCGGCAAGCGATTCGCAGGCGGAAAGCCTGATCCTGCGAACCACGCAGGCTGAAATAGGGCTGGGCGCGCTGGCGCTGCTGGCCGTCAGTCTGTTTGCCACCTGGGAACCTTATTGAATTAACTGGCAAAATCATGAAAAAAATTGTTCTGACCATGTTGTTACTGGCAAGCTCCGGGGCTGCTCTGGCAGCGCCACAAATTATCACCGTGAGCCGTTTTGAGGTGGGGAAGGAGAGCTGGGCGTTCAACCGGGAAGAGGTTATGTTGACCTGTCGACCGGGTAACGCGCTTTACGCCATCAACCCGAGCACGCTGGTTCAGTATCCGCTCAATGAGGTGGCTGAGCAGCAGGTCAAAGCCGGCAAAACCACCGCGCAGCCGATCTCAGTGATCCAGATCGACGATCCGCAGCATCCGGGACAAAAAATGAGCCTCGCGCCCTTTATCGAGCGAGCGAAGAAGCTCTGCTAAACTTTCTCGCTATCCTGCTGTAATAACATTAAAAAAACCGCCCTTGCCGGACAACGGCAGTGGCGGTTTTTTCGCTGGCAGAGGCCCCCTTTCCAGGAATTATGCAGCCACTTTGGCCGCGGACTGGAAAAGCTGACGCGTTAAACTATTCTTATAGTGCAAGGCGACTTAGCCTGCATTAATGCCAACTTTTAGCGCACGGCTCTCTCCCAAGAGCCATTTCCCTGGACCGAATACAGGAATCGTATTCGGTCTCTTTTTATCTTTATCTGTCTTCTTTCTCAATAGCCAGCGACATCCTGTCAGTCAAACACCCGCTGGCCTCTGGATGTCCCGTTATAGCACACCGTTTTTAGCATACACAATTCATTTACACATAAATCGCATCCTGTGGAAGGGGGAGGTGGCAAAGGTGGAACCGTAAACGAGGGCGGAGAAAAGAAAAAACCTGCACCTAAACAGGCCCGGCGTGCAGGTTAACTGGCGGGCCAACATCGGAAGCCTGCTAGTATACATATTTGTATGATAAATAAAATAAGCAAAATCTAAACGATTTGGCAATTCATGCGATTACACCTCGCCGGCTGACGAGGTGGCATAAATAATAAGAACGAGCACTTTTGCGGGCGGAAAATATTATTGCGGAACGCTGAATGTAGGGTATATCTGACTTTCCAGATAGCAGAGCAATAGCCAAATTTCATCGCTAAAAATAAACCATATGCTCCCGAGCAGAATGACCGCCAGAATAATCAGCAGAAAAATTTCGGTTTTACTCATTATGCAAGCGACTATCCGGTGGCCTTCGGGGACCCTGATAGTAGCGAAATATTGACATAATAAGCAAACGCCATGTTGTAATTCGGCTTCACCGACAGCGCAATTTAGTCACCGGCATGCCGCTGCGTCAATATTGCCCCCTGCTCCGTCAGCTGATCCAGCAGCTGGAATCGCCGCCGATATTCAGCCCGTTTTTTACTGGCGATACTCTCCAGCGATTTTCTTTCCAGACATAGCGGTAGCCGCCAGCGCCAGGGGCTTTCCGGCTGGCCGTCGATAGACTGCCAGAACTCGTCGTAGCTGGCGTGGAAATGGCGGCCTTTGCTCAGGCGATAGCGCAGGGCGCGGAACACGTGACCATTATCGCTGACGCCGTAAATAGCCGCGATTTGGCTGCGCGCGGCCAGCTGCCAGATAAACTCCAGCAGCAGGCGCTTCGGAAACAGGCCGTAGCAGGCGCGAGTCGCCTGCTTAATCACCTCATGAGAAACGTGACGTCGCGGCCCCTGCAGACCGCCGATAACCAGCTGCCAGGCATCGTGATCACGGGTTACGCTGAAGGTGGCGCTGGCCAGCAGGGTGTGGTCGCTGTCGCGCAGCCACAGAGTGGTTTCACCCTCACGTTCGGCTTTGCCTGCCGAGGAGGCATAAAGAGTAAACCGGCGGTCCTCTTTTCCGTTTAACGTCAGCAGCGGGACCTCAGACACCGCGGTCATAGCGTGCGCCAGCCGCGATCCGCGTAGGGTGTCGATATAGCGATAATGGTTGATTACCGCCACCGCCCGCTGCCAGGCGTTGAGATCGCGGGTCAGATATTGACGGTGTACTTTGCCCGGCAGCGTAGCCTGCGCGGCCAGCAGCTGATTAAAATCATCCCGAGCGCAGAGCGCTTCCAGCATCGCTCTGGTGGCGTTATAAAATAGGGCCGTGCGCAGCAAAAACTTAAAGCGGTAATTTTTTTGCCGCCAGATGGGGGCAGGTGTCAATCTGCCCATCACCAGATCGGCAATAAGATGCGAGCGCGGCGCTAGCACGCCGGATGAATGCAGGCTATTGTCTGTCACGATAAACACCTCGTTGTGATTTCCCCCTATTTTAAAGCGAGCCACTGACAAGCTTAATCCTCTGGCGGACTATATTTGCCGTCTGTTTAAAATTGATTGAGGTGTAAATTAAATTCCGTGGACCTTTGCTGGAATTACCTATAATTACCGCTGAGAGGTAATTATATGTATCAACGTATTAACGGCAGCGACTGGCGTAATATCTGGCTGATGGGCGATCTGCATGGCTGCTTTGCGCTGCTGATGAATCGCCTGCGTCAGCTGCGTTTTGATCCCTGGGCCGATCTGCTGATCTCGGTGGGCGATCTGATCGATCGCGGGCCGCAGAGCGCCGATTGTCTTGGCCTGTTGCGCTGTCGCTGGTTCAGGACCGTTCGGGGGAATCATGAGCAGATGGCGCTGGAGGCGCTGGAGAGCGGAGATATGCGGCTCTGGCAGATGAACGGTGGCGACTGGTACGTCAAGGGCGATGCGCGGCAGCGGGCCGACGTCGATCGGCTGCTGGCGAACTGTCGGCGGCTACCGTTGATTATTGAAGTGGAATGCGGGAAAGCGCGGCATGTGATCGCCCACGCCGATTACCCGGCGCCGGTCTATCGCTGGCAGCAGCCGGTGGATCCCCAACGGGTACTATGGAGCCGCCATCGTCTGAGTGAACACCTGGCGGGGCGCCATGGCGCTATTGCCGGCGCAGACCATTTCTGGTTTGGCCATACGCCGCTTCAGGCGCGTTATGACCACGATAATCAACACTATATTGATACGGGCGCTGTGTTTGGTGGGACGCTGACGCTGGTGGCGCTGCAGTCGGCAGGCTAAAAGTCGCTGTATTCGCTGGCGGGTTGCCAGAAGCCATCAATAAAATCTTCTATCGGGTAGCAGCCACCGTGGCGGATCCGCTGATCCTCCATCGCCACTAAGCACTGCGTTTCCTCGCGGTAGACGTCAACCACAATGTCCTCGCAGCCGCCATCCAGATAGCAAATAAACAACACTAAGGCAAACATCCTGGCCTCATGCTCGGGTTCACATACTATTTAGTGTAGGGGATGACGGCGGGACGGGGAAATAAATAACCCGTCTCAGGCGACGGGTTCATTGGTGTCAGGCAAGGCGCATGACCCAGGCATCGGACTGGCGGTCGTAATGTTTACGGTAGAGAACAGAATGTTCGCCATTGAGAATCGCGGGCACGCTGGTGTCGGCATCCCAGGCGTCAAGCTGCATACATAAGTCTGGATCGGATTTGCAGGGTATGCTTAACGTTCGCTCACCCTGATGCTCACCGTGCAGTTCGGCATCGTCTATTTCGAACGCGCCGATGCGGACATTGGTTTTACTCATCGCTTCACCCCATTTTTCAGCTGAGTTGTGGTACGACCAGTTATGGCCGTTATTTTTCAGCGTAGTCAATGGGGCGAAAAGCGCCAGTCAAAAAGTGCGCATTTTTTGCGCGGCCTCACACCTTGCCGGCAAAAAGTTTTCCATCGCGCACCAGTTCGCGCGGATAGCTGTTCTTCAGTCGGGAGCCGACGCGCTTCGCCAGGCCCAGCGGGACGCCCTGGAAGGTCACAATGGTTTCATCCTGCCCAGGCGCGGTTTGCGGATAGACGTCGCGCCCGCGATACCATTCTTCCGCTTCCTCCTGCGACAGCTCGAAGGCGCGCTGCGGCGCGGCAAAGGCGATAACCGCCTCATGCTGCCAGCGGTACCCCTTATTGTGCAGCTCCGCCAGGCGCACGCCGATGCGAGAAAAGCGCACCTTGCCGAACAGGGGCTCCAAAGCCAGCGGAAACAGCCACAGCTCTTTATCCCGCTGCCACAGCGTATGGCCTGCGTCCCACTCCAGGCCAACAGCCCTGGCGGCGGCAGTTACCGCGGCGGCCTCCCGGTCCTTCAGCGGCGTAAACGGGAATTTACCGACCTTATAGCCTGGCGCCGGGAGCGGATCGATCGCCGCAGTTTTGCGCAACCTCGCGACAAAGAAGCCTTCGCAATCGTAAATTTGCGGAAAAACGTGCAGAAAACCTTCCGCGGTTAAGGCGTCGGCTGCGCCGGGAAACAACTCTCCCAGCGGCAGGATCTCCACCGCCTGCGGATAGCGGGACAGCAGCCACTCAATGACCGATTGATTTTCTTCACGATTCAGGGTGCAGGTGGAATACACCAGCGTCCCGCCAGGGCGCAGAGCATGGAAGGCGCTGTCGATAAGCTCGCGCTGAGTGGCGGCGATGTCGAGGTTGCTCTCCGGCGACCAGTTTTTCAGCGCGTCGGCGTCTTTACGTACAACCCCTTCGCCGGAGCAAGGGGCGTCAAGCAGGATGGCATCGAAGGTTTCGGGCAAGGCCGCGCCAAAAACCCGGCCGTCGAAGTGGGTCAGAGCGACGTTGCTGATGCCGCAGCGGCTGATGTTAGCATGCAGCACCTTCACCCGGCTGGCGGAGAATTCATTGGCGAGAATGCCGCCCGCGTTGCCCATTCGGGCTGCAATTTGGGTGGTTTTCGATCCCGGGGCGGCGGCAACGTCCATCACCCGTTCGGGCTGCCGGTTATCGGCGAACAGGGCGGCGACCGGCAGCATCGAACTGGCTTCCTGAATATAGAACAGTCCGCTGAGATGTTCGGCGGTACTGCCCAGCGGCAGCGCGTCGTCATCCTCTCGCTCGATCCAGAATCCCTCTGCGCACCAGGGCACCGGCGCGAGCTGCCAGCCGTAGGGGGCAACCAGAGAGAGGAAATCATCGACGCTAATCTTCAGCGTATTGACGCGAATACTGCGGCGTAGCGGGCGCTGACAGGCGGCGATAAAGTCGTCGAAAGAGAGATGCGCTGGCATCGCCGCGCGCATTTGAGCGAGAAACGCTTCAGGGAAATAGACAGTATTTTCAGCCACGGGCAGCGCACCACAGAAAAAAAGGGTGCGCAGTTTAGCACAAACGCCCCGGCGCGTGACACCGGGGCGTGCGGTTTACCCTCTCCCCGCGCCCGGCGTTGCCCGGGGCGGGAGAAGGGGGCATTACTGCGGCAGAGCGGTGCCCCACTCCCGCCACTCTTTCGGCTCGCTCTCCTGTAGCAGGAAGTGCTTGCCATCCTGGGCCTTCGGCGCCAGCGGCGTGCCCGGCGGCGTGGCAAAGGCGATCCCGCCGCGGATAAACTGATTGAAGGTACCGGTTTTCACCACCCCGCCAATCAGGCCGAAGTCGAGGCTGTAACCCGAGGCCAGCCAGAACACCGAGTTATTACGTACCAGGTACTGGTAGCGCTTACTGATGCGCAGCTTAACCATCACCCGGTCAGACATCGACCCCAGCGACAGTCCGGTAACCGTCCCGACTTCCAGTCCGCGGAACAGGACCGGCGTACCGATGCCAAGCGACCCCGCCTCCGGCGCTTCCACCACGATGTTCAGGCCGTCGATATAACGCGAATCGCTGATCGTCGTATCCTGGATCTCAAAATCGCGTCGTGCCGGGCCGCGGCCGGGCTCAACGTTGATGTAGGCCTGGAACAGGGTGTCGAGATGTTCCACGCCCGCGGCGGAGATTTGCGGGGTGATCACCGAGAAGCGGGTCCCGGCGCGGGCGAAGGTGCCGACGTATTCCGGATAGAGCACCGCTTTCGCCTGCACTTCGTTTTTGGCGGTGATTAGCTCCAGCGACTGGATTTGACCGATGTCGATGCCGAGATAACGAATCGGCATCCCGGCCGCCATCTTCCCGGCGTCGTACGCGTGCAGGGTGATTTGGCCGCCCACGGCGCGCGCCGCCGTTTCAGATGCATAAAGGATACGTTTGTTATTCAGCCGTGCTCCGGCGCTGCTGCCATTGAGGTTATCGAAACTGATCGCCCCTTTGATCGCGCGCGCCAGCGGCGAGGCCTGCACGGTGAGTCCGTTACCGTCAAGCTTGACCTTCGCACCGCCTTCCGCCCAGAAGACGCTGTTGTTGGTCAGCAGGTAGCGGTACTCCGGCTTGATATGCAGATCGATATCGAATGCATCCTTGCGCGGTTTGACGGCGATGATCTCGCCGACGGCGAATTTACGATACAGCACCACCGAGCCGGCCTGAACGTCAGGCAGCGTCTCAGCAGACAGGCTCAGGGTAGTGGTCGGCACTTCGCTCAGGCTATTTTCCTGCGCCTTTTCAAGGTTAGCGTACAGCGGATAGCTGCTTTGCATTTTGCCTTTTTCGCCGGGGATCACCCTGATCCCGCCGTTCACCCATTCGCTGGCGCTGGCGCCCAGCACCTGCACGCCGTCGAGCCCCACTTTGACGTCCAGACGACTGTTAACCACAAATTTGCTGTCGCCGTGAATTAGATCGCGGTATTCAGGGTCAATGGCAACCTGAAAGGTTACCCCTTTGGCCGTCAGTTTACGCTCCAGCACCTGGCCGACTTTTACTCCGTGCAGCACCAGCGGCTGACCGCCGTCGATGCCGTAGCTCTCCGGCGCCGAGAGGGTAACGGTGGCGACGTTGGGCTCATCCAGCAGCGCTTTATCCGCCGGCATTACCGAGAAGTGATTGCGTGGCTCGCCTTCGCCGGGCACCAGCTCAAAGGTATTGCCGGTGAGCAGGGTGCTAATGCTGGGGTTATCGAGGGAGAGCTTCGGCTTCTTCATCTGAATCAGCGTTTTCTCCCGCAGCAGCGTCACCACGCTCGGGTCGACGGTCATCTCGCCAGTAACTTTGCCGCCGGGGTTTAGATTCAGTTTGCTTAACTGGCCCACCTCCAGCCCCTGATACATGAGCGGCGTCGAGCCCGCTTTCAGTCCGTCGCCATCAGGCAGATCGAGGGTCACTACCACGCCGCGCTGGCTATGCGCCAGATCTTCATACAGGTGATATTCATCGTTTTGCGAGGCGACATGCGAATCGGCGGGGGAGTCAAAGGCGATGGCGCCGTTCACCAGCGCGGACAGGTTCTCCAGTTGCACTTTGGCCCCGCTCAGGCCGACGTCGGCCTTGACGCCTGAGACGTTCCAGAAGCGGCTGCCTTTTTTCACCAGATTGGTAAACCGGCGCTCGATTAGCACATCGATGGTCACCCCCTGATTATTGGCATTCAGGGAATAATCATACACTCGCCCGACCGGGATTTTTCGGAAGTAGACCAGCGAGCCGCTGTTCAGAGAGCCAAGATCCGGCGCCTGCAGGTGGATCATTAGCTCGCCGTTGTTGAT
>ERZ772851.767-NODE-767-length-35914-cov-12.397808_pt1 | contig 35914 bp, 26 predicted proteins | sample MGYA00512137_ERZ772851 | MGnify/ENA primary metagenome ERZ772851 (study PRJEB29015, sample SAMEA2737663) | human gut metagenome | biome: human gut; feature: human-associated habitat; material: faeces | place: China | collected 2012 ... | reverse complement strand
ATCTTGCAGAATTTTGACTTGAGCGTAACCTTTTCAGTTACAAACGAGTCGCACGGACATTCGTGCCTGCGCCCATTTTCTGTGTGGAACCAAGGAGCACTCTGATCTGCCCGGACCGAACCTTGCCGAACAGCTCCTTTTTCTTAGCCTCAGTTTCTGCCGTGTGGATATAGGCGATCTCTTCAGCGGGGATTCCTTTCTCAATGAGCTTCTTTCGCAGATCATCATACACGTTGAATTTGCCGTCGTTGTGCGGCGTGGACAGATCGCAGAAGACCATCTGTGTGGATCTGCTCTCCGCTGTGCGCTGCCAAATATCGAAGACATTATCGGCGCAGGCTGAGACTTTGCTGGTTTCGCTGTCTGGAAGCATATCATTCATCAATCGTTGGTCAAGTGCCAACTTCCTGCCGTCGTTGGTAATCAGAAGCATATTATCAGTGGAGGAATCCACCATCTTGTTCCTGACACGCTCCGCACGGTCGGAAAGCCCTTCTACCATCTTTTTCTGAGCCTCAGACGGTTTCAGGACGATATTGTGATAATGCGCCTCCGGCACAGGTAGATTCAGCATATCCGATGTCTGAATGTCCGCCGTTTCCTTGAACATAGACATGAGTTCCGGGAGGTTGTAGAACTTGGCAAACCTTGTTTTTGCCCGGTAGCCGGTGCCCTCCGGGGAGAGCTCGATAGCCGTGACTGTCTCGCCAAAGGTCGAAGCCCAGGCGTCAAAGTGGATCAGGTCATTTCTTTTTAGGGTGCTGTACTGGAGATATTTCTGCATGGTATACATCTCAACCATACTGTTGGAGATCGGTGTGCCGGTGGCAAACACAACGCCTCTGCCGCCGGTCAGCTCGTCCAGATACCGGCACTTCATATACAGGTCGCTGGACTTCATGGCCTCAGTTTGGCTGATGCCGCCCACATTCCGCATTTTTGTAAATGCGGCGAGGTTTTTATAGTAATGCGCCTCATCGATGAAGATACGGTCAACGCCCAGCTCTTCAAAGGTCACAACATCATCCTTGCGGGACTGATCGTTCAACTTGTCGAGCCTTTGCTTGACCGTCTTCTTTGTGCGCTCCAACTGCTTGATAGAGAAGTTGTCGCCTCGATTTCTTTTGAGCTCAGCAATGCCTTCCAGCACCTCATCGAGCTGTTGCTCCAGAATAGTTCTCTGTCGCTCAATTGACATAGGGATCTTCTCGAACTGGCTGTGCCCGATAATCACCGCGTCATAATCGCCGGTTGCGATTCTGCCGCAAAACTTCTTCCTGTTCTTGGTCTCGAAGTCTTTCTTCGTTGCCACGAGGATGTTCGCAGAGGGGTATAGCTGGAGATACTCGCTTGCCCACTGTTCCGTCAAGTGATTCGGAACGACAAACAGACTCTTTTGGCAGAGCCCCAGCCGTTTACTCTCCTGCGCTGCCGCAACCATTTCAAAGGTCTTCCCAGCCCCTACGACGTGCGCCAGCAGTGTATTGCCGCCGTAAAGGATATGGGCAATGGCGTTGACTTGATGCGGTCTGAGAGTGATCTCGGGGTTGATGCCCACAAAGCTCATGTGGCTGCCGTCGTACTCACGCGGGCGTGTGCTGTTGAACTTTTCATTGTAGAGCCGTGTCAGCTTTTCACGCCGTTCAGGATCTTGCCAAATCCAGTCCGCAAAAGCCTGTTTGATAAGCTCCTGTTTGCCCTGCGCGATTGCGGTTTCCTTCTTATTGAGCACAGCCGTTTTCTTGCCGTTCTCATCCTCAATATAATCGAAGATCCGCACGTCCTTCAGGTTCAGCGTCTCTTCCATGATCTTATAGCCGTTGATCCGGCTCGTACCATAGGTGTTGTACGCTTTGACATTCGTGCGGTCGTAGGATTTACCCTCCACGTTCCATTCACCCGTGTACTGAGAGAAGTGAACATGGATGTTCCACTGGCAGTACCTCGGTGTGCCGAACAGCTCAAACATGAACTGCTCTGCAATCTCCGGAGGAAGCCAGGTCGCACCGAGTCTGACAGAAATCTCGCTTGCCGTCAGGTCAACGGGCTGCACAGCTTCCAACGCTCGCACGTTCTCGGAATAATCCTCCGGATAGAGCTCTGCGCTGCGCCGCGCCCATTCGAGCTTCTCGCGGACGTTGCCGGAAAGGTATTCGTCGGCAGGGAGATACTTCGGCCTGCCGTCTTCGTCGCTCGTGTGCATGGGATTCAGGAAGATAACTCCTTTCAAGTCCTCAAACAGTTCCTGCTCACTCTTGCCGGTCAGCTCCATCATATAGGGCATGTCGATCTTGGCTTTTTCGGCAAGTGAAAGTGCATACGCTTCCGACGCAGTATCCACAGAGAGGATCGTAATCTTCTGCTTAATTGTCCGCTTGGAGAACATATCTGCCTTTCGGATGAAGTTGCCCTCATCGTCCAGCACCTCCAAAGAGGAAAGCAGGCAGTAGGAGCTGTCGGAGCTGAAGGCGGAATTGTTTGCCCTTGCGTTGATCAGCCCATACTTTTTGCTGAAGTCATCGTAGAGTTCATTCAGTCTGACCTGCTCCGCCTGAATCTCAGCATCGGAATAGTCTTCCGTCTGATACTCGATGAGCGTCCTTACACAGTCGCGAATGGCGATCATGCCCTTGATACGGTTTCCCGCCGTCATGGAAACCTCAACAGGGTTCATTCGGCTGTTCTCTCGAAAGTAGAGCTTGCCGTCTACCACCGTATAGCTAAAGTTTCGGACGGACGGGTCTGCGGGAATAGAGAGGTCTTCGTCCTCAGCTTCGAGATCATCCAGCTCGAACTCGGTAATCTCAGCGTGGATGTTTTGAATAGCGTCCTGCAGCAGATCTCCCAGCTCCGCGTCCTCATAAGCTACACAAGCCGACTCCGGACCGTGTGCACCGCTGATTATCTGCATATCGCCAAGCACCATTTCCGGGTTGCTGACAAAGTATGAGTTCATGCGGATGCCATTTTCGTCTGTTGCGAGGTGAACCCACTCCGGCTCAATGTCGATCAGACGGTCTCGCTTTTGCAGAAAGATGATATCCGATGTGACTTCTGTGCCTGCTGCATCCTTGAAGGTGTTGTTTGGCAGTCGGATCGCCCCAAGCAGGTCAGCTCTCTGGGCGATATACTTGCGGACTGCCGGGTTTTCCTTGTCCATCGTTCCCTTTGATGTGATGAACGCCACCACACCGCCGGGGCGAACCTTATCCAGGGTGCGGGCAAAGAAGTAATCGTGGATCAGGAAGTTGTGCTTATCATAGCGTTTGTCAGGCACCTTGAACTGGCCAAAGGGGACATTGCCTACAGCCGCGTCGAAAAAGCTGTCCGGAAGGTTGGTGTCTTCAAAGCCCTGCACGGCAATGCTGGAGTTCTGGTAAAGCTGTTGGGCGATCCTGCCGGAAATGCTGTCAAGCTCAACACCATAGAACTTCGCGCTTGCCATAGACTCCGGTACAAGCCCCATGAAGTTGCCGATGCCGCAGGAAGGCTCCAACACGTTGCCGGTCCTGAAGTGCATATTCTCAAGTGCGCTGTAGACCGCCTTGATAACGACTGGAGGCGTGTAAAACGCCGTCAGCGTGGACTCTCTGGCAGAAGCGTATTCATCTTCTGCCAGAAGCTCCTTCAGCTCCTGATAATGGGGATTGTCCTCTTTGAAATAATCTGACAGACCGCCCCAGCCGACGTAATCCGCAAGGATACGCTGCTCATTTGTATCTGCCAGTCGGTGTTCATCCTCCAGCTTTTTCAGAAGCTGAATGGCCATCCTGTTGTGGTGGAACCGTTCCAGCGGTGTACCAACACCGATATCGTCACGTTCGATTCTGAAGTTGGTTCTGTAGTCGGTATTGATTTCGGGAAGCAGTACATGGGGTGTCACCTTGCCGCCGCGCTGTTTCTGCGGAGGCGGTGCAATCGGCTTGTCGCGCTCGGCCAGCTTTTCTTTTAGCTGGTCAACGAGCCCTTCAATTTCAGGGTTTCTCCATGAGTCATCATCCGTTTTGGCATAGTCCTCAATCAGAGTGTCTTTGCCATCTCTGCACTGAATGAAGTCCAGACTGCCGGGCAACTCCTTGGTATTGACTACACCAAAGGCTTTCATGGTATCTACCGGCAGAGCAAAGTATGCTTCCAGCGCTTCTTCTCGATCAGGGTATTCCGTTACCGATAATGGCGCTGCAGAGAGGTCTTCGACAACATAATAGTGGTCGATGAAAGGACCGCTTTCTACCGATTCTTCTGGCTCTTCCACAGCAACCGCTGTTTCGTCAGTCGCTTCAATCTGAGGTTCTTCTACCGCGTGAAGCAAGTGATCGTTCAACGGGTTTTCCTTTAGCCGGTCTTCAAACTCCCCGCGTGTCATGGTCTTGTTGAACAGAGGAAACTGCGTATCATACAGGACCACTTCATTCTCGTCGAAGGAAAGCACTTCATACTCATGCGTTCCAAGATAGACGGTATCGCCAAGGGAGAAAAGATACTCTTTTTCCGGCTCCGGTGGAGGGTTCAGCTCGTCATAAGAAGGTTCCAGCGGTCTCGACAGATCGCTGTTCAACGCCGTCAGCATTGCTTCGCAGCGTTCAGTCAGATGCGTGTTGTCAGCAATGATGGTATTCATCGCTTCGCGCATCATCGGAAGGATGAAATCGCCGTCAGAGGTACGCGCATACATCCTCTTATCACCGACCGAAAAAGCACCCCAGCAGCTTGACAGATAATAAAGGTTCAGCTTTTTATTCTCTTCTCCAAGCTGCGTCACATAGTCGTTGTAGTCATAAACGATGGAGCGAAACTCCTCTGAAATAGCTGACCGCCCTCTACGGGCTTCCGCTTCGGCACGATACGCAGGATAGTGCTCTTTCTCAGCTTGACTGAGGTACTGGTCCGTGGCAATCAGTTCTCCAATGCGCTTCTCGATCTTTTTCCAGCTCAAAAGGACTTCTGCATCAGGGTGCATGATACTGCCTCTACTGATTTTGATGCCCTTTCCGTCATGGTTCTCATCAAGCTGCCTGCCCGGAACAGCAGGATACGCACCGCCGATGCCGTACTCATCCTTCAGAAAAGCGACATCTGCTTCATGGGTTTCTTGCTTCAGGTACTGCTCATAGATGCGGTACTTTCCATCATGGATACCGCTGCCACGAGTCAGAACAGCGTCAATATCTTCCTGAGAAATAGCAAAAGCGGAGGTCGTTTCAGCCTCCGCTTCTGCAATCAGTTCCTGTTGTTCTTCCTCAGAGGGAAGACTTACGCGTAGATAAGATCTCTCAGGACCACTTCCTCCGCCGAGTTCCGGATCGAGTTCATCAGCTGAACCCACTTCATCTGGTCTTCGGCCTTCATCTGCTCGGTCACGCCGTTGAGCGTCTTCATCTGCTCGGTCAGCTTGTCCATCATCCGGTTGGCCTGGGCGTCCACTTCCTCCAAGTGGCTGTTCAGTGTTCCTTCCAGCAGCATCCCGGTGTAGATCCCGTCCCGATGCTCTCGGAGGAAGGTCCGACGCAGCATTCCATACTTCCCAATCTTCGGGCTCTCCGGAACGGTCAGGTCGGGGATCAGGTAATCTCCCTGCATCGTATAGGTCAGTTCCATCTTCATAGCTCCTTTCGGTTTTATTGTTTCTGCTTTCATGATACTCAGAGGATCGGCCTCTCGCAAATGTGCGATTACTCTGTTTTTCCTCTTTTTCCAGTTCTTTTACGGTTTCTGCAATTTCCCGGATCACCATCTCGGAAATATCGCTTGTTGCCGCACCGAGAACAGAGATCACCGGAACCGTATTGAAATCGTAAATATGGGAGAAATCATCCCGTGTGAAGAAGAGGCTCGGCTGATAGCCTGCTCTCACCAGCGCCATATACGCGACGCTGCTTTGCAGAGTGTCTTTCAGCCAGACTTCCAGATTGAGATCGTCCAGCTCCTCCAAAAAGCTGTCACCTTTGACAGACTGGAGATTGGAAAGGTAATCTGAAAAGTTATCCTCAACAGCATTCTTTGCAATCTCCATAATAAAATGCGGAAAGTCTGCCGTAAGCTCCACCTCTCCGAAGCTATCCTGGAGGCTTTCTTTTACGGGTTCTTCATACTGCGGACGCATTTGCCAAAGCGTGACCACTCGACCGGCACGGCTGTTCGTGTCCGAGTAGTCAAAGACATGGCGCAGCTTGTATGGGGTATCTCTATCAACAAGGAGCGCAATGCCTCTTGTGCCCTTGTTCACCCAACGACCGAGCCGGTTCCAAGTCTCGATTTCCGCACAGGCCGTCGCGTCCGGCTTCTGGGCATGGATCAGCAGTTGCTCCTTAAAGCTGTACTTATAATTGTTGGCGGCGGTCACGAGAAAGTCCGTGTATCGCTCTGCCTTGGAGGTGATATCCCTTGCGGTCTGGGATGCCAGCTCCGAAATGATTTGGTATTTGCTCGGCATGGGATTACCTCCTTACTTTACTTTGATTGTGACCTCTATGGTCTGTTCCTTCTCACTAAGAACCGAAGCAAACAGCAAGCCGGTTCTGGCATTGGACACCTTCGTAACAAGCTCATTGAGCCTGCAAACCGTGTGGTTGATTTCTTTCTGATTGTCTGCGTAGTAATATCCCGTCTCATCGCTGCAAATAGGAAAGCCATCCTGCCTGAGAGCACTGATCTTGCGGCGAATATTTCTTCCGTCAAGCATGAACAGCTTTTCAAGATCCTTGCTGTGGATGGCTTTTTCCTTGCCGATATGATTCTGGCGGAGATATTCGCAGATGGCTTTCTTTCTATCCATTGCTTTCTCCTATCTCACAGGTTCTTGTTCTTTTTCCTTATGGAGTACAGGAGGATGCTTCTCCATATACTCCTTTACCGTTGTGACAGTTCCTTCATAGTTCCAGTCCTCTTCTGGGTCAATATCCCGGTAGGCATTATTCCTGTTTGGGCTTGGCTCCAGTCGGATTGGCTTGTTGGAGATAATCGTTCCCCAATGATTGACCATGATCCAGTTGCCGATCTGTACGGGGTCGCCTTGCTGGTCATCATCGTGCCTGACCTCGTACATATACAAGCCATCCGGGACTGTATCCTGATCCACTCTCAGACAGGTGAAGATCATCGGATGCCCCAGAACTGTTACATCCTCAAACTGCTCTGTCATAGCGTTTACTCTCATCTGGCTTCACCTCGATCCGGTTGCCTTATCGGGAAATCCCAGCCATAAACCTTGCCGATCTCATCACCGAGGCGTCTCGTGATCCTCGTAACATCGGATCTTGTGGCGGTGCCTTCGTATAATTTCTCTTTTAGCCGGTCCTTTTGATATTCGGAAACTCCGTCCTTGTAAACCCGGTAGAGATAGTGGTTGATGCCATCATGGTGAATGTCATCACAACGGAAGTCGCCCTTCTTGTCCACGTACCAGGTGGTGTAATCGTATCCTCCGGATAGGCAGTCACGAATATTGCCGCTTGGGATCTCCTTATATCCCATGCGCCGTCCGTTCCAAAGGCCAAGGTCAGCAATCACAAGGATCGGTTGGGATAACTGGATATTCAGGTTCACACGCTCGTCGGAGAGATAGTCTGCGTTTGTTTCGCACATGATGCGATAGAGCTCATCTTCGGAACAGTCGGGATACTGCTCCTGCAAGTCTTCGCGCCAGTCGTCCAGGTCGAGATTTTCGTTGCTCCATATGATGTGTCTGTCTTCCACTTCCTTCACCCCCGTCCTTTTCACAAGTGGGGCAGATCATTCTGCCCTCCGGTATCTCTGCTTCGCGGCAGACACAGTATTCGCTCATCTGGCGTCACCTCTGTCCTTCGGGGGCAGGGGCTTACCGTCCTTGTCATAGTTCTTGGGATCAGCGCCGGGAACATGAAAGCCGAACATGGAGCCGGTTCTCATTGCTTCCTCTTGGGCTCTGGTAACGCCCAGCTTTCCGTTGTGCTCATCGACAATTTCCCGCGCTTGTTCCTTACTGGCGGCGGGAATATGGGGATTGTAGTAGCCTTTTTCATTTCGCTTGACTACGATGATTTCTCCAGAACCGGGAAGAATGCTGTAGCACTGCTCCGGAAGCTCTGTGCGAACAGGCTCGTAGGTGTGTCCGTTTTGCTCCATCCGCTCGGCAAACTCGCAAATGTGGTAAAGGTTGTCGCCAACCTCAACGTGGTAGTCGTCGATATATCTGCAAGTTCGCACCTGGTCTTCGTTCCAGGCAAGGTGGATCTTGATTTTGCCGCCATCGGGGATGCGGAACAGTTCCTTATAGTGGCTATTAATGAACCGGATACCCTTTGCCGCATCCTTCATGTGCCCATTGAGCCAGTCCTTGACGTAGCAATAGCAATAGAGATTGTATTCGCCCTTATTCGGGTTCAGGCGCAACAGATAGGTGTATTTGTCTGTATCGACACGGACGCCGTAATAGTCCTGCTCGGTGGGCATTTTGCTCTGCGGATTCGTGTAGCAGTAATAAGTCAGGTCCTTCCGGTTGTGAAGAATATCTCCTTCCTCACGCAAAGAATTGATAACCTCGTCAAACTCCTGCTTGAACTCATCAGTTTTGAGGTCTTTTCGGTAGTCGTTCCATGAGCTGAAGAAGCCGTTGCCGTCAGTATCCATATCAGCGCGAAGATAACCGATCAAGCCGGTTTGCGAAGAAATCTGAGAGCTCTGACGGAAGGTATATTTATCCTCGGCCTCAATCATGGCTCGCTTTTCATAGTCGATCATCTGGCTTCACCTCTTTCATTGGGATGGCTTTTCTCGTTTTGCCTTATTTCAAAGGCGTTTTGAAGTCCGATTTTGGCCCACTCAGGCAAGGCGCGCTTATCCATGACGCCAAGGACATCACCGCGATAAAACGACGTCTGCTTTCCGCTATAGAGGGAGATGCAGTAACAGGTTCGTCCTCTGGCGTTTTTCTGTGCGCCGAAGCCTCCTGTGCAAAGCATCAGTTGGTGAGAGGCGTGTCTGAACTCAGGGCGAAGCACATTCCCGCGTATCACGATGACTTTATCTTCGATAGCGTCATCATGCGAAATTGGCTTACAATCCTTTGCCGTAATCTCGTCGTTCATACCGATCTCGGACGTTACCTTTTCCGTTTCCTTCATGATCTCGTCTGCGGCCTGCGTCACGCGTTCTCCGTAGAGCTTAACGACCTCTGCAAAATCATCGCTGACTTGTGCCTCAAGATACTGTTCATAGAACATCACTCGCTCGGCATAGCAGCAGACATATCTCCCTCCGCTGGCTGCTTTCTGGTTCTCGCCCAGGATGATCTCTCTGTGCCCGATATACATGGAGTTGATGACGGTGTAATCACCGACCATTCTTTTTTCATCCATAATCTTTCCTCCTTATGGAATCGGGCGGCACCTTTTGACGGGTGCCGCCCTTGTCCATTACTTTCTGTTCTTCAGGCGAAGAACGATAAGCCCTGCGACAATGAATACCACAAGGCAGATGCCGATAATCATCTTAGCGTTCATGTTCGTTTTCCTCCTTTTTCTTTCTGAAGGTGAAGAACGCCACTACGCCAGCTCCCAGGAGAGAAATACCGGTAAGAGCACCCCACAGCGGGATATTCGTGGTATCTCCGGTCTTGGGAATATCGGGAGGCGGCGTGATCGTCACCGTCTGATCCTTGTCCTCAATGTCCTTATGCGTGGTAATCTCCACGTCATCACGATACAGGCTCTCGAAGACTACCAGGCTCGTGCTCTTGGTGATACCGGAAGCGTCAAAGACGAACTTCACTTTCACCTCGCCATTTCTGCCCTTAGGCGTAAACTTCACTTCTGCGGTGATTGTCTCGCCGTTCACGGTGAAGACCTCGCCGGTCGCCTTATTCATGAGAGTGCCACGGATGGTGTACTCGGTGCCGGGGATAAGGTTGGTGTAGGACACCACATCCTCAACCGTTACCTTTCCAGCCGTAGTGATCTCCTTCTTGCCGTCGATGGAGGCAGTGGTCTTGATCTCGGGGACATATACCTTCACAGACTGGCCTTCATCCTCGATGTCGGCATGAACTGCGATTTCAACATCCTCACGGTAGAGGCTCTCGAACACAACAACATCGGTCGTTTCGGTGATGACATAGGAATTGAAGGTGAAAGCCACCTTGACTTCGCCGTCCCTGGTTTCGGGTGTGAATGCGGCTTCCGCAGTCACAGGCTCGTCATTGACCGTCACGGGCTTACCGGTGGTCTTGTTCATGAGCGTTCCCTTGACAACGTATTCCTTGCCGGGGGTGAGGTTGTGATAGGAAACGATATCCTCGATGGTGATCTCGCCGCCGATGGTCGTTTCCTTCTTTCCGTCGGTAGAAGCCTCGGTCTTGATCTCGGGGACAATGACGGTCACGGTCTGATCCTCGTCCTCAATGTCCGCATGAACAGTCAGCTCTTTGCTGTCGTTGTAGAGGCTCTCGAACACGACAATGTTCGTGTCTGTCTTGATGAGCTTGGCGTCGAAGGTGAACAGCACCTCCACGCTGCCGGAAGGAGTTTCGGGAACGAAGGTCACTTCGGAAGTGATCTGCTCTCCGTTCTGGAGGAACGGTTCGCCGGTCGCCTTATCCATAAGGATGCCCTTGAGGGTATACTCCTTGCCGGGGACAAGGTGCTTGTATTCAACCGTATCGGTCAGGGTGAATACCTCGGTGGCGCAGACTTCCTTCTTATCGTTGATGGTGGCAGTTGTGCCGATTTCGGGGATCAGATCGTTCACTACGGTGATCTCAACCACGTCGCCGTCCTTATCGACTGTCACGGCATAGACCGTTTCGTTTTCAAGATAGCCAGCCGCAGGGCGCAGCTCGCGCACGGTATAGCTGCCGTACACCACATTCTCAAAGGTGAAGACGCCATCCTCGCCGGATTCAGCAGTCAGCAGAGCGTTGTTCTCGGTGAAGCTGGTTTCGTCTGCGCGGAAGAGTCCGAACAGAGCGCCGGAGATCTTATCGCCGGTTTCACGGTTGACCTTATAACCCTTGATCGTGCCGTAGATCAGCTCGTTGGGGATTTCATTGCCGTCGTTCACGGCGATGTGAACAGTAGCAACTTCCTGGCCTGCGTACTCGAATACCACGGGGTACTCCTTATCGGACAGGACATAGTGCTTATCGGTGCTGATTTCCTTGACATAGGTTTTTGCACCAACGGGAAGGTCGGTACTGAAGGCTGCATAGCCGTTCTCGTCGCACTCAACGACCTCAAGCACCCAGCCGGCGGGGATGCTGCTGCCATCTGCCGCAACGATTTCCTCTGTAGCAAACAGGCCGAAGTTGACGGAGGTGATTTCGCCGTTGTTGCCAACGCCGAAGACCTCGTTCTGCTCCATTACCTTATTCAAGTCGATCTCGATCTTCTGACGCTCGTTGTAGAAGCCGGTGGAGGTTTCTGTGATCTCCACCTCCTGGCCTGCGTAGGTCAGCTCGACTGTCTGAACTGTGGGATTGAGGATCATGCCATAGGGGGCTTTCGTCTCAACAACATGGTATCTGCCCAGGAACAGAGGCTCGGTTACGGCCTTGCCGTCTTTCTTGGTAACAAGTGTTGCGACGACCTCATCCTTGCCGTATCTGAGAGTACCGTCCGGCGTGTAGATATCCTCCGCTGCGGTCACGGTGTACTCGCTACCTGCCAGACCGCCGACAGCATAAACCAAACGCTTGCTGTCCTTGGTGTCCACGACGGAAGCAAGATACTCGCCGGTCTTCTCTACATTGATGACGCCCATCTGGGGCGCGTTTTCTTTCTCGACAGTCACAACAGTTACAGCGTTTTCCTCGGTGGAGTTATCTTCGGTGATGTCGAAATACACAGGGTCGCTGTTGAGCACATATCCATAGGGAGCCGATACCTCGACCAGCGAATACCCCTTTCCGTACTCCAGCTTTTCGGGCGTAATCAGCATACCGTCGCCGTCCGTGTAGAAGGTGTCGATGGTAGTGACAGTCGGATACGTGAAGGTCATCTGAATCTGATTGCCGGAGGGATCGTAGATGTGGAATCCAATGCCGGAAGCCGGAATGGTCTTACCAGTGGTGCTGTCGATCTTGACCACCTTCACATAGGAGTAGAAGTTGGCGTTGTTGATCAGATAGCGGTAGGTTTCTCCGTTCTCGCTGACAAACACGTCAAAGGGTTTCAGAAGCTCGTGGCCTTCCCAGCCCTTAATCTGCTGGACGGTGTATCTGCCGTAGGGCAGATCCTTCGTCTGAGCAAAGCCGTTCTCATCGCAGATCAGATAATCGCGCTCGGAGTCCTTGGCGTTGTCATAGGAACCCGCGCTCTTGAGATAGACGGCAAACTCTGCGCCTTCCTCGGGGGTCTCAATCTGCGTCTGGCCGTCATCGGTGTGCTTGATGATGGCGATATTGCCTTTCTTGACCTGTTCGTACTGCTTCATGGCTTCGCTGTTATACTCAGCAGTATAGTTCTTGGGATCGACGCCGATCTGCTCGTTGCCGGGGGTGACGAGATAGCCCTCGCTGCTGTCCAACTCCTTGATCGACCAGTCTGTGCCGCAGACATAGTATTTGGTGGTGAACTTGCCATCCGCGTCGGTGACATAGGTGTCGATCAGCTCGTCGCCCTTGTAGATGCCGTACTTGGCACCAGCCAGATTCGCATCGCCCTGAGCGGAGCCCGTTTCGACGTCCTGCTTGGTAACAGTAAGGTTCCATTTCTTGAGCACGTTATCGAAACTCTTGTTGGTCACCTTGTTCCATTCAATCGCCGCCGTCTGATTGTCGGGGACGACATAGCGGATCGGGGTCTCAACTTCCTCCAGGGTATAGCCGGTGCCAATCAGAATGCTGCTGAAGGTCGCAACGCCGCTGGCGTCAGTTACAGCATACTCATCAACGGGAATGCCACTGTAAGAGGTGCCATACAGGTGGAACTTCAGACCTTCGTTGAGCCCATCCTCCGCAGTCTTAGTGACCTTGAGGTCGCCGCGCTTCAGGTCGTTGTCGAAGCTCTTATTGGTGACCTTGTTCCACTCGATTGCCGCCGTCTGATCGTCGGGGACAATATAGCGGTCGGGAGTACCGACTTCCTCCAGGGTATAGCCGGTTCCGATCAGCACATCGTCAAATACCGCGATACCGCTGGCATCAGTTACGGAATACTCATCCACAGGCAGTCCGCAATAGGAGGTGCCGTACAGATGGAACTTCATGCCCTCGACAAGGCCATCCTCAGAAGTCTTCGTGACCTTCAGATCTCCACGGCGCAGAGTGTTATTGAACGTGACGGTAGAGGTCTTGCCGCTGACGATAGTGACAGTCTGCGCGGACTGCGTTTCATACTTATCATCGGTCTGCTCAGTAACGGTATAGGTGCCGGGAAGCAGATCCAGATCGACTGTACCGTTCTTACCGGTCGTAACCGTCTCATTGACGCCACTGCCGGAGATATTGAACTTGATACCCTCGACTTTGCTGTCTTCGCTGGTTTTCACGATGTGGCCAACACCATAGGTCTCTGTGTTCAGTTTGAGATAGAAGTACACAGGGTCTTCTGCGCCGGAGGCCATCGTCTGCTTGCCGGGGCAACCCCAAATGAGCATCTTGCCCATGCCGAGATTGGTCTTCTTCTGCGCCGAGATCATCACAGCATTGGAAATCATGTTTTTGCTGGTGAAGGTGTACTGGTTTCCGCTACGGGTGACGGTAATGCCGCTGGCAGAGAAGTTGATATCGGCCAGGGTGTTGTTGGTGTCGGTCAGGGTGATGCTGTAGTTGTCATTCGCCTGATCGTATTTCATGGTGTAGGTCTGTGCATTGCTCTGATTGCGAGAGGAGAAGCTCGGCACAACATAGTGCTTGGACATCTGCTCCAGAATCCAGTTGTAGCACTGCTCTGCGGGTCTGCCCTTGATGGTGTGGTTGTACATATCCGCATCAATGCCGTTGTTGGAGGCAATGGAGGTAGGGCTCGTGCGGAGCTGCTGCTGGTACTCCCAGATGATGCACTGTGTTGCAAATGCGAAGTCATCATTGTTCGTACCGGGAATCGGGCTGGTCATACCTTCGTGATAGCCGTACATCAGCGCCATCATGATTCCGTACTGCGCGGTGATAGGCAGATTCTGAAAATACTTGCTGTTCTTTCCGCTGGTGGAATTGTAGGTGTCGCTGTAGTCGAAGGACACACCGCCCTCAATGCAGTACACATGATGCTGATTGCCGTTGCCGTCGATCATCATATATTTGTACTTGGCATTGCCGGAGCTGTAGGTCTTCACATAGAAACTGCCGTCATCGTTATAGAAGATGGCCGTGGTGGTCGGCTTGCTGTAGAACATTTCTCCATCAGAACCGACATAATGATCTCCATACGTGGAGGTACACTTCGTGCCTTCCTCGACAGACCATGCAAACGCCGTTGTAGGAAGCATTGCGACGATCATGAGGACAGCAAGAAGTGCCGAGAGCAGCTTCGTGCTCTTGGATTTGGTAATACCATTCATATCGACTTTTCATCCTTTCATTTTTTTGATAAAGAAAAAGCCCTCCGCTATTTCAGCAGAGGACTTCGTCCTTGTTGTTGTGTTTTGATGTTATGCGAATACAAAGTAGATGACGTAAGAGCCGCCGCCGATTGATTCGCAGCAGATGTTGAACTCCGTGATCTCATCGAGACCATAGGCACTGAGGTTTTCTACGGTGTGGAAGCGAATATACTGTTCCAGCCTGGACCGCAGTCCGCTTCCTTGATTGGACTCCGATGCTGTTATCGGGTTCCACCATGTCGCATTCTGCGGAGACAGCGAGGTATTCAGCGTGTAGCCCATACCCTGACCGATAGCAATGCAGTCAGAACGGATCGCATTGATATCAAACTCATAATCGTATGCGGTCTTTGGCTGTGTCTCCACCGGTGGTTCTGTCTCAGAAGGGATCGGTGGTTCGGTTATCGCAGTTGGCTCCGTAGGTGCCGGAGGTTCTGCCGGTGCTTCATCGGGTTCAGTGGCAACCGGCTGCTCTGTAGGCTTGGACTGTTCCGTTTCCCTGGGTGGTTCACTCGGTGCTGACAGTTGAGTCTCGGTTTGCTCCGAAGGCTTATCCGCTTTTACTTCCTCAAAAGAAGGGACAGTGCTTTCTGAACTTACCAGGCCATTCTTCTCTGCCAGGTCAGCTTTATTGTCCACAGAGACAACATCTTCTGTCGGGGTTCCTGATTCTTCTTCGTTCTTTTCAGGCACATCTATTTCAACGCTTGATGTGGTGGTTGCTTCCAGCTTATCTGTGCTTTCTTCTGCGGCAGTCGTTGTCAGCAGCATTTCGCTTGCTCTTGTCAGTTCAGGACTCTCCGGAACCGTTACAACGGCTTCGCATCCGCATAAACACAGCAGGACAATGACAACCGTGATGATAAGTGACTTTCTCATAGGATCGCCTCCTTGATTTTTCTCACCATCATTGTACGGTCATCCGTTTTGTAAGGCAAAGGTACGCCTATCTCCTTACTCTTCTTCCTTTGAGCTGGTAAGCTGGTGAAACAGGGGGAGAGTGTGAGAGGGGGAAACAGCAAAGCTTCTCCCAAAGGGTACACTACTCCCTTGGCGTAAGGGTTATCTTGCTTCACCTCGGTCTTTCTGACGTTCCTGTACCCGGTGATAATACTCAAGCGCTTTCATAATATACTCACCGGTTTTGTTGTACGGAACGCTGTCAGGAATGAACCGTCTTGCATCTTCGTACTTAATTCGGATCTTCTCCTTTTGGTTTGGCTTCTCTTCACTCATGATGGACTCAATGACCTCATTGGAGAGCTTACCTTCCTGGGAGAATCTCTTCATCTTGATTGCCTGGGCAAGGGATGGCGTCGCGTCAGCATAGGAGATTTCCTCCAGCAAGTCTTCCTGCTCCTCCTTTTTGAGGTAGGACAATTCAACTGCCGGTCTGAACGCGATACGTCCCTCGTCAACAAGGTCAAGCAGACGAGGAACAAGCTCTGTTAGTCGAATATATCGTCTTACTTGCTCACGGCTTTCCCCATGCTCACTTCCCAATTCCTCGTTTGAACGAGACTTTGACACCACTGGTGTCGAAGTTAGGTCTGTGCGCTGTCCCTGCCTGTTCATGGCTTCAAGACGCATCTTGTACGAAAATGCCTTTTCGCTCGGAAGGATGGTGGAACGCTGTAGGTTGGATTCAACCATCAAGATAATGGCCTCGTCGCGGCTCATCTCGCGGACTTCTGCCTTAACGGTGTCCAGTCCTGCAAGCTCACAAGCCTTTTTCCGACGATGGCCAGATACGATCTCGTACCGACCATCTTCCTTCGGTCGGAGCGTAACAGGTGTGATGATCCCGCGCTCTTTGATACTCTGAACAAGCTGGTCCATATCCTCATCAATTTTCACCTTGAAGGGATGGTCGGGAAAATCATCAATCTCCGAGATGGGAATATCGAAAATGCGAGGGAGCTTGTTTACCTTGCGTTCCTCGTCATTTGCGAACAACTCATCGTATCCAGTCAGGCCCAGGTCGATTTTTTGCACGTTCTTCAATCTCTGTCACCTCCTTCGTGAGTGCCTCATACGCTGCTGCTACTTTCCCGTTCTTGTCGTGGGAGAAGATGCTTTCTCCGGAAAGACTGCACTCCGCTGCTCTTACCGAAAAGGGAATTTCAGACTCGAACACGCGGATGTTTTCTCCTACTGAAGAACGGAGCGATGTGATAATCGACTTTGCATTGTTGGTGCGGTTATCTACCATCGTCAGCAGAATGCCGTCGATCCTCAGTCTCGGATTGATCTGCCGCTTGATTTTCGCAATCGAGCGCAGAAGCAAGTTAAGACCTTTGGTTGACAGGAAGTTCGGCTGAGATGGAATAATCACACTGTCTGCCGCAGCAAGCGCATTGACCGTCATCATTCCCAGAGAAGGCATACAGTCGATAAGGATATAGTCGTAGTTCTTTTTCATACCCTCGATACAGGATTTCAGAACGTACTCACGGCTCATAACATTAAACAGGCCCGTTTCCATGCCGGACAGTTCAATATTGGAAGGAAGCAGATCAACGCCTTCATTGTGGGCGATAATCGCGTTGCCGGGAGGCTGTTCATCTTCTATAACCGATTGCATAAGCGTAGATAGCGACACATCCAACTCGTCAGGGTTCTTTACACCGAGGCTCACCGTGAGGCTCCCTTGCGGGTCAGCGTCAATCAGTAAGACCTTATTTCCGGTGTTTGCGAGTCCCACGCCGAGATTGACTGTAGTAGTCGTTTTGCCGACGCCGCCTTTCTGGTTCGTGATAGCGATCACCTTACAGTTTTCCATGCGTTTTCCTCCTTTCTTGGAATTCACGACCCATTAAGCTAAGCTCTGGATCATGTAAAAGCGCAGTATTTGTTCTCAACGCTCTCTGCGCTATAGGAAGTCATCAAGCGACTGTGTGCTTCACAATCTCATAGGAGTCTCACCTCTGCCGGGTTCTCCGCCAGCCCCGTAGGGAAGTATCATTGTCCTCAAACCTGTCATGGCCATATCAGGAGCAACCCGATATTTACAACACTGGATTCTCGCAGGAGCGTACATGCTGCTCGGCTCATCAGTTTGATTAAGGTACTTGATGACCTGTTTATTTAATTTTCAAAGATCATGAAGCGGCACCTCTGTTAGTTTTTGAAGAGCCCCTTCACTAAGTAAGGAATTAGAGGGGGTGTTTTTATGGGTGTCCTTCAAAAAAATTTTTTCGGACAAAACAAAAAAGCCCTTGTGAAATCTTAGGTGATTCCACAAGGGCTACAGGATGGTTTTATTCGGTTTTCTTTACTTCACGTTGTGACAAAGCGTTTCAAATGAAAGAGATAGGCAGGATAAACGCTGATATTGTTGCCCAAAGAAGCCTAAAAGTTGTCCCCGTGGTTGTCCCCGAAGTTGTCCCATAAAGACGAAAAAAGGGGAGTTGTCCCCGAGTTGTCCCCGGTAAAAACGATTTGGTTGGGTCAGGTTGAGCCAGAACAGGACAAAAAGAAAAGCCCCGGAAACCGTTGAGTTTCCAGGGTTTTTGGGCATTTTGAAGTCTCGATCAGCGCTTGCTGAACTGGGGCGCGCGACGAGCAGCCTTCAGGCCGTACTTCTTACGTTCCTTCATACGAGGATCGCGGGTGAGGAAGCCAGCCTTCTTCAGGGCAGCACGCAGTTCCGGATCAGCCTTGCACAGGGCACGAGAGATGCCGTGACGAATTGCGCCGGCCTGACCGGACACACCGCCGCCGCAGACATTCACCAGCACGTCGAAAGAGGTCGTGCTGGTCAGCGTCAGGGGCTGACGAACGGTCATCTTGAGGGTCTCCAGACCGAAGTAGTTATCAATATCACGCTTGTTGATGGTCACTTTGCCATCACCGGCGACCAGGCGGACGCGGGCAACAGCCTTCTTGCGGCGGCCAACAGCGCTGTAATCAACCTTAGCCATTTGTTTTTCTCCTTTCCGCCTTACACGAGGTCAAACTTCACGGGCTTCTGCGCCGCATGGTCATGATTCGGGCCAGCGTAGACCTTGAGCTTCTTGGCCATCTGGCGACCCAGCGGTCCCTTGGGCAGCATACCCACGACAGCACGGCGGATTGCAAATTCAGGCTTCTCAGCCAGCAGCTTGCGGTACTTGGTTTCCTTCAGGCCGCCGACATAGCCGGTGTGATGATAATAAATCTTCTGATCCAGCTTCTTGCCGGTCATGACGATCTTATCCGCATTGATGATAATGACATAATCGCCGGTATCCACATTGGGGGTGTAAATCGGCTTATTCTTGCCGCGAAGGATGTTCGCGACCTGGCTGGCCACACGGCCAAACACCTGACCCTCGGCATCGACAACATACCACTGACGGGTAATGTCAGCCGCTTTCGGCATGAACGTCTTCAAAGGTTTTTCCTCCCTAAGTGATGGTTCTCTATGTGTGTGCGGCACGGCATGATGGTCGCATGTCCTCCGCGGGTGTTTCAATAGTTTCCGGGGCAAGCGGAGCTATTGATGCCATCCACTATTGTACAATAAACGTGCCGCTTTGTCAAGCGCAAAATGCGCATTTTTCAAGGATTAACTGTGATAAGGAACTAATTTACTTAGTTGTACTGGCATATTCATCGGTATTCCAGAAGCGTTCTTCGGACATTCGGCGCACCTCCCTTCATTTGAAAACTGAAAGTTGTTTAATTCTTTTCGTAATAAACAATATCCATTTTATCATTTATATTTTCAACCAATCCTGTCCTTTTATATCCCAACTTCTCATATAAATAGCAATTTCCTTCTTCTTGAAGAATAGTGTCAAGTTTCCAATTATCATGTCCATGAATTTTTTCGACTTCTTCAAATGCTTTTTGTGCCAACCCTTTATTTCTAAATTCTTTCATAATAAAAACAGGTGCTACTCTTTTTCTACTTCCATCTTTTTTATCTACAACTCTAATCGCACCAACTAAACTATCTCCGTCAAAAATATAATAGAAATATGTAAATTCTTGTGATAATTTAGCTTCTATTCTTTCTTTTGCCTCATTTCCAGGACTTGTTTCACAGTCTTGATATCTTTCTAACAAATCGGAAAAAGCTTCTGTTTGCATTTTCCATATTTTTTCACAATCATTTACATTTGCTCTTATTAGTTTCATAACATCACCTCGTCAAATTCAACGTTTCTTCTTTGTTTCTTTCAATAAAGTTGCCTGTTCCATTTCCTTTTCATAACTGCCATTGGCATAGGCAACGTCCAAAATAGCACGTTCCAGTTTATCTTTCGCCAACCGTTTCATTACGGCGGCGGTCTGCTCGTCCAGCGTGCCACGGCGGAGATACTGCGTGATCGTATTCATGCGGCGATTGTAGATCGCCCTAATCGGATGATCGTCCGCAAGCTCTCGTTGCTCTCTGCCTTTGAGATTGCCGATCTGTCTGCAAGTGCGCCCACGCTTATCCCCCGGAGCAAGTCCTCCGCAGTATTTGGTCTGCCTTGCATCCGTGATCAGAAACCACTTGCCGCAAATAGGGCATAGTTACTTGTCACTATTAAGCCAAGGGTTTTCGGAGGTTTTTTCCCCTTTTGACGCACCTTTTTGATGATTTGCCGCTATGCTTCCCAAAAGCCGTCAGCGTTTCCGCTTCTTCGGCGGACGTTCCGGCAGCTCTTCCCACATCGCCTGCACCATGGCGCGGAGCTTTGCGGAATCGGCGAGAATCGGGACGTGCAGCATAGGCTGCGCGCCATCGTAGGGCGGCTCGGCGGAAGTACCCGGCATGAAGCGCCACGCAGCGGGGACGTTCTTGACCATGAAGCCCGGACCGTATACGCCGCCGAAAATCCGCTCACGGTAGTAGAAGATGAACCCGCCCATCATGGGGATTCGGCGGACTTCCGGCAGCGGTGCCAGCTGGGCAGAGACGAAATCCGCCAGCTCGCGATTCGTCATGCGCTTCCGCAGATTCTCGACGCGCCCGGCGATATTCGCGGCAAACTGCTCGTCCGTGAACGACGGGTCGCGGGTGCTTTGCCAAAGGCTGCACGGCAGGTCGGGACACTGCGCGCAGTTCCGCAAGCCCTTTTTCTCCCGCACACAGGCGTAAATCGGGCACGCGCAGCCCGTCGGCGCATGAAACACGCGCCCCTGACATTCGTTGCAGCTCCGGCACAGTCCCCCAAAGAATGAACACGCGCCGCAGTCCGTGCCGCAGACGCTGATGTTTTCGCTCATGTTGATACCTCCTCCGGCGGATAAACGCCGTTTTTCTCCATTGTACGCCCATTTTCGCACGATGTCTTGAAGAAACGCGACACGTTTTCCCCGTGATAGCGGCGAAACTCGCGGCACAGGTGCGCCTGATCCGCAAAGTCGTAGCGCGCCACCGCATCCTGCACGTTATTCAGTGTCCCGCGGCAAATCTCCTGATAGAGCGCTTGATACCGCACCAGCGCGCTCCCCTTCTTCGGTGTCATCCCCCAGTACTCGCCCAAAAGGCGCTCCAGCTGACGGCTGCTGATGAACAACTCGTGCGCCCACTCGCTGATGGTCGCCGTTCCCCGATGGCACAGCAGCACATCCGCCGCCGTCTCCACCAGCGGATTTTCCCGGCACTGAAACGCCAGCAGGACGCTCTGCGCATGCGCCGCGCGCGATGGCAATCCATCCAGTTCCAGCAATCGCGCCCGCAGTGCCCGGTCAAGGCGACCGAATCGGACTTCCGGCGATTCAAAGCCGTTCAGCGTGCCGCGAAGGGCATCATCCGCAAACGCATACGCGCCGAAGGCATGGAAGCGGATGGCGAATGTGCTCACCGTATGCTGCGGAATCATCGGCAAATGCGCAGTGCCGCACACGTCGCTGACGCCGCAGAAACTCGCTTGGATGATGCGTCCCGCCGTTTCGTCAATGTGGTAGATGAGGTCAGCGCAGACATCGGGAATGATGCGCATCGGGGATGCGCCAGCAGCGGCAATGCCGCCCCAGAAGCAGCGAATCCACCTTTGCAGGGATTCGCAGGGCAGGATTTCATGGTGCGCCGCCGTTGCGAGGAAGGGAGTGGAAGTCAGCGGCTGCCACATGCGGCGGATGTTTATCATTCGCGTTTCTCCTTTTCCGTCTCAAACGTCACATTCCGCCCGTCGGAGCGGCAGATGATTGTCCCCTGCTCGTCGGTGCGGAAAACAACAACATCCGCGTCGCGAAGGCGGCTCAGGGTGCTTTCCGCCGGATGACCATAGGTGTTGCCCTTGCCGACGCTGATGACAGCGTACTGCGGCATGATTTCACGCAGGAAGGCATAGCACGTCGAGGTTTCACTGCCGTGATGACCGACTTTCAGCACCGTCGCCTGCAGCGGTTCGCCATTTGCCAAAAGCGCGTGTTCCGCGTTCCACTCCGCGTCGCCCGTGAAGAGGAACGACGTGCTGCCGCAGTCCACGCGCACGACCAGCGACATGTCGTTTGTGTCCGTGAAGCCCTGCCCGTCGGAGAGGAACGTCACCTGCGCGCTGCCGAGATAAAAGCTGTCGCCGATGCTCGGCACAGTCAGCGAAATGCCCTGCCTTTCGGTGTACTTCACCAGCGAGCTGAATACCTTCGTATCCCACTGCGTCATGGGCGAATACACCGCGCCGACCGTGCAGGCATTCAGCGCGCCGGGCAGACCGCCAATGTGATCTTCATGCGGATGCGTCGCAATGATGGCGTCAAGGTGCTCAATCCCCAGCGTCTTGGTCAGGTAGGCGTAGACGAATTGGCTGGCGGAGGCTTTGCCGCCGTCAATCATCATGGCGTGGCCGTCGCTGACGAGAATCGCGCCGTCCGCCTGACCGACATCGAGGAAATACACCGTTAAATCAGCGGATGAAACGGGTGCGGCAGTCGCCAACGGCAGCTTCGTCGGAATCGGTGCGAGGAAATCATCCCCGTTCGGCGCGTCGCTGCGGACGAACAGCAGCACCGCCATCAGGAGTGTCAGCAGCAGTTGGAAAATCGTCCGGCGTGTCGCCTTGCGCCGCGTCGTCCGGCGTTTTTTCTTCTTCATCGTGTACCCGTGCTGCCGAAGCCGCCGCGGGAAGCGTTATCGAGGCATTCCACCGTCACCAGTTCCGGCTTGTCCATCTTCCTCATCACGCGGAACTGGCAGATGCGGTCGCCACGCGCAATTGTCGTGTCACGCATTGCCAGCGCTGGAAAGCCCCACACGTCGTCGTCACCGCAGTAACTTTCGTCGATGACACCCATGCTGTTCGCCTGCAGAATCCCCCACTTGCGGAAGGTCGAGCTGCGCGGCACAATGTGCGCCTCGTACCCCTCCGGCAGCTGCATCGACACGCCCAGCGAAATAATGCGGAACTCCCCCGCGTGCATCGTCACGGTTTCCGCCGCGCACAGGTCAATCCAGTCCCCCTGCGGCAGGATGGTCAGCGGCACCGCGCCGTCGTGATATCGAACCAGAATCTTCATGCTTGTTCCCCTTTCTGTTTGCCTTTTTATCATAGCACAAAAAGGCATTGCCGGGAAGGCGAACACGCGGATTTTTCTTTTCCCAAAAAATCCGATTTTCGGGATGAAAATGCCATCGTGCTCCGTTAAATGGGCAGATGCACCCCAAAGACGATTTAATTAGGAAAGGATTGACCCGATGACCATTACGCTTAAGCCCATTGACGAAAGCAACTTTCTGGATGCATTCCATTTGCAGCTCCGCGACGACCAGACGCAGTACGTCTCCCACCCGATTCGCAGCCTTGCGCAGGCGTATGTTTACCGCAATCAGTGCCAGCCGTTCGGCATTTACGCTGACGCGCGGATGGTGGGATACGTCATGGTGATTTACGACTACGACGTGCCGGAATACGACGTTTGGCACATGATGATTGACGCCGCCGAGCAGGGCAAAGGCTACGGAACAGCGGCGATGAAGGCGGTGCTGGACTATATCGCGACGAAGCCGTTTGGGGATTCGGGGCGCGTTGTGCTGACGTGCCATCAGGCGAATATTCCGGCGATGCGGCTGTACGAATTGCTGGGATTCCAGCACACGGGGAATGTGGATGAGGACGGCGAGGAGGAAATGGTGATGGTGGTGTAAGGGAGAATTTTCCTTTGAAAAAGCATTCTCGTCGCGTCTGCGGACGCGAATCTGCCTCATGCCTGCCGGAATAGCGTATTCTTGTCGAGAAAAGCGCGGAAAGCCACATCAGCCTTCCGCGCTTTTTTGCTGCCTTATACTATTTCCAAATAAGAATGTGCCAAGATGCGAAGCGAATTCTTCATTCTGGCTAACGAGCGTGAAACGCAGCATAGCAGCGCTACGCTAAGTGGAACGACCGGACACCAGAATGGAAAAGGCGCGAGAAGATGGCGCAGGTGAATTTAGAAATAGTATTATCATGCGGTTTTTCCTTCCCTTACCCTCTCCCGCACCAGCTGGTCATCTCTCTCAAACTCGCCACAATCCCCGGCAGCTTCTTTACCACCTCGTCAATATCCGCCTGCGTGGTGTCCGTGCCGAGGGTCAGCCGCAGTGAACCTTTCGCTTCGTCGCGCGTCAAGCCAATCGCCGTCAGCACATGGCTGGGATCAAGGCTGCCCGCCGTACACGCCGAGCCGCTTGATGCCGCGATGCCCTCCAAATCCAGCCGGAGCAGCACCGCTTCGCCCTCAATCCCCGCGAAAGACACGTTCACGTTGTTCGGCAGGCGCTTGTCCATCGTGCCGTTGATGCGCATGTTGGGAATCGCCGCCGTCAAGCCGCTGATGAGCCGATTGCGCAGGAAAGTCATCCGCGCCGCGTTCTCCGCCAAGCCCTCTTCCGCCAGTTCAATCGCCTTGCCCAAGCCGACGATGCCCGGCAGATTCTCCGTGCCTGCGCGATGCCCGCGTTCCTGCGCGCCGCCATGAATCAGCGGGTCGATTTTCACGCCCTTGCGGATGTACAGCGCGCCGATGCCCTTCGGTCCGTGGAACTTGTGCGCCGAGAGGGACAGCATGTCCGCGTGGAGCGCCTCGACATCCAGCGGAATCGCGCCAACAGCCTGCACCGCGTCCGTGTGGAAGAGTACGCCGCGTTCGTGGCAGAGTGCGCCAATCTCCGCGACGGGTTCGATCGTGCCGATTTCGTTGTTCGCCGCCATCACGCTGACCAGCACGGTATCCGGGCGCAGGGCGTTCTCCACCTGCTGGGCAGTCACGAAGCCGTCCGCGTCCACCGGGAGATACGTCACCTGCCAACCCTGCGCTTCCAGCCACTGGCAGGTATGCAGGATGGCGTGATGCTCAATCTGCGTGGTGATGATGTGCTTGCCCTTCTCCTGATGCGCAAACGCCGCGCCCTTGAGCGCCCAGTTGTCGCTCTCCGACCCGCCCGCGGTGAAATAGATTTCCTGCGCGCTGCACCCCAATGCCGACGCGACCTGCCGCCGCGCGCGCTCGACCGCTTTTTTCGCATCCCGCCCCGTAGAATGAATGGAGGACGGGTTGCCGTACACCTGCATATAATAAGGAAGCATTGCCTCCATCACGGGCTGCGAAACGGCGGTCGTCGCCGCATTATCCAGATAAATACGATCCATGTGTGTTCCTTCCTTTTCGCTTTCTCCTTCTGGGAATTGTAGCACGCTTTCTATCGCTTTGTCAACCGCTGATTCGCCGCTTGCGCAACCGTTTGTTTTGTCCTCTTTGCATCACTTCAGCGCCATTTCCCACAAAAAAATTTGCGAAAGATTCACGAAAACGTTTGCGTAAACGCAAAAGCTGTGATACAATAAGATTGCAACAATCACTGCGGCTACGTCCGCTGCTCTGGAGGATTAGGTGCATGAAATACGGTCACTTTGACGACAAAGCCCGCGAGTACGTCATCGACACGCCGCGGACGCCTTACCCGTGGATTAACTATCTCGGCTGCGAACAGTTCTTCGGCATCATCAGCAATACCGCCGGCGGCTATTGCTTCTACCGCGATGCCCGACTGCGCCGCGTCACCCGCTACCGCTACAATAATATGCCTGTGGACAACGGCGGCCGCTACTTCTACATCAAGGATGGCGACACGGTCTGGAACCCCGGCTGGAAGCCCGTCAAAACGGAGCTGGACAGCTATTCCTGCCGCCACGGCATGGGCTACACCATCATCACCGGTCAGAAGAACGGTCTGACCGCCAGCCAGCTCTCTTTTGTGCCGATGGGCGTGAACGCCGAGGTGCATCAGGTGACGCTGCGCAATGATTCCGACGCGCCCAAGGATGTCATCCTGACGTCGTTCGTCGAGTTCTGCCTTTGGAACGCGCAGGACGACATGACGAACTTCCAGCGCAACTTCTCCACCGGCGAGGTTGAGGTGGAAGGCAGCGTCATCTACCACAAGACTGAATACCGCGAGCGCCGCAATCACTATGCGTTCTACGCCGTGAACACCCCCGTGGACGGCTTCGACACCGACATGGAGACGTTCCTTGGGCTGTACAATGGCTTTGAAAACCCGCAGGCGGTCATGACGGGCAAAATGGGCAACTCCATCGCGTCCGGCTGGCAGCCGATGGCGGCACATCAGGTGAAGGTGTCCCTTGCCCCCGGCGAAGAGCGCTGCTTCAACTTCGTGCTGGGCTACGTCGAAGTGCCGCAGGCAGAGAAGTTCGTCGCGCCCAGCGTCATCAACAAAGCCCCTGCGAAGGCGCTGCTGGAAAAGCTGACGACCGACGAGCAGATTGCCGAAGCATTCGACGCGCTGAAGAAGCACTGGGACAACCTGCTGTCCGCCTATGTGCTGACCACACCCGACGAGAAGCTGGGCCGCATGGTCAATATCTGGAATCCCTATCAGTGCATGGTCACGTTCAACATGAGCCGTTCGACCTCCATGTTCGAGAGCGGCATCGGGCGCGGCATGGGCTTCCGCGATTCTTCGCAGGACTTGCTCGGCTTCGTGCATCAAATCCCCGAACGCGCCCGCGAACGCATCCTCGACATCGCCGCGACGCAGTTCCGCGACGGCGGCTGTTATCACCAGTATCAGCCCCTGACCAAGAAGGGCAACAACGACATCGGCGGCGGCTTCAATGACGACCCGCTGTGGCTGATTGCCGGTACGGCGGCGTACATCAAGGAGACGGGCGATTTCGGCATTCTTGACGCCGCAACACCCTACGACTGCAATCCCGACGACTGCGGAACGCTGCTGGAGCACCTCGAAGCGAGCTTCTACCACGTCGTCAACAACAAGGGACCGCACGGTCTGCCGCTGATTGGCCGCGCTGACTGGAACGACTGCCTGAACCTGAACTGCTTCTCCGACGAACCGAGCGAATCCTTCCAGACCTTCTCCAACCCGAACGCGCCGGATGACCGCGTGGCGGAATCCGTGCTGATTGCAGGCATGTTCGTCGCCATCGGGCCGGAGCTGATCGCGATTCTGCGCCGCCGCGGGCTTGACGACAAGGCGGATGCCTGCCAGAAGGAAATCGACGCGATGAACGAAGCCATCCTGCGCGACGGTTGGGACGGCGAGTGGTTCGTCCGCGCGTACGACGCTTTCGGCCACAAAATCGGCTCGAAGGAATGCGAGGACGGCAAGATTTACATCGAAAGCCAAGGCTACTGCGTCATGGGCGGTGTCGGCGTGAAGGACGGCAAGGCAGAAAAGGCGCTCGAATCCGTCCACAAGTATCTGGAAACCAAGCACGGCATCGTGCTGCTCCAGCCCGCCTACAAGGAGTACCACCTCGAACTGGGCGAAGTTTCCTCTTATCCGCCGGGATACAAGGAAAACGCGGGCATCTTCTGCCACAACAACCCGTGGATTATCGCCGCGGAAACCGTTGTCGGCCACGGCGACCGCGCCTTCGACCTGTACAGCCGCATTGCCCCCGCCTACCGCGAGGAAATCAGCGACCTGCACAAGATGGAGCCGTATGTATACAGCCAGATGATCGCCGGCAAGGACGCAAAAAACTTCGGTCAGGCGAAGAACAGCTGGCTGACCGGCACGGCGGCATGGAACTTCTACGTCATCAGCAACTACATTCTGGGCATCAAGCCGGACTGGGAAGGCTTGAAGGTTGACCCGTGCATTCCGCACACTTGGGACGCCTATCAGGTGAGCCGCCGTTTCCGCGGGGCGACGTATGCGATCGCGATTGAGAATCCGTCGCATGTGTGCCGCGGCGTGAAGCAGGTGACGGTGGATGGACAGGCGATTGCGGGCAATGTCCTGCCGGTATTTGCGGATGGCAAGACGCATCAGGTCACGGTAACATTGGGCTAAGGATAAAAACCTTCGGAAAAAGCTAATTGGGGGTAACGCGCTCAAGCCGGGCTGCCCAAAACGGGTCAAGGGGCAATGCCCCTTGCAGGGTCAAGGGACAGCGTCCCTTGTGGGGTTTGGGGCAACGCCCCAACTGTTTCTCGTCAAGCCTACTCAAAGGAAGAAGTCAACAAGGCGCAGGCAGCGAAGCGTCCCTGCCAGTAACTTCGCGCTCCCGCAGGAGCGCCCCCAAGCCGCTTTATCAGCCACTTGCACATTGTCGCGCCAGATGGGCGCGACCGACCAGCATCGGGAGAAGTCGTTTCTCGGTGCTGGTCTGTTTTGTTGCAGGGAGATTTCGCCTCTGCGGAGGCGACCAGAGGGCTTTGCGGTCGCCCTCTGGACTCCTTCGCATTGCACTCCCATGTTTCTTGATTTTTCATGTTACAGGGGGTATCGCGCCTGCGTGCGCGATAAGAGACAAAAACAGGGCATCCCCTTTCGAGAACGCCCTGCCTTGATGATAGGATTAGTCTTCCAGATGCGCCGCCGCGTAAGCGCCAGCGTCACGACCGGAGACGAAGCAGTAGGACTGCGCGCAGCCGCCATAGTTGGTATACGCCTTGTCCTCGTTGAACAGAACGCCCATGCTGTCCGTGCCGCAGGCGAACAGACCCGGAATCACGTTGCCATTCGTGTCCAGAACTTGCAGGTTCTCGTTCACGTCCAGACCGCCGCAGGTGCTGTAAATGTACGGCGCGCCGGTGAAGGCGACGTAGTATTCCGAATCCGCCGCGACCGTGCCCAGACGCTCGAACTTGCTCGCATCCTTGCCGAATGCGTCGTTCTCCGGGTTGTAGCCCGCGACAGACGCTTTCAGCGCATCAGCAGAGAAGTCTCCGCCAATCTGCGCCGCCAGCTCGTCCAAGGAAGACGCCTTGTAGATGAAGCCCGCTTCGATGCCTGCGTCAATCACGGTGTCGATGTTCGTCAGCGGAACGTCCGCCTTGATGCCGCCCTGCGTCAGATAACGGCCAGACGCCTTCGCGCTCAAGCCCTGCGCACGCAGGATGTCAATCTGCTCCTTGCTGTACACATAGTAGAAGTGATTTCCCTGATAGAAAGCGTTCATGGCGATGGCCGATTCGTTGATGAAGCGCTCGCCCTTCATGTTGACCGCCATTCCCTCCGCCGTGCAGACCAACCCATAGGGAATGTCGTTGTCCTCGGCAGAGAACTGCGTGGTGATGACCGTCGGCGCAACGAAGTGAGACATCGGGTACATGCCGATGGCGCGGGTCGCCGCACCGTTTTCGATGGCAGACTCAATCATCTTGCCGTCGTTGGTGGACATGCCGAAGAGCTTGTACGCCTGACCGATGTACTTCTCCTGCATTTCGTCGCTGCCAGCGAAGCCGCCCGTGCAGAGGATGACCGCCTTGGCGTTGATGGTCACGCTCGTGCCGTCCGCCTTGATCGCGCGCACGCCGACTGCCTTGCCGTCCTGCATAATCAGCTCGGTTGCTTCCGTTTCCAGCAGGTACTGACCGCCCATCTCGGTGTAGCGGTCATACGCCTTGGCAAAGAAGCTCTCCGTGAGCTGCTTCTGACCGACATAGGAGGAGAAAATCGCCCACTTGCCGCCGACGAAGCCGACCGCCGGGGTGAACTCGAAGCCATAGCTTTGCAGCCAGTCGCAGGTCTCGCCGCTTTCATAGATGACCTTGGCAATCAGCTCCGGCTTCGCGCCCTGCGCGCCGTCCACCGTCGTGTAGTCCGTCCACGTCGCATAGAGAGCATCCGCATCCACCAGTTGCTCACCAGCTGCCTTGGTGTGAACGCCATTAATCGGGTCTTTCCAATCCACAATTTCGCTCGCGACCTGACTGGGCGCGTTGACGTTCGCAGGGCCGGAAGTCGTTACACCCGTGCCGCCCCACTTGCCAGCCTTGTCGATGGCCAGCACGTTCGCGCCGGATTCCGCCGCCGCCAACGCCGCCGTCGTGCCGGACGAACCCATGCCGACGACCACGATATCAACATTATATTCTTCTGCAGCGTTGACTTTCGGAATCGCCTTGTACATTCCAGACACATCCATGCCCGCGCTCTCCAGCGCATTGACGACCGCCGCGCGGACGCCATTGGAGCTCGCCGTCGCGCCGCAGATGGCGTCTACCGCAAGGCTCTGATTCTCCACCACGCGTGGAATCCACTTCTCCTCCACCGCGGCGATCATGCCCATCGTTTCGCCATTGTCGCCCACAGTCACATTGGCAATTTTTCCGTCCTTGACTTCGACCGTCACCTGCACCTTCTGCGTCAGGTTGAAACCGCGTCCCTCGCCGGTATACACGCCATCCACCAGGGCAGTTTCCGTCTTCTCTTCGCCTGCCGCCTGACGGAGGCAGTCCGCCAGCGCCGTCTTGACCGCATTCGACGTCACCGTCGCGCTCGCCACCGCGTCCACCTCATCGGCAGAGGACACGCCAATCAGCTTTTCGGTCAGCGTCTTGATGGCGGCGCCGCCAATCGTCTCGGTCTCCTTGTCGCCGGTGATGGTAGCCGCCGTGACTTTGCCATCCGTGACCGTGACCTTCACTGTCACCGCGCCGCCGAAGCCCTGACTGGTCGCCTCATAGTTGCCAGACGCAAGTTTCCCTTCCGCCGAAGCCATCGGCAGCATCATCGCCGCGCCAACGAGGAACGCCAGAACCCGTTTCGTGTTCTTCATGGTTCTTTTCCTTCTTTCCTGCGGACATTTTTTGTCTGCACATCATGATAATTATATAACAATATACTGTGCTCGTCAATAGCTTTTCGCTAAACTGGGCAATTCCCCTTGTTTTTTTCGCATCGAAACCACCAGCTGCGTCATTTTTCAACCATAATCGGTTGCCCTTCCGCCGCATTTATGCTATCATGAAGCCATCCTGAACAAGAGCATCCGTTGGAAGATGACCGTACCCAAAATGAAAATCGTATGCTTGAAACAGGCTTCTGTTCGTGGTACAATGGATTTGAATCTACGAACAGGAGTTTTTTGTATGGCAAAGCAGGAGAACCGCAATACCCTCAGTACCAGCGTCCTTGTCCGGCGCTTCCTCCCCTACTTCCGCAAGTACCGCAAGACCATGGCGTTCGACCTGTGCTGCGCGGCGCTGACGACCGTCTGCGAGCTGGTGCTGCCGCTGATTGTCCGCACGATTACGACCCGTGCGACCTACGACGTCGCGTCGCTGACGGTGCCGTTCGTGCTGATGATGGGCGGCGTCTACATGCTGCTGCGCGTCATCGACGCGGCGGCGAATTACTACATGCAGTCCATCGGGCATATCATGGGCAGCCAGCTGGAAACGGATATGCGCCACGACATCTTCCACCACCTGCAGGAACTGTCCTTCGGCTACTACTCGGACACAAAAGTCGGGCAGATCATGGCGCGCATCACGTCCGACCTGTTTGAAATCACCGAATTTGCGCACCACTGTCCGGAGGAATTCCTGATTGCGGGCGTGAAGATTCTCGTGTCCTTCATCATCCTCTGCACGATGAATATCCCCATGACGCTGATGATGTTCGCTGTGCTGCCGTTCATGCTCTACTTCGCCAAGCGCTTCAACACCAAGATGCGGCAGATTTTCAAGGAGCGCAACAAGCAGGTGGGTGAAATCAACGCGCAGGTGGAAGATTCGCTGCTGGGCATCCGCGTGGTGAAGTCGTTCGCGAATGAGGAAATTGAGGAAAAGAAGTTCGCCGACGGCAACGCGAAGTTCCTTGACCTCAAGGCGCAGTCGTACCGCGTGATGGCGCAGTTCGGCACGTCGAACCGCATTTTTGACGGGCTGATGTACATCGTGATCGTCGTCGGCGGTGCACTGTTCATCAAGGCGGGGCGGCTCAGCGCGGCGGACTTCATGGCGTATCTGCTGTATGCGAACGTGCTGCTGAACTCCATCCGCCGCATCGTTGAATTCACCGAGCAGTTCCAGCGCGGCATGACCGGCATCGACCGTTTCCTTGAAATCATGGACGCCCCGGCGGAGATTGTGGACGCGCCGAACGCGAAGGTGCTGACGGATGTCCGGGGCGAAGTCGCGTTCGACCACGTTTCCTTCCATTATCAGGACGACGACGCCGAGGTCATCCACAACCTGAACATGACCGTCCGTCCGGGGCAGTCGATTGCCTTGGTCGGGCCGTCCGGCGCGGGCAAAACCACGCTGTGCAACCTGATTCCGCGCTTCTATGACGTGACGGGCGGCTGCATCCGCATCGACGGGCAGGACATCCGCACGCTGACGCAGAAGAGCCTGCGCGAAGCCATCGGCATGGTGCAGCAGGAGGTCTACCTGTTCGCCGGGTCGGTGTTGGAGAATATCGCATACGGCAAGCCCGGCGCATCCCGCGCGGAAGTCGAAGAAGCCGCAAAACTGGCGGGCGCGCACGAGTTCATCTCCGCCCTGCCCCACGGCTATGACACCTATGTCGGCGAGCGCGGCGTTCGGCTTTCCGGCGGACAGAAGCAGCGCATTTCCATCGCGCGCGTGTTCCTGAAAAATCCGCCGATTCTGATTCTGGACGAAGCGACCTCCGCGCTGGACAACGAGAGCGAGCACATCGTCCAGCAGTCGCTCGAAAAGCTGGCGAAGGGGCGCACCGTGTTCACCATTGCGCACCGCCTGACGACCATCAAGGGTGCCGACTGCATCTGGGTGCTGACGGAGAAAGGCGTAGAAGAGCAGGGCAGCCACACGGAGCTGATTGCAAAAGGTGGGCTGTATGCGCATCTGTTCGCCATGTACACCAGTGACCGATAATTTTTTGACAAGCGATACTATTCCAAATGAGAATGTGCCAAGATGCGCCGCGAATTTTTCGTGCTGGCTAACGGGAGTGAAATGCAGCGTAGCAGCGCTACGCTAAATGGAACGACCGAACGCCAGCGCGGAAAAGGCGCAAGCAGATGGCACAGGCGAATGCAGGAATAGTATGGGCAAGGAAAAGCGGTTTTCAGCCGTTATCTCTTGTAAAAGCAATTTCATTCTACTATCTCTTTTTAAGGAGGAACACTATTATGCTGCTTACCCGTGGTCTTACGTCCGATTTCGATTCCGTCTGCGCCCTGTACGCGCGCGTCACCAGTGCCATGCACGAAAAGGGCATTGCCCAGTGGAACTGGGGAACGTACCCCAACGCTGACCAGATTCACAAGAGTATCGACGCAGGCACGCTCTACGTCGTGCGCGAAGGGAACACCGTCGTCGCCGCCGTCACCCTTGATTCGACCTTTGAACCCGCTTACGACGCTGTCAACTGGCTCTTCGGCGGCAAGCCCGGCACGTTCCACCGCCTGTGCATCGCGCCGGAAAAGCAGTGGCAGGGGCTGGGGCGCGGCATGATGGGTGAAATGCTCGCCATTCTGCGTTCTCAGGGCTGCACCGCGCTGCGCTGCGACACGCTGGTAAACAACAGTGCCGCTCTCACCCTCTACCAGAAAATCGGGATGCGCATCGCGGGGCATATCCGTTATTCGTCCCTGCCCGACCTGCGGTTCGCCGCACTGGAAATGCGCCTGACGAACGACTGCCCGCTGCTGCCGCTGAAAATGCACCCGGCGTTCCGCGGCGGCAAGCTGACCCCGTGGGGCGGCGAGAAGCTGCGCACGGTCTACGGCAAGGACATCCGCGAAGTGCCAACGGGCGAAAGTCTGGAAGTGTCATGCATTCCGGGGCTGGAATCCACCGACGACGCGGGCGTAAAGCTGCCTGACCTGATTGCCGCTTACGGCGAAGCATTCGCGGGCGAGTACGCCAAGAGGCCCTTCCCGCTGCTGCTGAAGCTGATTGATGCCGCCGAACCGCTGTCCGTGCAGGTACACCCGAACGACGATTACGCCGCACGCGTGGAGAACGGCAAACTCGGCAAGACCGAAGCATGGCTGATTCTGGATGCGCCGGAAGGCAGTCAGCTCGTCTACGGCATCAAGCCCGGCACAACGCTTGACACCCTGCGCGCTGCGTGCGAACAGGGCGCGGCAGTCGAGCCGCTCCTGCGCCGCGTGACGGTGCATCCGGGCGACGTGTGCTTCATTCCGGCGGGCTGCGTCCACGCCATCGGCGCGGGCATCATGCTCTACGAAATCCAGCAGTCGTCCGACATCACCTACCGCTTCTACGACTGGGATCGCGTGGACAAGAATGGCAACCGCCGCGAACTGCACCTGCAGAAGGCGCTGGACGTGACCGACCTGACCTTCTCCCTCGACCCGATTCCCGCGCCCAATAAGCCCGTTGCGCGCGTGCTGGACGAAAAATACTTCACGCTGGACTTGGTGAATGTGCAGGGCGAAGCGGTGCTGCCCGCCGTGACGGCGTTCGGGCTTTTGACGGCGCTCGACGGCGACTTGACCGTGCGTTTCGTGGGTGGTCAACTGACGCTGCGCAAGGGTGAAAGCGCGTACATCCCGCACGCCGCGCCTGTGCTGACGCTGCACGGCAAGGGACGTGCCGCGCTGTCCATGCCGCGGTAAATGAAAATCCGGAGGTGAAGCATGAAGAAATACTGCTTCCACCCGCCAAAGAATATCATCGTCGGAACGCTGGCGGCGATGCTCTGGGTCGCCGTCTTCCCGTTCTGGCTGCTGGGCGAAAGCACGCCGCTGAACGCGCTGGTGTCGGGCGAAGTTCCGCTGTGGGATACCCTCACTTGCCTGACGATGCAGGATTACAGCAACATCACCCGCGCGAAGTGGGACGGAATGCTGATTTTCACTATGCTGACCCTCCTGCTGACGATTCCGACCCTCTTCCGCCGAGAAAAGCGCCGAAAACTGCCGCTGACGCTGATGCTGCTCTTCCTGCTCTGGACAGGATTGTCCTGCTTCTTCGGCAGTCACGCAGGGGAAATGAATGCTTGGGGCGTGCCGACCGTATTGTGGGGTTCGGGGCGGTATGAGGGCTTCGTGACCATCGCGTGCTACGGGCTGATTTTCCTATGTCTGCGCCGCATGGACGCGAATGTTCCCGCGCTGCTGACGGTTTGCAGCGCTGCTGTAACAGGCTATCTCGTCCTCGTGCTGCTGCAATACGCGGGGTTCAATCCCCTGTCGCTCTTTCCGATGGGTCGGAGCATCCGCACAAACTACGAATTTCAGGGTACTATCGGCAATATCGACCTTGTCAGCGCGTGGGTCTGTCTGCTGATGCCGGGGCTGCTGGGCAGCTTCGTCTTGGGGCAAAAACATCATTGGCTGCATCTGCCGGGCGGCCTGTGCGCTATCCTGCTGACGCTGCTGATGGACGTGCAGAGCGGGCTGATTGTGCTGGCGCTGACGCTCCTTGCGCTCATTTGCCTTGCGCTCCGTCAGCCGGAATTTTTGGCGCGTCTGCTGCTGACGCTGGGCTTGGCGCTGCTGCTCTTCGCGCTGCGCCAAGCGCTCGTCCTTCCGTGGCTTGATGGCTCGGCGGATATCGAATTCGCGCCGGGGCAGGTCAGCGCAGTCTGCACGCTCCTCGGCGTTGTACTGGTTGCCCTCGCGCCGCTGCTGATGTGTCATCCGCCGCGCCCCCTGCCGCGAAAGAGACTGCTGTCGCTCGTGTGCGTCGGGCTGCTCGTGGTGGTAATACTCGTCGCCTTTCTCCCCATGCCGGAGGGCGGCGCACTCTGGGAACTGCATGAATTGCTGAACGGCCGCGCGCAGGACGCATTCGGCTCAGAGAGAATCGGCGTTTGGCGGATGACGCTGGAAATGACCGCGCAGTCGCCGTGGTTCGGGCTTTCGCCGGATGCGTTCTACGCCGCTTTCCGCGATTATCTTGACGCAACCGGGCAGACCATTCTGCAAAACTTCGATAATCCGCATAATTTTTTCCTGCAAACGATGGTGAATAGCGGGATTCCGGCGGCGCTGCTGCTGATGCTGACGTGCGCCGCGGCGATTGCGGGCGCGCTAAGGAAGCGGGAGACACTGCCGCTGGCGATGATGGCGGTTGGTTTTTTGGCGCAGGGGATGTTTACGTTTAGTATTTGCTTGACATCGCCGATGTTCTACGCGGTTTTAGGACTTTGCGCGGCAAAAAGAGCCGCGGAATAAACCAGTAAAGGAAGTGCGCTCAAGCCGGGCTGCCAAAAACGGGTCAAGGGGCAATGCCCCTTGCAGGGTCAAGGGACAGCGTCCCTTGT
>ERZ772851.719-NODE-719-length-37476-cov-12.653831_pt1 | contig 37476 bp, 22 predicted proteins | sample MGYA00512137_ERZ772851 | MGnify/ENA primary metagenome ERZ772851 (study PRJEB29015, sample SAMEA2737663) | human gut metagenome | biome: human gut; feature: human-associated habitat; material: faeces | place: China | collected 2012 ... | reverse complement strand
GAATGGATGCTCAATTTGAGCGGTCGTGCTGCGCAATCTCGCGCGGAATACTCAATTGCGGAAGCATCTTTTAGAAAAGAGAATCCGACAGTCAACGAATACTGTGAAAAATGGTTGTTGATTCAAAAAGGTCGTCTCAGAACCACCACATACACGGACTATGAGTGGAAGGTTAAAAAGTATATCCAGAAACCGCTCGGAAACAAATATATGACCGATGTAACCCCGGATGACGTAAATCTCGCTATACTTCCCGCGTTAAGTATGTCGGAATCCGTATATCGCTCAGCGCAGATGCTATATAAACTGATTTTCACAGCGGCAGAAGATAGCAACGTCATAAAAAAATCCCCCTGTTCAAAGCTATCAGCTAAGGGAGGAAAACCGCAGAAAGTCAAAAAAGCATTGTCTGATGAACAAGTCGAGAAGTTACTAACGGCAATTAAAGATCTGCCGCCATATGTGTTTGTTATGATAGGATTGTATTGTGGGTTAAGGCGTGAAGAGATTCTCGCACTTCAATGGGATTGTGTCTTTCTGGATGTCCCAGCCCCGTATTTGTCTGTAAAAAGAGCGTGGCATACAGAGCACAATCGTCCGGTAATACTGGATGAGCTGAAAACAAGTGCAGCCAAAAGAGATATACCCATACCTCCGCCGTTAGCTGATTGCCTTAAAGAAGTAAAGGCAAAGAGCCAATCTCCATTTGTGGTCGCAAACAGAGATGGTGAGCCTCTTTCCTACACTCAGTTCCAACGCGTCTGGAAGTATATAGTGACAAGGAGCAATAAGGAACGCACCTACGTGAGGTATGTGAACGGTCAAAAAATCAAGCACACAGTCACACCGGTTCTCGGTGAAAAGGCTCCTCATAATGGCAAAGTGGTGTACAGCTTGGACTTTCAAGTGACGCCGCACCAGTTGAGGCATACATATGTCACGAACCTGATATATGCTGGGGTAGATCCCAAAACTGTTCAGTACCTGGCCGGTCATGAAAACAGCAAAATTACAATGGACATATATGCTAAGGTGAAATACAACAGCCCCGATGCGCTGTCCACCATTGTAAATAACGCATTCAACAACATGTACGCGAAAGCGGAGTAACCTGTTGAGGAGCCGAATAATATCGGCTCCTCTTCTTGTCTCTTGAAAAAACAATCAGCTTGTGCTATATTATAAAAACCTAAGGGAAACAAGCACCATACGAGAACTGGAGCTTCACGGGGACAACCTAAGGGACAACCCAATGGCATAACCCTTAAAAACCTTGATAAATAAAGGATTTTGGAGCCTAAAACTTTCAGAAATACGGCCTGAAGGCTGCTCGTCGCGCGCCCCAGTTCAGCAAGCGCTGAGTTCCCTTCTGTACCAAGCATTTTGCGCCCTATGGCTGTTATGGCAGTCATGGGGCATTTTTGTATGCAGTCGGTTTTGTGCAAAAGATCTGCCTGTGCGGAAATCGCGGAAAACCTTGCAGAGTCGGTATTCTCCGGACTTTTCAAGCGTGAAATCTGTGCAAAATCAGGAGGCTCTTATTTGCATAATGATGTATTTTTTACAGTCATGCACGGCTGAAAAGTCCGTCGCTTGTCCGGCTGATTTTCTCGACATTGCCGACATCCTTGTGGACGTAGGTGTTCATGGTCATCGTAATTTTGGAATGTCCGGCAATGCTCTGCAAGGTTTTGATGTCTACGCGACCTGTGGCTTGCAGCTGGGTCAGGAAGGTGTGGCGAAGCACATGCGGGGTCACACCCTTGGGAAGGTTGACTTTCTTGCAGATTCGCTTCCATGTGTTTCGGAAGGAACGTTCGCTTAATGCGTCCTCGTCGCCCACCACATATTGGGCGAAATCTTCGTTTGCTGGCATGTGATTCCGCAAAATCTGTTCCAGCTCCGGCAGCAGGGGAACTTCACGGAGCCCGGCCTTGGACTTGGTTAGCTTTTCTATGGGTCAGTTGTTGATGAATGTGATTTGTCTGCGGACACCAGCGTCAATCATGAGCCGGATGCCTTTACCCCCCCCATATTTGACGACCATCCACGCTGTGTATGTTGTTGGTGTGTTCGATGTGGTACTTGGAGGCGTTGTAAATCAGAAAATCCGAAACTGTTCGTGATTTCAGCGGCGCGAAGCCGTTGTCATCACACCAAATAGCGTAGTGGGCAGCAGAAGATAACCGACGAACTCTTGGAACATGGGAATGTCCTCTGGGAAAAGCAGCTCATCAAGAAAAGCTATCCACTTTGTTGGCGTTGGAGCATCAGGATTGTAGACCACCGGGAGTCGTGTGCGGACAACATGACGAGCAGTGCTATCCAATGTGCCATCCAGAAACAGCGTGCCGTTTTTCAAATGAATGCAATCTTCCTCCGGCGGAAATTCCGGCACATACGCAATGATTTTCAGCACCTCAATGATGTTTTTGATTTTGTTGGGAACGCCGGAGCAAATGTAGGAGTGGATTTCTTGAAAGATGACTTCTTTCAGTGGTGTGCAGTCCTGCATTCGACCATTTGGCGTGAAGAACGAACCTTCACTGAAAATCAGCTGATGGGTTTGCAGAAACGCGGTACAGAATAGCGGCTCGCTGAGATTTGTGCCGTCGAACCATGCGGGGAAATTTGCAGACGAGCGGAATTGCTTCTTGGACATTCGGGTTCACTTCCTTGTGTTTCAAAAATGCGTTGATTCGTTGGATGGAACGCTTGTGGGAAGCTATCCAGCGATTCGCAGGTTTCTGAATTAGCCGTAGTGGTACAGCTGCCATTCATCTGTGTAGGCTAATTCGAGTGTCTTGTTTGAAAATCATAATCATAGAAATCGCCTCCTTTATCTTCTGATGGAGAAGAACTGCTTCTCCACCATAACTGGTAAAAAATTTGGCGTTTTTTACGCGATTCGCAAAAATTTAGAAAAATTTTTGAGGAGGCAGTTTGAAATCACTTCATCCTGAATCGTTGGGCGCTTGGCGGCAACATAGCAGTAGACGAGAGCAGTTCATTCTTGACAACAGCCTCCTTTCTGTTCATGTGAAGGGAAATTTATATACCCCCTTCACCCTCGAACTGTAGAAAAAACACCACTTTGCGACACGATTTGAAGCGGATTGAAAAATTTTTTCTGAAACTGCTAACAGCAAGGAATGGGGGAGCGCTATACCGCTAATTCATTAGCATTACCATGCGTAGAGCTGCTGCATTCACAGGCATTCTAAATTTAGATAAACAAAAACCCTGCTTGCTAATTTCCGCTTCCGTGGAGGAAGAAGTAGTAGCAAGCAGGGTCATTTTGCTAAAAATGACGATTAGCTTGTTGGAAACACATTTCCCAATCCCAATGAATGTAGCGCGGACGCTGCGGTTATATCGTCATGAAAGATGCAGTCAGTGTCCAATTGAATACAGAAGAGCGGATAATAGCGTTCAGATTTCCATGCATCTTTACACTTTTTTCGCTTCACCATCCACCATCGGGAATACAATCCGCACCTCGAAAATATCCTTCATCACGTTCATGGTGCAGTGCCCTTGGTGTTTTTCGCAAATCATGCTGATGCTTTTTGTGCCGAAACCGTGGTAGCGCTTGTCCTGTTTGGTGGTCAGCGGCAGATTGTTTTCAAACTGCGGCGCAGTAAGCAAATAGTTCTCTTCCTGAATGACAAACGTGCCGCAAGTGCTTTGACCAGTAAGGCTGATGAGACGTTTGCTGGGAATTTTGATTTGCTCAACAGCTTCGATGGCATTGTCCAGCAAATTGCTGAATAGGGAGAAGATTTCTGCATCAGAGAGAAACTGCAGCGGCTGTCCGTCGATGCTGCATGTCAGCGTGATACCCTTCTTTTCGCAAAGGAGACTGCGATTCGTCAGCACAATATCCAGTGCATGATTGCCGGTTTTGAAAATAGAATCGTAGATGTTGACGGTTTCTTGAAGCGCCTTGACTTCATCGGGCGGAATCACGCCGTTCAGCGCGGAAATTTGATGCTTCAGGTCATGGCATTTTACGTTAATGAGGTCGATGATGTCTTTTTCAATTTGAAATTGCTTGCTGTCGTCTTCCGCCATTTGCAGCACGGTGCTCTTTTCGATTTCTGCCTTGCGTGCAGCAAGCCAGCCAAATTCCACATAGAAGGACAGCAGTGCCGTTAAGCAGGAAAATACCATAATATAACTCTGCACTGACGGAAAACCGATGGCTGCACGATGCGCAAAGGAATTTAAGAAAATTGTAACCAGCACGGCGATACAGCTGACAACAATCTGTATGCGGTTGTTGAGCATCGTTCCCCGGTAGTCAGCTTTTCGAATCATGGTGAAATAGAGGATAACATAATATCCCGCCGTGATGCAAATCAGCATGAGTGCTTTGAGAAGTGGGTGCATGGAAACGCTGATGAAACGTACTAATAGCAGATACGTTCGCTGACTCATGTGCTGCATACAGTAACCGGCAGTGGAACAGAACAGCATGGCCCAGAAATCGCATTCAAAGCAGAAGCCAATGGACAGCAGCGATAGGCAATACAGCAGAAAACTATCCAGCACACGGGAAAGCAGAGTCACGGTATCGTCCGGCGGAAGGGCGTAAACAAAGGCATCAGAACAGCATTTGTAGAGGATGACCACGCCGGTACAGCAAAGCAGACGAAACGGAAACATTTTTTTTCGGGGCAGTTTCATCGCGACAATATAAACGGCGACAAAGAGGGCAGAAAGATAACTAAAAGAGCCCCAGATATTGGTCGGATTCATTGAGTATTTGCCCTCCGTTCGCAGAATTGGGTCATTGCGGCAAGAAAGTCCTTGCGCCGGGGATGAGAAATTGCAAGCGGCGTTTTGCCGACATAGACGGTATAGCCATCAATGCGGCGAATGTATTGCAGATTGACCAAATAGCAGCTGTTGCAGCGGAAAAAACCGTGTGGAGACAATTCCTTCTCCACGTTTTTGAGTGTCCCGTACGTTTCGTAATCATGAGAAAGTGTGTGGTAAATCAGCGTGTGCGACACTACCTCCACATAGAGCAGCTCACTGAGCGGCAAGTGGGTGTTGCCGTCCGCGGTAGGAATCACCACGCTCTGCTGACGGCGCTGCTGCTGTGTCTGGCAGTAGCGAAGAACCTTCTGCATTTTCAAATAGAACGCATCGTAATCCAAAGGCTTCAGAATATAATCCAGTGCACTGACTTCATAGCCGTTAATAGCATAGCGCGCAAGGTTCGTGACAAAGACCAGTGCGACGTTGCTGTCGATTTTACGCATTCTGCGCGCTGCGGACAAGCCGTCCATGTTTGGCATTTCAATGTCCATAAAAATCAAGTCAAACTGCGAATGAAACGCGAACAAAAACTGCTGGGCATCGGGATAATGCGATAAATCAAATACTTCCTTGCTTTGCAGCGACAGCTTTTCCAGACAGGCGGTCAGCTGGTCATCGGCACTTTGATCATCCTCGACAATAGCAATGCGAATCATGGCTGCCTCCCTCATCGCGCAGTAGATGTGCAGATACGGCTATCTGGCACTATTTCACGAAAAAAAGGTGCGATGCATGATGATTATAACAACTACCTGCTCAAAAGTCAAGTTTATGGGGAGAAAATGCAAGGATACGCGAAAAACAGCACAAAACGGGAGGAAAATGCTAAGATACAGCTATCCGATGATTGCGGAGAGGCAATCAATCAAAAGGAGGAGGAATGAAACATGAAGAGAACGGTTTCCAAGTGGCTGTCGATTCTCAGCTGCACGGCGTTGCTGTGTACGTCGATTCCTGCGGCGTTCGCAGAGGGCACAGTGGAGGAATCGCTGGTGCCGGTGACGGGCGCACAGACGGGTTTTGTGCTTTCGCAGGGCAAGTACTACACTGATTTCGCGAATTTGGCGCAGGAACGCGCGGCGGCAAAGGCGCTGAATATTCAGGTGGGTGAAGAGGGCTTTGTGCTGCTCAAGAATGACGGTGTGCTGCCGCTGGATAGTGCGACGACGAAGGTGTCCATGTTCGGTTTCCGTGCTGCCAACATCATGATGGGCGGCGGTGGCTCTGGCTCTGGCCGTCCGGGGCAGTACGGTGTGCCGAAAACCTCGCTGGAAGATGGCATGAAGCAGGCGGGCTTTGATGTCAACGAACGTCTGCTGTCCTTTTACAGCACAAAGTCGGCAGAAGTAAAGCCGACGGATATTCCGGATTCCATCGCCTACACTTACGATACTTACAGCGATGCAGCGCTGGTGGTTGTTTCCCGTTCCGGCTCGGAGGGCAGGGATGAAGTGACTTACGGCTATGCGCAGGACGAGAATGCTGACCCGAATGCGCACATGCTGGAGCTGACGGACACGGAAAAAGATCTGATTCGCTACGTGAAGGCGAATTTCCCCAAGGTTATTCTGATTGTCAACTCCTCCAATGCGATGGAGCTGGCGGAAGTGAATGCGCCGAAGACGGAGGACAACCTCGGCGTTGATGCGATTCTCTGGGTGGGTCATACCGGCAACGACGGCGCGGCGGCAATCGGCAACATCCTCTCTGGCAAGGTTTCGCCGTCCGGCCGCACTGCGGATACTTACGCGGTCGATTTCACCAAAGATCCGACGTTCACGAATTTCGGCTCGAATGGGCAGAATTTTGAAAACGGCGAGCGCATGAACAACAACGTCTATGTCGGCGATACGATGACGGATTATCACTCCGTGGAATACCGCGAAGGCATTTACGTCGGCTACCGTTATTATGAGACGAAGGGACACGATGCCGGCGAAGCATGGTATGACGAGAACGTCGTGTATCCGTTCGGCTATGGTCTGAGCTACACCACCTTTACGCAGGAAATCGAGGGGGACATTGCGCCGACTGGTGTGATTCATGCGGCGAATGAAACCATCACGGTGAAGGTTCGTGTGACGAACACGGGCGATGTGGCAGGCAAGGACGTTGTGCAGCTGTACTACACCGCGCCGTACACCGAGGGCGGAATTGAAAAGGCGTATGTCAATCTGGCCGCGTTCGGCAAGACGAAGGAGCTTCAGCCCGGCGAGAGCGAAGTGGTGACGCTGCAGTTCGTGGCACAGGATATGGCATCGTTTGACTGGAACGACGCCAACGCCAACGAGTTCCGCGGCTACGAACTTGAAGCTGGCGACTATGTGCTGTCCATCCGCCGCAACGCGCATGAAGAAATCGCGTCGATTACCCGCACGGTTGAAACGGGCTTGCAGTGCGTGACTGACTACACCACGGGTGCGGAAATCAAGCCGCTCTTCTCCGGCGATGAAGGACTGGAAGCCTACATCTCTGTCAATGAAACGCTGGAAAACAATCAGATGTCCCGTGCGGACGGACTGGAAGTTCCGGCTGCCGCAACGAAGGAAGACCGCACTTGGGATCAGGCAGTTATTGATGAACTGGATGCCCAGAAGGAATATTTCAGCCTGAATGACACGGAGGATTCGCCGTGGTACGTTTCGCAGGTTCCTGCGACTTGGACGCAGAATGCTGGTACACGCGATGAAAACGGCAAAACGGCGATTCAGCTGGCGGATTTGGCTGGCGTGCCGTACACCGAGCCGAGCGTGGTGGATGGCGTGGCAGTTGCCTCTGACGATGAAGGCACGAAGAAGTGGGACGAGTACATGAATCAGCTGACGTGGGACGAAATGGCGACCATCGTCTCCTACGGCGGATTCGGGCAGCCTGCGGTAGAAGCTATCGGCAAGAAGCAGAACGGTGCGTATGACGCGGCGGCACATCCCTTCTGGAATGGCGGGATGTTCGGCGGCGCACAGGCACCCGAAAATCAGATGGGTACGAACTGGGTTACGCCGGCTGTATGGGGCTGCACATGGAACACGGAGCTGCTGTATGACATTGGCATCATGACGGGCAACGAAGCGCTGCTGTTCAATATCAATGGTCTCTATGGCTTCTCCCTGAATATTCATCGTTCTGCGTTCGGCGGCCGCAACTTCGAGTATCTCTCCGAAGATCCGCTGCTGGCCGGCAAACTCGCGGCGGAGCTGAGCAGTGCTGCGACCGAAAAGGGCCTTGTGACCTACACGAAGCACTACATGATGAACAATCAGGAAACGAACCGCAATACGAACGGCGGCGTGATTACATGGGCGAACGAACAGGCCATCCGCGAAATCTATGCCAAGCCCTACGAACTGGCGGTCAAGGAAGGCAACAACTCCGCATTCATGACGGCGTTTAACCGTATTGGCTTGTCTACCTGTTCGACGAACTACGCGCTGCTGGAACTGCTGACCCGCGGCGAATGGGGCTTCTGCGGCCATAACGTGACGGACTACATGGACTATCCGGAATATCGCTATACGAACCTGATGGTTCGCGCGGGCAATGAACTGCCCCTTGGCGGCCCGAACAAGCTGATTGGCAAGGGCAAGGGCGGCAACAGCTCCAGCACCGAAGGTACTTGGAGCGCAGAGCTGAACACTGTGCTGGTGGCGGCCGATACGGCCAGCGCAGAAGCAGCTGATGCGGCGCGCCGTGCAGGGGAGGATGCGTCCACCTACGAGACGGTTCCTTCTGCAACGCAGTATTTCGCTGTCCGCAAGGCAGCGCAGCGCGTTTTGTACTCCAACGCCAACTCCAATGCGATTCTCAATGGCTATGAGAATCATATCGTGGAAGAGTTGGAATACAAAGTGGGCGACAAGTTCGGCGGTTGGGGCGGCGGCAAGAACATCATTACGCCCCTCTTTACGGCGCGCTATGCTGATGTCAGCGACATCAAGATTGTGAATGCGGATGCGATTCCCGGTATGAACCTTGGCGCGGACGGCGTCGCCTCCGGCACATTCAACGAGGCTGGCGACTACACTGTCACGGCGACGGCGACGGTCGAAGGCTGGGTCTATGTGCAGCTGACGCTGACGATTCACGTCAAGTAATATAGGAGCATTTGGTTACTGGACGGATTCGCGCTGGCGGACAAGCGAATCCGTCCTTGATTTTCTGATGAAAGGGAAGGAGCAAAGTTTATGAAGCGAATTACAGCGATGCTGTTGATGATTTGCTTATGCTTGATGGGGCAGAGCGTGCTGGCTGAGAAAAAAGTTGGCAAGATTGCTGTTGCGCAGGAACCGACGAAGATGGATTACTGGGTTGGGGAAGAATTTTCCGCAGAGGGCGGCGTGCTGCTGGTGACATACCGCGACAAAACCACTGCTGAAATTCCGATGACGGATGAAAATGTGAAGCTGCCTAACGTCAAGACAAACACACCCGGCCGCAAGGCAGTGAAAGTGACTTACGGCGGCAAAAACGTGACCTTTTATATCAATGTGGCAGAAAAAGGCGCGGAAGTGACGTTCGAGCTGAATTACGACGGTGCACCAGAAGCGCAAAAAGAAGCGGCACGTCAGGGCAAGGGCGTAGAAGCGCCGGAGAATCCCGTGCGTGATGGTTATACCTTCGATGCGTGGTATACCGATGCTGCCTGCACGGTACTGTATGATTTTGCGCAGGTGGTTGAACAGCCCATGACACTCTATGCGAACTGGCTGGCGGACGATGCCGTGTATTATCCTGTGACGTACAGCTTGAACTATTACGGCGTACTGCCGGACGGTTATGTGCAGCAGGTAAAATCCGGTGAAACGGCACGGATGCTGTCCTTAGCGCTGGTACGCGACGAATTTGAATTTATCGGATGGTATGCCGATGCAGCCTGCACCGTGCCGTATGTGCAGGAAAACGCGATTGAAGGCGAAACGACCATCTATGCGGGATGGAAATCGCTCAAAATGGGTGCAGAGACGTATACGTTTGAAGCCGAACAGACCAGCTTGCTGGGCAAGGAAGGGCCGGGCATGTCCGGTTCTGCATCCGGCGCATCCATGATAGTCAACGATGCGACGAATCTGGACGCCAGCAATGGCAAGTATGTCTCGTACCTGTATAAAAAAGGGCTGTCGTTGGATTTCTATCTGGCGAGCAGCGAAGCGGTGTCGGATGCAGTGCTGACGCTGCGGGTTGCGGCGGAAATGGACAACATCAGCCTCTCGCCCGATAACTACACGATTGAAATCAACGGTCAGCCGGTGATGTTTGATGCGATTGCACTGGAAAAAGGAGCAAAATTTGCAGACTGCATTGTTATTCAGAACGTCGCTTTGCAGGTCGGCGCAAACACGATTCGCCTTGTGACGAATAACAGCGTGAACCCGATGGGTGAAGGCATGGGAACGTATCAAGGCACAGCGCCGATGGTGGACTGCATCAAGCTGACGACGACGGCGGTTGTAACGTGGGACGCAAACTACAATCTGCCAATGATGTACTGATTTCGCGGAGGAGAACATGGCGCAGAAAACGAAGAAAAAGCTGATTCGCGTATGGGCAATTGTCAGCGCACTGGTGCTGATTCTGCTGACCGTCGCGACGGTGCTGACGCAGTTTGTCATGCAGGATGTGCTGGCCTCTCTGCTGGGACGCGACGTGGCGGTTTATGCCGAGGGCGTGACACCACTGTATACCACCGAATACACGAACAAGGACGAAGTCTATCAGGCGGCGAACAAACTCAACGAGCGCATCTGCGAAGAAGGCTTTGTGCTGCTCAAGAACGAGGGAAATGCGCTGCCGCTGGCATCAGGCAGCCGCATCACTGTGTTTGGCAAGAACAGTGTGAACCTTGCTTATGGCGGTTCGGGGTCGTCCGGCGGCGATAAGTCCGCAGCCATCGACCTCTATACCAGCTTGCAGAATGCGGGCTTTGCGGTCAATCCGGCGATGAAGCCCTTCTATGAGGATGATAAGCGCTCCGGCGCACGCCGCTCAGAAAATTCCACCAACTTGGATGACGGGAATACCGTGTTTTACTCCATTGGGGAAACGCCGCAGCGCTTGTATACGAAGGAAATCACGGATACCTACAAGGATTACAATGACGCGGCGCTGGTTGTGCTGACCCGCATCGGCGGCGAAGGTTTTGACCTGCCGCGTTCAATGAAGGATGTGGAAGGGGCGCGGCAGGACAGCGACCACTACCTGCAGCTTGATCAGAACGAAACGGACTTGCTGGCGGCGGTCTGCGAGGCAGGATTCAAGAAGGTTGTTGTGCTGATTAACAGTGGTTCACCGATGGAACTGGCATTTTTGACGCATCCGGATTATTATGCCTATCAGGACAAAATCGACGCAGCTATCTGGATGGGCTTCCCCGGTGCATCCGGCGTGAATGCGCTGGGACGCATCCTGAACGGCGAAGTGAATCCGTCCGGGCGCACGGTTGATACCTACGCGGTGAATTTCAAGAACAGCCCGGTGTGGCAGAACTTTGGCGATAACCTGATTACCGGCAAGGACAGCGGCGACCGGTATCTTGGGCTGGAAAACGAAAACTACTACTTTGTGGACTATGAGGAGAACATTTACGTCGGCTATCGCTATTACGAGACGCGCGGCGCGGATGACCCGGAATGGTATGCGCAGGAAGTGGTGTATCCGTTTGGCTATGGTCTGAGCTATACGACGTTTGACTGGACACTGGAAAGTGCGCCGGAGAACTTCGTCCTCAGCGATGTCAGCGACAAGATGGAAGTGACTGTGCGCGTAAAGAACACGGGCAGCGTCGCTGGCAAGGACGTTGTGCAGCTCTACGGTCATGCGCCGTATACGCCCGGCAGCGTGGAGAAGTCCGAAGTTGTTCTGCTGGACTTTGCCAAGACGCCGCTGCTTTTACCCGGCGAGGAATGCACGCTGACGCTGACCTGCGACCCGTACTATCTGGCATCCTACGACTATACGGACAAGAACGAAAACTGGGATAACTGCTTTGAACTGGATGCGGGTGACTACGCACTGTACGTCAGCAAGAATGCGCATGACCGCGTATTTGAAGTGCCGTTCACGGTGGAAGACGACATTATCATTAGCGAAGACCCGGTAACAGGCAATACCATAGAAAACCGTTACACGGACTTGGAACTGGACAGCTCTGATTACCATCTCCAGACGCTGCTTTCCCGTGAAGATTGGGAAGGCACGATGCCGGAAGCGCCTTCTGTGGATGACCGAACGGTGGATGAAGAATATCTCGAAGCGCTTCAAAACCGCGACCACAACAATGAAGAGGCGGATGCGCTCTTTGACTTGGGGCTTCCCGCAACAAGTCAGACGGACATTTCACTGGTGCTTCGCGACCTGCTGACGGATGAAAATGGGCAGAATCAGCGAGTGTCGTATGATGACCCGCGCTGGGATGCGATTCTGGACAAGCTGTCTGTCGAGGACATGGTGAAAATGTGCAACATGGGCGCATTCAAAACGAATGAACTGCCCATCATTGGCAAGCCTGCTACGAACGACACAGATGGCCCGACTGGCTTCACGAACTTCATGGATCGCAGCGGCATCTACTGGAAGTGCTGCTATTACTGTGCGGAAGTCGTCATGGCTTCGACATGGAATCAGGAGCTGATGGAAGACATCGGCGAAATGATAGGCGCGGAAGGATTGATTGGCGCGGATGGAAAGGGCAACAATCTGCCGTATTCCGGCTGGTATGCGCCCGGCGTCAATATCCACAGAAGCCCCTTCGGCGGTCGCGATTTCGAGTATTTTTCCGAAGACGGACTGTTCAACGGCAAAATGGCGGCGGCGGAAATCCGCGGATGCGCCAGCAAGGGCGTTTACTGCTTCGTGAAGCACTTTGCGCTCAACGAACAGGAAACGCATCGTTCCTCCAACGGTTCGGGCACTTGGGTGACGGAACAAGCAATGCGCGAATTGTACCTGCGCCCGTTTGAAATCGCGGTCAAGGAAGGGCATACCACAGCAGTGATGAGCTCCTTCAACCGCATCGGTACGCGCTGGACAGGCGGCGATTATCGGCTGCTGACTCAAATCCTGCGGAACGAATGGGGCTTCCAAGGCATGGTCATCACCGATTTCAATACGACCTCCTACATGAATTTGCGGCAAATGGCATATGCAGGCGGTGACTTGAATTTGGGCAATGACATGACGCTGCCGGACGTTATTCAGCCGAACTGGTGCGACGCATCCGACCCGGTGGACATGCAGATCCTTCGCCAATGCGTGAAGAACATTCTCTACACGGTGGTCAACTCGAATGCCATGAACATCAGCGTGGCATACTATCGCCCTGCATGGTGGAAAATCACAATTTATGTGGTGGATTTCGTGGCGGTTGCGGTGATTGTGTTTACAGGGATTCGCTGTTTCCGCGGAAAAAAGGAAGAGCATAGCGCGAAGGCATAACAGCAAAGGGGCAGCAAGCGAAAGAATAGCTTGCTGCCCCGTATTGCGTTCGTCATGAAAACAAGTCTTATACTATTTCCAGATTCAACTGCGCCATCTGCTTGCGCCTTTTCCCTTCTGGCGTCCGTTCATTCCACTTAGCGTAGCGCTGCTACGCTGCGTTTCATTCACGTTAGCCAGAATGAAAAATTCGCGGCGCATCTTGACGCATTTTCATTTGGAAATAGTATTATGCCCATGCACCCGCTATCATAGGGGAACGTTCGACAACAAAAGTGTAGATTTTCTGACGGCAGTTGGTCATATCCGCGTCCGTATAGCTTGTGGGGAGACTGTGCCACAGCGTGTCGCGGATGATTTTTGCCATTTCAGCGCGGGTGGTTTCCTTTTCGCGCCAGTTGTTCATATTGGCGATAGCTTTACGAATGGTGCTTAGCAGCTCTTTCGCAGAGGCTTTCAGCATCTTGATTTCCTCCTTGGACAGCGTGTCCTTTTTCAGCAAATCAAAAAGCGCAAGCTGCTCTTCGTTGTCGAAGCCCTCACGGATATAACGCTCCGTTTCGATGTCCAGCTCATTGGCCAGTGCCAGCAAATCGGTAAAGGACTTTTCGATGGCAGCACGATTCTGTTCGGCGTTGTAGTTGCTGATAATGGTTTGATACCGCTCGTAGTAGTCGATTCTTGTTGGATTGCGAGCCATCATTTCAGCAAGACGACTTTCAATCAGCTGCTGCAAATCCCGCAAAAGCAGATTCTGATGTTTTCGCCGCATAAATTCCGCGCGAAGCCGTTCAAAATCAATTTTGCTGATGTCAAACGTCTTATCCTTGTTATCATCACTGATTCTTACATCAATCGCGTCGCTGACAATATCATTGATGCGCTTCATCAGCGTGGAATTGTCGGCATGAAGGACACGTGCGTGCATCACATCGTAAATCGCGCTGATGGCATCCTTCTCCTTACGCTCGCTGTCCAGCTGACCATGTTCGACATACTTGAACATGCGGAACAGCTCACGCGCGATGATACCGAAGCGCTTGCGCGTATCTGCATCGCCGGAAAGTGCATCCGCACCATCTTGCACAGACTCGATTCGTGCAAAGCTGTCGCTGCAAACGGCGGTGTCCAAATTAAACGAATGCGCCAGCATCAGCTGTCGGATTTCGTCGATAACTGCACGAATCTTGCTGTACAGCTGGCTAATATCCGGCGTGGGGTCAACCGCAATTCGCCCGCCGGATGTGTAGTCTGCCAGTGCCTGCCGAAGCGCTTTCACAACGCCGATGTAGTCAATTACTAAGCCGTTCGTTTTGCCCTCGCAGACGCGATTGGCGCGGGCAATGGCCTGCATCAGCGTGTGCGCTTTCAGCGGCTTGTCCAGATACAGGCAGCTAAGGCTCTTGACATCAAAGCCGGTGAGCCACATGGCGCATACGAATACCACGCGGAAAGGATTTTCGCTGTCCTTGAACTCTTTGTCCAGCCTGCGCTCTTCCATTTTGGCGCGGTGCGGGCGAATGTCCAGCCCCCAGTTGTCGAAGGTCTGCCACTCGTTCTGCTCCTGACTGATGACAACCGCCATTTCGGTTTCTTTCATCCATGCCAACTTGCGCTGCATTTCCTGCGCTTCCTGCTGGGAAACCGTGCGCAGGCTCGCATCTAACTGGCGGATGGCATCTTGCCAGTATTCCTGCACGAAATTGTACATGCGCACGCAGGTCACTTTGTTGATGCACACGAACATCGCCTTGCCTGTGTCCCACATGTCGGTGTAGTGCTTCACAAAGTCCTTTGCGATGGCGCGCAGCCGCTTTTCGGCGGTGATGATGTGAATATCCTTCGCTAATTCCCGTTCCATTTTTGCCTGCTGGTCGGGTGTAAGGTTTTCACTGTCAAGCAAATCGGTCAGTTCGTTGGAAATGTTGGGATTGGTGATTTCCAGCTGATCGGCGCGATTCTCGTAGTAGAGGGGAACCGTGGAACCGTCATCGACCGCCCGTTTGAAGTCATACACCGATATATAGCCGCCGAAGGTGCGCTCGGTGATGTTGTCGTAGGCGAACAGCGGCGTACCGGTAAAGCCGATGCGGCTGGCGGTGGGCAGCAGCTTCATCATGTTGTCGGCAAAAAGCCCGTTCTGCGTGCGGTGAGCTTCATCGCTCATGATGATGATGTCGTGATTCGGCGTGATGGGGTCGGGGTGGTCATTGTTGAATTTCTGAATCAGCGTGAAGATATAGCTGGGATTGCCCTTCAGCATCTCAACGAGCCGCGCACCGCTGGACGGGACAAACGTGCTGGATTTCATGCCGTTAAGACATCCGCAGCTCTCGAAAGTAGCGCTAATCTGCTTGTTCAGCTCGTCCCGGTCGGTCAGCACAATGATCGTCGGACTGCCCGAAAACTTGCGGCGGATTTTCTGCGACAGAAACACCATGGAGTAGCTTTTGCCGCTGCCCTGCGTGTGCCAGAATACGCCTAACTTGCCGTCGCGCAGCTTGCGATCTCGATAGGCTTCAATGGCTTCATTCACGCCGAGATACTGGTGATTTCGTGCCAGAATTTTGGCAGTATGATTGTCGGAATGGTCATAGATGATGAAGTTTTCCAGCAAATCGAGGAAAGTTTCCTTTTTGCAGATACCGCGCAGCATGGTTTCCAGACTGACAACACCCTGTTCGCCCTCATTCAGGCGTTTCCACTCGCTAAAATACTCATATTTGCTGCCCAATGTGCCGATTTTGGATTCCACGCCGTTGGAGAGCATCACAAAAGCATTGAACCAGAACAGTTGCGGGATGGTATGCTGATAATCGTGATAGTTGGTATCATAGGCTTGGCGAACATCCACGCCGAGCTTTTTGAACTCCACAAACAGCAGCGGAATGCCGTTCACAAAGCCGATAATGTCCGCACGGCGATGATACAGTGCGCCGTCAATCTTCATTTCCTTTACGGCGAGAAAGTGATCATTGGCGGGGTTGTCGAAGTCGATGAGCCGTGCCATGCGCGTTTCCATGTTGCCGTTTGGCAGGCGGAAATTGACGGGAACGCCGCCAGTGATGAGGCGGTATTTCTGCTCGTTGGTCTGCATGGGCGTGGCAGAAAAGGAGGTTTCCATGAGCGACTTGACCACGCTGTCTGCATAAGCCTCCGTCATCCAGCTGTTCAGGCGGAACAAAGCCGGACGCAGGTACTTGGTGAGCAGCACCTGATGGTAGTCTGTGCGCCCCAACGTGCCGTTTGCGCCCAACGTTTCACGGTTGTGCGCATAAACCAGCTCCCAGCCCAGCTCGTCGTGGAGCAGGTCGCCGGCGGCGCCTTGAACAAGGACGTTTTCGGAATAGGAGTAGCTCATATTAAGTCACCTCAATCTTTCGGCATTTAGTGTATGATTTATGCTTTGGTGAGGCTAAAGTCCAATCCAGCATTTTGCATTTCTCGTATAAGATTCATTTTCCAGTCGGTGGATGAATGCGGAATATACAGGATACCAGCAAGGTCGCTTGGAATTTCAATATCATCATTGTTCAAAGCGACAACACGATTACGCCCAAGTTTTGCACATAGATAACCATGCTCGAAAATGACATTCTGCCGTGCTCTATCGCGCAAAGAGGAAGAGCCTTTTTTTCTTCCTTCATCGCAACCAGTATACAAGACAATAGCAAATCCAACATCAGTCGCGTCTTCGAGTTTTTCAATAATAGTTCGCCCTGCATTTACTTCATCCATGAGGACAATTGGCTTCAATCCAATTTGAAAGAGCAGCAGCTTAACTTCATCAAGAAGTTGATGATCATGACCATGCACGATAAAGACTTTTTTGTTATCATATGCTGTTTGCACTTCGGTGTCCTCCATTTCTTGTGAAAGCATATATTCAGTAAATGTATCGAAAGCGTCTGTTTTCAAAAACACTTGCGAATCTCCACTATCAATATCAAAAGGCTGAATAAAATGATACTCGACAAGATAGTCTAATGTGTCTTTATATTTCGGATAGTCCGAATCTGGAATGTTAATTAAGAGGTTTCCGGTAGAAATCTGCTTGATTTCTGCATAGTTAGCCAACAACCTTTTTTGTTGATTCGTCACAATTATACCTCCATTTCCCTGCTCATCAATTTGGGTAAAAGGTGGTCACGGGCTTTGCTCAATTTACGATTCTGATTTAACAATACTTGACGTTTCTTATATAAAGCAACAAACGGTTTATATAAATTTGATGGAGATGTGAGCAATTCGATAGTGTCAACGTGCTTCTTTCCAAGATGTGCAACTGTTGAGCCAACTACTGTTTTTTCGTAGAATTTGATTGGCTCATATATTGCATATAGTAGCCATCCATTCAGTGCTTTATCAGTCGGTCGTATGCAGCATGTACGTTGCACGAGATACGCATCTTCACCATTCCATGTGTTAATGTGGAACTCTCCATCCATACCAACAACAATTTCACCATTGTGCACAACATATCGACTATCTGCGCTTTCTGTTGTATAGTCACTTGTTGTGCCGTCTGGAATGTTTCTGATTCGAATGATAGGTGTGCCACTTCGTTGATTATTAAAGCACTTTCCGTCAAAAGCAAAACCATACTGCACATCAGCAATATCAACAAGTTTTTGCTTCTTCCACCCCTCCGGCACGCCATCCACTACCTTCACGCCCTCATGCCCCGGAAAGCGCAGTTCCACAAACCACTCTCTGTACAGCCGTTGTGCAGCTTCTTCCAGCAGCTTAATTTGGCGGCGGTTGTTTTCAATTAGGTCGTCATAAGCGGAAAGGATGGAAGCAATGCGGCGCTGGGTGGGAAGGTCGGGAAGCTCAACCAAGAAATCGGGAAATGATACAAGTGGAATTCTATCAACTGTTGCCCCTGTAACAGTATGCTCTTGAATAACAGAGCGCCATGCTGTGGAATAGAAATAGTAATAAAGAAACTTATAGTCTGCTTTCCTTTCATCGACACGAATTAACGCCATTCTTCTACCAAGGCAGCCCCAAAATCCCTTTGGAATAATAGCATATAAGTTTAAGGTCGCTTCATAGGAAAACACTATATCGTTGGGCTGAGGAGTAACACGCTTTGTCCATTTTGGCAAGTCTTGTTCGCTGATATAGCGAATATTTGACAAATCAAGCTGACCGTTAATAAAATTAGGTATACCAAGAAACACCGCACCGGAGCTGCTTTCTGGCGGCGTTGCATGAGGTCCATCATATATACCTTTACAAATGGTTTTTATCGGGACTTTATTCCAACTCATACCCCCATCTCCTCCCAATTCCGCGAGATGGTTTCCATCAGTGCGTCGCTCTGCTGTTGCAGCGTCAGCAGTTCCGCGTGGATTTCGCGCATCCGCTCCGCAAAATCCACATCATCCGCCTGCTGCGCCTCTACACCCACATACGCGCCGGGGGTTAAACTCCAATTCTTTTCCTCAATTTCCTGCAACGTGGCAGCCTTGCAAAGACCGGGAATGTCACGGTATTCGCCGTCTCCGAATTTGTCGGTTAGCCAGCACGCTTCCTTCGCAATTGTCAGCTTCTCCTGTATGGCAGCGAGGGATTCGTCATACTGCGCCTGTATGCGCTTCTTGTCCTTGCGGGCTGCCGCGGCAACGGCATCCTTGCATTCTGCGGTGACGCTGGCTATCTCTTGCTGCAGCTGCTCGGCGCGCTGGGCGAAGGTGCAATCCGCCGCCATATCAAGTGCGGCGCAGTAGCCTGCCACCAATGTGTGGTATTTCTCTGTTTCGCCCCGATGCAGCCACACGATGGCGTTCAGGTTCTTCATCTGCCACGGACTCCACTCGTTCAGCGTGCGATCCACGGCGGTGTAGTAGTTGCGGCTGTCGATGAACAGCACTTTGTCGCGCAAGTCGAGTTTCTTGCCCTTGTCGAAGAACCATAGCGTGCAGGGCAGGCTCTTGGTATAGAAGAAGTTCGTACCAACAGACAGCATCACATCCACCGCCCCGGTGGACACCAGCTGACGGCGAATGTCTCGATCGCGCCCGTTGCTGTCGGTGGCGGATGCTGCCATGACAAAGCCCGCACGCCCGTGCTCATTCAGATAGCTGTAAAAGTAGCTAATCCACAGATAGTTGGCATTGCTGACTTCTTTGCTGGGATTCACGCTCGGCATCCCGAAGGGCAAGCGCCCAGCAGAGGCGGTGCTTTCACTTTTTACTTTGTCCACATTGAAAGGCGGATTCGCCATCACAAAGTCGCACTTGCCCTCCAGACCAAAATGGTCGTGATAGAAGCTGTTCGCATCGTCCCCGGAAACGATTTGCGCATTCAGCCCATGTACTGCCATGTTCATCAGGCACAACTTGGCATTGTATTCCACCTTCTCTTGACCGTAGAAGGTCATGGCCATATTCGCGTTCGCGCCGTACTGCTCAGTGAAGTCCGCAGAGGAAACGAACATGCCGCCGCTGCCGCAAGCGGGATCCAGCACAATACCGCGTTTGGGCTCGATGATGTTCACAATCATGCGCACCAGCGATTTGGGCGTGAAGAAAACGCCGTCATCCGAGGCCACCGCCGGGGCAAACTTGTTGAGAAAGTACTCATAAATGCGCCCGATGATGTCGTCCTGAATGTCGTTCAGGGCGCTGTTGTTGAAGATGCGCAGCAATTCCCACAAGAGTTCGTTCTTGAAAGACGTGTAGGTCTTGGGCAGCACGCCGCTCAGCTGAGGGCTTTCTGCTTCTATCAGCGTCATGGCGTGGTTGACCTTTTCGCCGATGTTGACTTTACCAGCTTCCAAGTTCAGCAGATATTCATAGCGTGCTTCTTCCGGCAGAAAGATAGCGCTTTTCTGCTGGAAGTCGATGGATTCCACCGGCAGTACACGCCCGTTGCGAACCGGGCGGTCTTTCATAATCTCGGCTTCCACATAGCGGAAGCGGCTATACGCATAGCGCAGGAAAATCAAGCCCAGCACGGGCATACAGTATTCCTGACTGGTCAGCTTGCTCTCTGCTCGGAGCAGGTCGGCGGATTCCCACAGCTCGCTTTCTAACTTGCGAAGGTTAATCATGGTGCATGTCCTCCAGTATATCACACACAGTGCGACCACACATGATGCGGCACTAACTCTATTATACCTCTTGAAGTGCATTCAGGTCAATTGCTAAATCAGCTTCGCCTTGCTTCTTGCATGAAATTTGCAAGGTGCCTACAGAAGCTCTTATCGCTTGATATGAATGAGTGGCCGAATGGAAAAGAACAAATTTTCAAAATGTACAGTATCATCTTTAGCGACTGCAAGGAGCAAAGCACACAAAAGCTGTATTCCGAGTTCCTTGCACGGAATGGAAATAATCAATCATTGAAAAAAGAACAGAATGCTGCCGATGAAACTGAAAAGACCGAGCAAAATGGCGAGGAAAATTTATTGCTGCCGCAGTCAGCAGTAGATTCGGAATCGGGAGCATTATCTTCCGAAAAAACAATGTGCAAGGAAAGTGAATGCGAGAATAAGCAGGATGAAGTAGCTGCTACTGCGGCTGAAGAAAATAATGCACACCAAAGACAAGCTGGAAAACTGTCCGATGGTGTTGCATTGGCTGAAGCGCTATTGGCATGGACTTCTGAGCAAAAGAAGAAAATGCAAAGTCAAGCAGAGCAGATTGCGGAACTAACATATGAGCTAAAAAAGAAGCAAACAGTGCTTGAAAATCAAGCTGCGCAGATTGCAGAGCTGAAAGAACGTACTGAAAAGCTGCTTGCGATAAAAATCAATCTTGAATCGGTCATTGAGACGGCTAAATCCGAAAACGAAAATCTAAAAACAGCGAAAGAAAAAGCGGAAAATACCATTGCACAGGTTCAACAGATGGCAGGAAACTCTGCAAAACAGGAGCTGGAAGGCTTTAAGGCAAAGCTGTCATCAGAAATGTCATATGCAATTAAGTGCTATCAGGACGGCTGTGCAGAGGATGAAAAGGCGGAGATTTATGGAGCTTTGCTTGAAGAAATGATTGATGTTCTCGCAAACAATGGTATTTCTGCGGAGGAATAATGAGTATGATTTCGTTTGGCATAGACTTTGGGACGACAAACACAGCGGTTGTTGGCTGTTTAACAACAGAAAACGGACTGACGACGACGGCTTATGGCGAAAACAATCAGCCTTTTCCTTCCTTGGTGGCGTTGCATCCGGAAAAAGATACGCTCTTTGGCAGTGAGGTGAAGAAACGGCGAAGTCAGTTGATTTCCGAGGGATACACGGTTCTCGCATCATTCAAAACAATTCTGGGTTCGGGAAACAGTATCGCTGTCGGAAAGAAAAAGTATAGTCCGCTCGATGTAACTGCGTTGTTCCTTGCCTATATCAAGGAGCGTGTAGAGAAAATGGCTGGCTGTGCCATGAATGAGGCAGTCATGGCAATTCCTGTTGACTTCTCATTCGAGCAGCGCGCTGATTTGCGTGAGGCGGCACATAGGGCAGGAATATGTATCAAGTCGTTTGTGAGCGAGCCAACGGCAGCGTATGTTAAATGTCGGGATGAATTGGCTGGGGCAAGCAATGTCGCTGTTTTCGACTGGGGCGGCGGCACACTGGACATCAGCTTGATTTCTATCGAAAACAGAGAAGTATCAGAACTTGCAGTTGCAGGGATGCGTCTTGGCGGCAATGATATTGACCAGATGCTTGCACGCCATATCCATGCGAAAATTATGCGGCAGGTATCGACAGCATGTCCTTTTGATGACTTATCCCCGAAAGAACGCGACGGCCTTCTTGACCGTGCAGAGGCAGCAAAAAAACGCTTGTCCTCCGATGAATCTGCGCCTGTGATGCTGATAAAATACGCGGGAAGACCCACTGTACGAGAAAATGTGACATTGGATGAATTTTCAAAGCTGATTGATGCAAAAGTCAACGAAGCAATTCAGCTGCTTTTTTCGGCAGCGGATAAAGCAGGGGTCGCGCTGGGGCAGATGGATGCCATCTTAATGGTGGGCGGAAGTTGTGAAATGCAGGCGATTTACCAACGTATCGAAGAGATAGGGGAAGAGTATCACCTTGCTGTTTGCCGCCCGGAGCGTGTACAATGGTCTGTGGCTGGCGGAGCAGCAATTTTGTGCGAGAAAGAGCCGGTCTATAAGCTTTGCAGCGCTTTTGGCGTTTTGCTTTCTGATGATTCCTTTTATCCGGTGTTTTTACCCGGACAGGAAGCACCCTGCAAATCGCATGAGTTAGGCGAACTGCGAACTTCGCAGCTAATAACTTCTTATGGTGTGGGGACAATAGTCGATTTCAAAGAAGAAACCGCTATTATTGGTGGAGCTGATGACTGGAAACCGGCGGATGAAGATGACCCACGAATCTTACACTGTCACAGCTTGGAAAAGGTGCTACAGCGTGCTTACTTCGTAAAGCCTAAGTATGATAAGAAAAATCGAGCAATCTATGAGAAATCGTATAGTCGTGACATTCGTGCATATTGTTTCCCTGAAATTTTGTATTGTCCAGCATGTACATATCTGTGGAAGGACAAGCAGCTTGCTGGCTTGCAGAAAGGAGAACTGCGCTGTCCAGAATGCAACCATAGATTAGTCCCTTCACGTTTTATTGTTGCATGCCGTCATGGTCATATCGACGACTTTCCGTATTCACGATGGGTTCACCGAGGTGCCGCGTGTGAAAAAAATCAGGGAGGGGAACCTGAACGATTAAAGCTGTTCAATATTAATGGGCGAACAAACTTGGGCAGTCTGATGGTATCCTGTGAACTGTGTGGAAAAACACGCAGTATGCAAGAAGCGTTCGTTCCAGGGGCATTAGCAGCCGTGTATAAATGCGCTGGCCGCCAACCGTGGTTGGAACACGACGCTGATTCGCCATGCACAGAGAATGCTGTTGCTCGAATGAGAACATCCGCTGGTGTCTATATGCCCGTTAATATTAGCGCGCTGAATATTCCACCGTGGAGTACACAGGTCAACAAAATTCTATTTCGACATCTCGATGCGATGGAAGGAAAGAGTGATGAAGCGCTGCAATCCTATATAGAACGAAAAATCCGCCCGTATCTTCCGAAAATCTCAAACAAACAGATTCTGGATGCTTACCGCGTGCTGTGCACAGAACAGAACAAGCCGCATCCTGCGTCGCTCAGAGAACTATATGAGGAAGAATACCGCGCACTTTGTGAAGAAACGGAAGATGAAAATGCGGATTTCAGTTCCAGACGAATTTCTCCTCCGAAAAAGTATCATATGCTGCTGGATAGTGTCACGGCAGTTGATTGCCTGACAGAAATTGTGACAATGGTTGGATTTACACGTTTGCAAGGCTGGGATGGAGACATGAATAGCCCTTGCTTAGCACCAATTTTTTCACGAAAGCAGCAACAATGGCTTCCGGCAATTGATATGCATGGTGAGGGAATTTTTATTCGGTTAAATGAAGAGAGAGTTTCCGATTGGGAAAAGCAAAACCAGCATATCTACCAGTTAATGATGGAGCGGATTCAAGAAAACAAAATCCACTGTGAAAATGCTTCGCCAAGGTATGTGCTGCTTCATACTTTTTCCCACTTATTGATTCGTTCGCTTGCCAAAATGTGCGGTTATCAATCGGCATCACTGAAAGAAAGAATTTATTCAACATATCCCAGCGGCGAGAATATGGCAGGGATTTTAATTTACACAGCTTCTTCTGATGTGGAGGGCAGCCTTGGCGGTCTTGTTGCGCAGGCTAAATCGGAGCATTTGGAGAAGATAATTGATGACTTGCTTGATGAGGCGGAATGGTGCTCTGGCGACCCGCTTTGCATGACATCAACGGGTATCAATGGACAGGGGTTATATGGGCTTAACTATGCCGCATGCCATCAATGCACATTATTGCCTGAGACTTCTTGTGCTATGCGCAATCTTCTGCTTGACAGGGCTGCGCTGATTGGGAGGACAGAAGATGGCACGGTTGGGTTCTTTATATTATAAGGCGGGCTTTTGCATTTCAAGCGACGAGAGCATTCTCCATAAAATTCGACATTTCACCTTGCCGAATGTCTGTAAGTGTGGTAAAATACACACGACGTAACGAATTATGCCATTTTAGGCGATGCTATCAGCAAAGGGGGGCACACCATGATTATCAAGTGTAAAATGTGCGGCGGGGACATTGACTTCATTCCGGGCGCGACGTACGGGACGTGCGAGTACTGCGGCAGCACGTCGACGATTCCGCAGGCGGAGGACGAGAACAAGCTGAACCGCTACAACCGCGCGAATCACTTCCGGCGGCAGTGCGAGTTCGACAAGGCGGTTGCGGCGTACGAGAAAATTCTGGAGCAGGACGACACGGATGCCGAGGCGCACTGGGGCGCGGTCATCAGCCGATTCGGCATTGAGTACGTTGAAGATCCGGCAACGCATCAGCGAATCCCAACGTGCCATCGCGTGCAGGTGGCGTCGATTCTGACGGACGAGGATTATCTCGCGGCGGTGGAGAACGCGCCGGATGAGGAGAGCCGCCGCATCTATCAGGAGGAAGCGGCGCGGATTGCAGAAATCCAGAAGGGGATTCTGGCAATTTCTGCCAACGAGAAGCCGTATGACGTGTTCATCTGCTACAAGGAGACGGACGAGAACGGTCAGCGGACGCGCGACAGCCAATGGGCGCAGGATGTCTATTATGGGCTGACCGAGCAGGGCTTGAAGGTGTTCTTCAGCCGCATCACGCTGGAGGACAAGCTTGGGCAGCAGTACGAGCCGTACATCTTCGCGGCGCTAAACAGCGCGAAGGTGATGGTCGTTATCGGCAGCCGTCCGGAGTACTTTAACGCCGTGTGGGTGAAAAACGAGTGGAGCCGCTATCTGTCGCTGATGAAGCACGACCACAAGCGGCTGCTGATTCCGTGCTATCGGGATATGGATCCGTACGACCTGCCGGAAGAACTGTCGATGCTGCAAAGCCAGGACATGAGCAAAATCGGCTTCATGCAGGACTTGCTGCGCGGGATTCAGAAGGTAATGCAGCAGCCGACGAGCGCGCCGCAGGGGGTGCGCGTGGAGACTGCAACGGCGGAAACCAATGCGCCGGGTGTGACGAGCCTGCTCAAGCGTGCCGCGCTGTTCCTGGAGGACGGCGACACCGCGAGTGCGCGCGAATACTACGACCGCGTGCTGGACATTGACCCGGAGTGCGCCGAGGCCTACATGGGCAAGGTGTGCGCCGAAACGGGCTGCCGCAAGGAAAGCGACCTTGGCGCGCTGAATTACTGCGTGGACATGCGCGGCGACTGGCAGAAGGCGGTTCGCTTTGCGTCGGCGGCACAGAAGCAGAAATACGAGGGCTATATGGCGAGCGTCCGGGCGCGGGTGGAGGAGCACTGCCACGAATTGGCGATTGACTGCGCCTGTGCGGTGGCAGTTGGGCGCGGCAGCCGTGCGAAGATGGACGACGCGCTGAAGGCTTACCGGGCGAATTGCCTGACAAAGGGCAGCGAATCCACCGATTACAGCGCGGAGGAGGGCGCGTCGTGGCACTTGGCGGGTTATCAGAGCATCCGGAACACGCTGGCGCAGATGGCGGCGGACAACGCCCCGCGCGACGTGACCGAAGGCATGCTGAAAGTCGCGGCGGCGATGTTTGGGCAAATCAAGGGAGAAGAAGCGCGCGCCCAGCAGTGCCTTGCGCTGGCGGAACAGGCGCGGCAGAAGGTGATTTACGAAAAAGCAAGCGCGAGGAGAGCGGCAATCGGAATGCCCGACTTGATGGATGCGGCGGATTTGGAAGCGCTCGCCAAACAGTTTGGGCAGATTCCGGGCTACAAGGACGCGAAGCAGCAGGCGGAGCAGTGCTTGCAGGACGCGGAGACAACCCGCGAAAACGCCTACAATGATGCTGTGGAGGCAATGCAGGAAGCTGAAAAAGGAAACTTCAGCTTCAAGTGGGAAAATGCAATTAGGATGCTGGCACGCGAGGGGCTGAACGGCTACCGCGACGTGGAGGAGCTGCGGAAGCAAGCCGAGCAGCGGCGTAAGGAGTGCGAGAACGCGGAAGAGAAGCAGCGGCAGGAAAGCGCGCGCAGGAAGAAAGCGCTGACGATTGCGGCGGTTGTTGTTGTGATGATTGCGTGCGCTATTGCTTGGTGCATTCCGAATGTGATTATCCCCAATAACAAGTATCAGCAGGCGGTGGCACTGCGTGAGAGCGGGCAGTATGACGAGGCGATTGCTGCGTTTGCGGAGCTGGGGGATTACAGCGACGCGGCACAGCAACTTTCGGAAACGAAGTATCAGCAGGCGGTGGCGTTGCGCGAAGAAGGGCAGTATGACGATGCAATTGCAGCGTTTGCGGAGTTGGGGGATTATTGCGACGCTGCGGCGCAAATTACGGAAACGAAGTATCAGCAGGCGGTGGCGTTGCGCGAAGAAGGGCAGTATGACGATGCAATTGCAGCGTTTGCGGAGTTGGGGGATTATAGCGACGCTGCACAGCAACTTTCGGAAACGAAGTATCAGCAGGCGAACAATCTAAACGCTGCGGCACGATATGATGAAGCGTACGCCATCTATGTGACGCTTACCGGCTACAAAGACGTTGACAAACTGCTGGCAGAAGATGATAATATGATAGCAGCAGCACGCGACGCGAAGTTTGCTGTCGGCAATTACATCACTTTCGGGACGTATCCACAGACAAAAGCAGGAAACGATGCAACGCCGATTGAGTGGCTTGTGCTGGCGCGGGATGGTGACAAGGCACTGCTGATTAGCCGCTACGGGCTGGATGCACAGCCGTACAACAAAGACTATACCAGCGTTACATGGGAAACCTGTACCCTGCGGACGTGGCTGAACGGCACATTCTACAACAAGGCGTTCAGCAGTGCTGAACAGGCGGCGATTCTGACAACGAACGTGGATAACAGCAAAAATCAGTGTTACAGCGGATGGAGTACGAACGGTGGGAAAAATACGCAGGATAAGGTGTTCCTGTTGAGTTATGCAGAAGCCAACAAGTATTTTGGTGTAACGTATAACAACAGCAGCAACACGAAGTCGCGAGTAGCACCGACAGCGTACGCGATTGCACAGGGAACAGGGAAAAATTCTTCCTATAAAACCGCTGATGGCATTGATGCCGGGTGGTGGCGGCTGCGGTCGCCTGGCGTCAGTCAGTACGATGCCGCGTATGTGAGCACCGACGGTTCTCTCTACGCTAACCGCGTCAACGTTGGCTCTGGTTCTGTCCGCCCCGCTTTGTGGGTGAATCTTGAAGCTGGAATTTTCTAATCTTCAATCATTCTAACAGAAGAAACTCAGGGGCGGGAACGCCGGAAAGCGACTGCGCCAAAAGCGCTCCCGACCTCTTCTGAAAGGAGGAACAACACGAATTACAAATGCAAAACAAGAAATATGGACAAGGAGGATTGAGCAGTATGACACAGCTCAAATGGAATCAATTTGGCTCGATAGAAGATGTACCACAATTGATGATGTATCTTGATGGGCGGCAATATAACCATGAACGCTATTTCCACTATACATCCCTAAAAGCAATAGATGGAATACTGGGAACACGCACGTTTAGAATATCGAACGTATCAAGATTTAACGACCATATAGACCGGAAACAGTTTGATACCCCGCAATTTTATTTTTCATTGTGTTTCAGTACGGGAATCAATGAAAACTTACCATTATGGTATCTTTATGCAGGCTTAACTGGGCATGGTGGACGAATCGGATTTACGGATACAGCAATGAAGGACATGCTGAAGTCTGCAATGTTTGAATTGGCAGAATATGATGACAATGATAAACCTGTTGTAATTTGCACCTTGGAAGACGGAATTAACATGGAAAAGAACTTCCGAGATGTGCTGTATTGTGGAGGAGATACGAAAGAAAACTTGAGCTTGAAATACAATACGATGACAAATTATAAAATCCCAGCGTATCAAAAAGAAAAGTTAAAGATGAAGTACAATGGGTTTCTAAAGGGGCTTATATGGTATTACGAAAAAGAGACGCGTTTGCTTATCAGAGTTACTGGAAGAGCGGCGAAGAAGATAAAACCTGATAAGAAATACTGCGTTTTGATGCATTTCAGTGAGAAAAACTATAAATCTGCACAGTTGACATTTGCGCCGGAAGTAGTGGACATTCCGGCAGAATTAGCACAGTACGATGCAATCAGAAAATATGTCATGGACACATCAAAAATTTCCGCAAGTAAGTTTCAGGGCGAAATTGAAATGAAATTGTGCGATAGCTGTACCAAAAATGCGCATCAAAATCCCTCAACTGAATAATATCCAACGGCGGCGACTTCCTTCATGCGGAAGCCGCCTTGTTTTTGTCGCATCCGGGCATAAAAAGTCGCAAAGCCCCCTGTAACCACTTGCAAAGCGGGTACACATGCAGTACAATCAAAGTGGAATGTTTTCCTTTCACATGCGCAATTTCCAACATGAGGAATGAGATAGAGGAGGAACTGCCGTTATGAGTAAATTCGTTATCGCCTGCCCTGTCTGCCACCAGTATGTGCAGGCCAGCACGGGCCTGTTCGCAAGCCGCCGCGTCCGCTGCGCGTGCGGCAATATCATTGATGTCAAAACCGAAAGGTTAGCCAGCCGCAAGTGCCCGTCCTGCGGCAATCAGGTCGTTTTCGACCAAGCCGACGGGGTGGATGCCCGCTGCCCGGTGTGCCAGTCGGCGCTGATGGTGGGGGAAGCCGTGTCGTTCCGCTGCCATCGGTGCGGCTGCCAGCTGAACGCGGACAGCACAGTGGACGAGGTGGACTGCCCCGTCTGCGGTGCGGTGAACGACGTACAGGCGGAGGTGAAGAAGGCGCAGGTGCGCGCGGAGGGCATTCCGGCGGTCATCCGCTATGAGGGCGACAATCAGACGATTGTGTGGAAGCACCCGCTGACGGATTTCACTACGGGAACGCAGCTGATTGTGCACGAAAGTCAGGAAGCCGTGTTCTTCCGCAACGGCGAAGCGCTGGATTCCTTTCCGGCGGGACGCTACACGCTGGAAACCGCCACGCTCCCCAAGATGAACAGCATCTACCAGCTGCCGACGCAGGGCACGCCCTTCCGTGCGGAGGTCTATTTCGTCAACCTGACGACGCAGCTGGGCATCAAGTGGGGCACGCCGAGCAAAGTCGGCATGTTTGACCCGGTGACGGGCATCCATGTGGAACTGGGGGCGTCGGGCGCGTTTAACCTGCGGGTCAGCGACGCGCGGCGGCTGCTCATCCGCGTCGTCGGCACGGCAGCGGGGCTGAAGCAGGAGGAAGTCTTTAACCAGAACGGGCTGGGGTACTTCCGCACGCTCATCATGACGCAGGTGAAGGCGAATCTGGCGAAAATCATCAAGAGCAACCACATTTCCGTCCTGGAGCTGGACGAGCATCTCGACACCATCAGCCGCGGTCTGCGCGACGCCATCAACGCGGAACTGGCATCGTACGGGCTGGAAGTGCCGAAATTTTACGTCAGCAACATCGTCACGCCGGACGACGACCCGAATTTCCGCCGCATGAAGCAGCAGCACGCGGATTTGTACCTGAAAACGCGCGACGAGGAAATCCGCAAAGCCGAGGCGGAAGCGGCGTTCGAGCGCAAGGCGGTGGAGGCGCAGACGGAAGCCCGCCTGAAAACCATCACTGCGCAGGGTGATGCCGACGCAGCGCGAATCGCGGGTCAGGCGCAGGCAGACATCTACCGGATGCAGGCGGAAGCCGAGGCGCAGGAGATGCGCATGAAGGGCTACACCTACCAGCAGGAGACGAGCCGTCAGGTGGGTCTGGAAGCCATGCGCAACGGCGGCGCGGCGGGCGGCATCAGCGGCATGGCGAGCGACGCGATGCAGTTAGGCGTTGGGCTGGGCGCGGTCGGCAGCGTCATTGGCATGACGAAGGACGCGATTCAGCCGGTGATGCAGAGCGCCTTAACCCCGGAAGCACCCGCCGTCGAGGGCTGGACGTGCACCTGCGGCAAGGCGGGCATCACGAGCAAATTCTGCCCGGAATGCGGCGCGAAGAAGCCCGAAGCGTGGGAATGCACGTGCGGGCAGACGGGCATCACGAGCAAATTCTGCCCGAATTGCGGTGCAAAAAAGCCCGAAACGTGGAACTGCGCCTGCGGACAGGCGAACATCAGCAGCAAATTTTGCCCGAACTGCGGCAAGAAGCGGGAGGACTAAGCAATGAAACTGAGCAAGCACGCATGGACAATCTGGGGGATTCTTCTGGTGGTGGCACTTGTGCTGATGGTGCTGATTCCGTTCAGCCGGACGGCATCGTGGTGGATTGCGGCTATCTGCACCGTGCTGATGTTCCTGCTGGCGGCGTGGACGTTCTATGCCGCGTTCCGCAAGGATGGCTTGGAGAGCAAGATCCTGGGCTGGCCGATTTTCAAGGTGGGCGCGGTGGCGCTGGCGGTACAGGTCGTTCTCGGCTTTGCGCTGATGGGGCTGGCGGCGCTCTGCCCCGCGTGGGTGACGGTGCTGGCGGAGGTGCTGATTTTCGCCGTGACGGGTATCTGCCTGACGGTGAAGGATGCCGCGCGCGTGGTGGTATCGCAGAGCGAAGCGCACATGGCGGACAGCACCGCCGCGTGGAAGGTCATCCGGCAGAAGACGAACGCGCTGGCCGCATCGGGGGATGCGGACTTGAAGCGCCTTGCGGAGGAAATTCGCTTCGCCGACCCGATGCCCACGAGCATCGACGGGGAGATTGCGGCTCAGGTGGATGCGCTGGCGGCGGGGGCGAATCCCGATGCCATCAAGCGCTTGACGGCGGCGCTGGCGCAGCGAAAAGTGATTGCAAAGCAGGAGAAAGCGGGAAAGTAAATCATGATTATCAAGTGCAAAATGTGCGGCGGGGACCTTGACTTTGAGCCGGGCAGCACCGTCTGCGAATGCGAATACTGCGGCAGCAAGCAGACCATCCCCAGCGCGGACAGTGAGAAGAAAACCAACCTGTTCAACCGCGCGAATCGACTGCGTATGAACAGCGAGTTCGACAAGGCATCCGCTGTCTATGAGCAGATTGTGGCGGAGTTCCCCGAAGAGGCGGAAGCGTACTGGGGCTTGTGCCTGTGCGCGTACGGCATCGAGTATGTGGACGACCCCGGCACCGGCAGCAAGATTCCCACCTGCCACCGCACCCTGCCGACCTCCATCATGGAGGACAGCAACTTCGAGCAGGCGTGCGACTACGCCGACCCCGTCGCGCGGAAGGTCTACCGCGAGGAAGCGAAAACCATCGACCGCATCCAGAAGGATATTCTGTCGATTGCGCAGAACGAAACGCCCTACGATGTGTTCATCTGCTACAAGGAGACCGCCGAGGACGGCAGCCGCACCGAGGACAGCGTGCTGGCGCAGGATGTTTACGAGGCGCTGACCGCCAAGGGCTTGAAGGTGTTTTTCAGCCGGATTACGCTGGAGGACAAGTTAGGCACGCAGTACGAGCCGTACATTTACGCGGCGCTGTCCTCCGCGAAGGTGATGCTGGCGTTCGGGACGACGTACGAATACTACGATGCGGTTTGGGTGAAGAACGAGTGGAGCCGCTTCCTCGGCATGATGAAGGTGGACAAGCGGAAGACGCTGATTCCGTGCTTCAAGGGGCTGGATGCGTATGACATGCCCAAGGAATTTCGAGGCTTGCAGGCGCAGGACATGGCGAAGCTGGGCTGGATGCAGGATCTTGTGCGCGGCGTGGAGAAGCTGTGCGGGAAGGGCGGTACGGCAAGCAGTGCGCCCAACACGGTAGTGCAGAAAACCGTTGTGCAGGAAGTGCAGGAGAGCGGCAAAGCGGACAACCTGATGAAGCGTGTGTATCTGTATCTGGAAGATAGGGACTTTGCGAAGGCAAGCGAATATATTGACAAAGTACTGGATGTGGATGCGGAATATGCCCCGGCGTATGTGGCGCAGATTTTGGTGGCGAAAAAGCTGATACAGGAATCAGCACTGACGACGTTGCGCGTGCCGATTGATGATGACCCGACGTGGAAAAGGGCATTGCGCTTTGCGAATGAGGAACAGAAGCAACGGTATATGGGGTATGCGAGGAAGATTAACGCGAATGAAGCGTATGACAAAGAACAGAAGAAAAAAAAGATAGAACTTGAAGAGAAAAAGAAGCAATATGAGCAAGCGCTTTCGGCAATGCACCAAAAAGACTATTCGGCGGCGTTGCTGATATTAAAAAAAATTGAAGATTATCAGGAGAGTAGAAAACTTTTTCAGGAATGCATCGACGAATACAGGAAAGTGCTTATAGAACAATTGGCGGTTTCAAACAATGCAAAGATTATCTCGGCACAAGAACAGTTGAAGCAAGCAACACAGCAAGTTGACTTGATGCAGAAAAAGCTGAATGAGCGTACAAATGAAATGCAAGAAGCAGAAAATCGAAAGGATGAGAAACAAAAGCAGATTTACCGGCTCAAAGTGGAAATCAGTAAATTTCATGGTCTATTTTTTGAAAAGAGGAAACAAATGCTGCAAAATGAGCTTGCTGTTTTAGAAAAGGAAAAAGCGGAAATGGAACGGCAACAACACGCGACTGAAACAGAGCTGACAAAAGCGCAGGTAGAATTACAGGAAGCGAAAAACGCATTAGCGCAGGCACAAATTACGATGAAAGCGGTTGAAAAACCAAAAGCAGCGCAACTGTGCTGGTCGGAGAAAGAAATCATGCGGGAAATAGCCGCTCAACCGGGAAAGTATATTACTTTTGGTCACTATCCGCAAACAAGCGAAGGAAAGGACAAGACACCTATTGAATGGCTGATTCTGGAGCGCGATGGATTAAATGCACTGGTTGTCAGCAAGTATGGGCTGGATGCTCAACCGTATAATATCAGTTATACCGACGTGACATGGGAAAAATGTAGCTCCGCAAACAAGCGAAGGAAAGGACAAGACACCTATTGAATGGCTGATTCTGGAGCGCGATGGATTAAATGCACTGGTTGTCAGCAAGTATGGGCTGGATGCTCAACCGTATAATATCAGTTATACCGACGTGACATGGGAAAAATGTAGCTTGCGGACGTGGTTGAACGATACTTTCTACAACAAGGCATTCAACGCAGATGCACAGGCGGCAATACTGACAACGAACGTGGATAATAGCAAAAATCAGGGGAATAGCAAATATAGTACAAACGGTGGAAACAACACAATGGACAAGGTCTTTCTGCTAAGCTATGCAGAAGCCGACAGGCACTTTGATATTGAAAGCTGGAATGATGCTGCTCTAATAGAACCGACGGCATATGCGATTGCACAAGGAGCAGAGATTTACGACGACGATGACGACGACGATGACGACGATGATGTCAATCGTGTAGACTGGTGGCTGCGGTCGCCCGGTTACAGTCAGAATGAGGCAACAATTGTAGATTGCGGTGGAGCCTCATTCGTCGACGATGTCTTCGATACCCAAACGTCTGTCCGCCCTGCCATGTGGGTCAACCTCGAAGCCCTAATCTTCCAAGCCTAAATCATCCTATAAATCGGGAGCATCACCATGATTGATAAAATCCTTATCCGTGGCGCGAAAGTCCACAATCTCAAGAACATCAATATCGACATTCCCTGCGGCAAGTACCTGTAAGCGCAAATTGTATACAACCAACTAAGCCCGCCGACCGCCTGTACAAATCACAGGCAGCCGACGGGCTTGCTTTCTTGCTTTATACTATTTCCGGATTCAACTGCGCCATCTGCTTGCGCATTTTCATCCGGAAATAGTATTATTTCGCTTGATACACCATTTCCGCCTGCTTCTGCGCAATCAGGCACAGTTCCGCCGCCTTGAAGGCGTGCGCCTGCGTCATCGCGTTTTCCGTGCGGTTCAGGCTGTCCAGAATCAAATCACCGAAGAACGGGTAGCCCGTCAAACCGGTTGCATTGATGTACTGCTCGCCTTGGTCGTTGACGAGGAACACATGGTTGCCGCCGTCGCGCTCCGTACCGACATCCACATACTTGCGGATTTCAATGTAACCCTTCGTGCCGATGATGATGGTGCGCCCGTCGCCCCACGTCCGCAGGCCGTCCGGCGTGAACCAGTCCACGCGGAAGTAGAACGTCGTGCCGTTTGCACCGTTGATGGCGCAGTCGCCGAAGTCATCCAGCTCCGGGTACTGCGGATGCGCGTAGTTGGCAATGCGGCTGCGGGAGACTGTGCCGTCCTCCTCGCCCGCATAGAACAGGTACTGCTCGATTTGGTGACTGCCGATATCGCAGAGGATGCCGCCGTACTTCTCCTTTTCAAAGAACCACTGCGGCCGCCCTGCCGCGCCCAACCGATGCGGCCCGAAGCCCTCCACATGGATGACCTTGCCGATAGCGCCCTGCTCAATCAGGTTGCCCGCCAGCACCGCGCCTTCCACATGCAGCCGCTCGCCGTAATAGACCATGTACTTCTTGCCCGTCTGCGCCACCATCTTCTTGGCGCTGTCCAACTGCTCCAAGGTGGTGAAGGGCGCTTTGTCGGTGAAGTAGTCCTTGCCCGCCTGCATGGCGCGCAGCCCCAGCGCACAGCGCTCGTTTGTAATCGCCGCGCCGCAGACCATGTTCGTTTCTTTGTCGTTAAGCAGTTCTTCCTCGCTCCGGGCGACTTTCACCTGCGGGTACGCCTTCACGAACGCCTCCACCTTCTTCGGGTCGGGGTCGTAGACGTACTTCAGCGTGCCGCCCGCTTCCAGCAGACCGTTCGTCATGCCGTAGATGTGCCCGTGGTCAAGGTGTGCGGCGGAAAAGATAAATTCACCCGGCTTCACGACGGGCTGCGCCTTGCCTTTGGGCGCATAGTTCATGCCGTCAGATACTTTCATCGTAATGACCTCCCATTATTTCTGCTGATAATCGCTGCCGAGCGTAATCGTGCCGTCAAGCGACGCGGCAGACGTGGTTTTCTCGTAGAAATGCGGCACGGCGCGCATCATGCCTTCCACCGTGTAGAACGGGTCGTCCTTTTGCAGCGGCAGCGTAACCGTCTGCTTCGTCGCGCCTGATTTATAGACGGCTGTAATCAGCTCAATCGTCCGGCGGCCGTCCTCGCCGCCAATCGCGGGCAGGGTGTCCTTTTCCAGCGCGGAGAGGACGTTTTCCAATTCGCCCGCGTGCCCTTCGTAGGGAAGCTGCGGCTGCGCATCCACAAAATCGCGGATTTTCTGCTCTAACTCCGTATTTTCAATCGGGAAGCCGTTCGGTTTGGAGATAGATGCGTACACGCTGAACGGCGCGGCGACTTTCGCCTTTTCGCACTGGAAGACCAGCTCTTGCTCTTCGCCGTGATGCACGACGGAGGCCGTCAGCTGCGCCAGCGCGCCCGGATATTGCAGCACGGACAGCGACAAATCCTCCACCTCGGCGTTGTCGTGCGCGACGTTCGCCATCACACTCGTCACGGCCTGCGGAAGACCCATCATCCAGCACAGCATGTCAATATGGTGGACGGCGTGGTTCAGCGTGCAGCCGCCGCCCTCCTTCTCCCATGTGCCGCGCCACCACAGGTCGTAGTAGCAGTGACCGCGCCACCATGCCGATGTGACGGATGCGCATAGCACTTTGCCCGCAAGCCCGCTGTCGAGCAGCTTTTTCAAGTTGCTGATGGGCTGGCGGAAGCGGTTCTGGGCGATAATCGCGAGTTTCTTGCCGCTTTCATCGCGGGCGCGGAGCATCGCGTCGCACTCTTCCAGCGACGCCGCCATCGGCTTTTCGCAGACGACGTTCTTGCCCGAACGCAGGCTGTTGATGGAAATGCTGGCGTGGACGTACGGCGGCGTGCAGACATCCACCAAATCAATATCCTTGCGTGAAAGGATTTTTTGGTGGTCGTCGTAGACCTCCGCTTCGGTCAGGTGATAATCCTCCTTCATCTTCTGCGCCTTTTCCGGCACAATATCCACCAGCGCCACAATCTTGCAGCGCTCCGGGAAGCGCAGGTAGGCTTCCACATGGGCGTGGGAAATGTTGCCCGTACCCACAATGGCAATCCGAATCATGGCATTCGCTCCTTCCTCAATACTCAACGCTGCGTGATGCGTTATCTGCATGATAGCACATTGACATCAAGATTTCTATGCGAATCTTGTTTTCAATTCGGCGGATTTGGCAGATTGTCGTCCTAATCAGACAAAACAGCAATTAGTGTCCGCCGCTGCGCTGCTTGCGGTAGGCGTTCGGAGCCATGCCCGTCATCCGCCGGAAGCTGCGCAGAAAGCCGGAATAATCGCCGAACCCGCTGCGGTCGGCTACTTCACTCAGGCTCATGTCCGTCAGCAGATTCTCCTTCGCCAGCTGCACGCGGCGGTAGAGAATGTATTCGTAGACGCTGCGCCCGGCGTAGCTTGTAAACTCGTGCGAAAGGTACGATACGCTGATGGCGAAGCGGCGCGCAATGTCTTCCAATTTTAACGGTTCGGTGAAGTGGTCATTGATGTATTGCAGCACATCGAAAATCACATCGTTGACAACGCTTGGCTGAATAGGAGCGGTTGTTCCTTGCACGGCTTGGCAGACCATGACCATGAAGTCGATGATGCGCCCGTAATTGCGGAACTGCACCATCTCGTCCGGCATGTCCTGCTGTGCGGAGATGTCTATCAGCAGCTGTTTGCACGCCAGCGCATCCGCCTGCGGCAGTTCATAGTAGAATTTTCCGGCCTGCAGGCGGCTGTCGAAGTAACGCTGGAGGTCAATCTGCCCGAAGCCAAGCTTTCGCAGCGTTTCCGGGCGCAGATACAGGAAGCCGCGCTCGTAGTTCTGCAGCGAACTGCCGCCCACCAGCCCGTGCATCCGAAACGGCGGCATGATAATCAACTGATTGTTTTGCAGCGGAAACACGCTGCCGTCCACATAGTAGAGCTTGCCACCTTGATAGTGGATGTAAAATTCGTAGAAATCGTGGCAATGCAGCCCGCCGACGGTGTGGCGCTCTGCTACGGCATAGCACGCTTCGTACTCCGCGTCCTCGCGCCCCATCGCGTTGTAGCCGTTGATAGTTTCCGCAAATTTCATCGCTTCAGCTCCTTTCGGGGTTCGGATGTTTTGATTATACAGCAGGATTCACATATTTTCAAGCAGGATTTACATTGAATTGCGCAACTTATGTCGGCTATAATTAATGTCTACTGACCAACCCCAAAAGCATTGCGACACAAGGCAATCCCGGCAATCTGTGCTATAATAGGTGCAAGG
>ERZ772851.716-NODE-716-length-37563-cov-12.056628_pt1 | contig 37563 bp, 30 predicted proteins | sample MGYA00512137_ERZ772851 | MGnify/ENA primary metagenome ERZ772851 (study PRJEB29015, sample SAMEA2737663) | human gut metagenome | biome: human gut; feature: human-associated habitat; material: faeces | place: China | collected 2012 ... | reverse complement strand
CCTTTCGAATGTTTGTGTGGTAACTTCATTCTACCAGAGCCTGCAAGCTATGTCTTCTTTTATGCGGTTTTCAATTTGCGCAAGTTATTGTACATTATCTGAATTTTCAAAGCGAGTTGAACTAAAGTTGAATTATTTCTTCTCGTCACAGATAGAATATCTTATTAAAGTTGCAAAAACAGCCGTTTTCTTTACGAAAACGGCTGTTTTTCTGTCATGCATGACCAATTTAGATACACGTTGAAAATAGGAAAAATCGAGAGCTGAAGCGGCTTTGGGCTGTTTCAGCCATATTTTTTTTCAATTTCCCATGGTTACGAACAATCGGGGCATTCTTAAGAGTGACCAAAATAGATACAATCTCGCACGATATAACCTCAAATTATTAGAATAGTATGTAGTGTTAGGTTACCTCTACACCACGGGATTCGCTGAATACAAAGTACCTTTACAAAATGGTGTATTAAAGTCCTGATCATCTGATACGACTGCATAGTGATGGTTATTGCAAAAACTAATCAAACAGAAATCAAAAAAATCAGCTAAATGAGTATCATAGTAATATGCAAATCTGTTTATGGTTTTCCTAGTCGCTTTGCTTTTTATAATCTGGAGAGTCGGTATTGCTTGTAGTTGTTTGAGTATCAAGTCGATTTCCGTCTTCACTTTAGCTCTTTCAGCTGGTATTTTCCTGTAGTTTTTGAGGGAAATGGATGTTTTTTTACTAGACTTGTATATATCATATTCCGTTTTCTCGATTATATGCAACATTTCGTTAAGACAAAATGTTGTAACAATGATAGGATTTTTTTGAGCAATCGCAGTAGATACAAATGCGGGGTAGTCTTTGGTTTGATAAACTTTTTTGGGTGTCAGCTTAGAATAAAAAGTCCATAAGAGTATGTTTGTATCAAGAACCAATACTTCCGTTGGAGCAATGGTTAAAGTTGCCGTAATTTTCTGAACTTTACACATTTAGCTTTCCTCTATATTCCTCTCCGCAATAGCACTGTTGTTAATAGCTGAGGTGTTACCAGTTTCAACAATTTCCTTGGCATTTTCAAAAGAATGGGTATAGGTTTCCGTGCCTAACTCACTAATATTTGAAAGTTTAATGTTTTCTTTGCAGTAGTCAATGCCTTTTTCAACAATATAATAGCCAATGCTCACATTAAAAAACATTGTAGCAAAAAGCGAAATTCCATCAAAATCCAAAACAATCACTTCATTTGCTTTTATTGCAGTTTCCATTGCGCTGCGGACTAAAAACCCTTGATCTTCTGTCATTGCCATCGGGCAAATATCTTTAATTTTGATTTGCAGCATACTATTCTCCTTTTACTTAAGCCGATAGATGTGATTATTATCCGCAACTATTGTCATACTAAACATGGTTCCAACAAATGGAGATTTAAGGTTGGAAAATTCTCGTTGGTTATTCTCTATACGACAGTATCCTCCGCAGCTAACTAACTCTATTCTACCGCCATTGACCCGCACAAAACTTTCTAACAAATTCAATCCAGCACCTCTTGGGTAATCTAGTTGTCCATTTAAGGTGGAATTCCCTTGCTCAAATGCCCATTTCAGTGCATCTTGAGGTGAAATTTCACTACCTAAGTATTGAGAGACATTGTAAGGAATTCCAACCCCAGCGTCATATACAGAAAATGTAAATTGGTTAGAATCATTGATAAAGCCGCAACAGAATACGCCTATTTCGCTTCGGCCATGAGTAAAGGCATTTGAAAAGATTTCACCTATTTTAGAAATTAAAACTGCGCTTAACTTTTCATCTAGTTTAACCGGGGCGCAATCTAAAATTTGCTGAATGGTCTCTAGTGTTTCTTCAAATTTTTGAAAGCGGACAAAAGGAACATTATTTTCATCCAAAGAGGAAGTCTTTCCTAAATCTTGATGTTTAAGCATTCCTGATTGGCTTAGAAACCAAATTGATTTTTTGTTGGATTTATTATATTTAATAATTACCTTTTTCTTCTTTTGCCGCCCCAAATAGATTGAAGAAGCTATGAGAACAGCATATGATGGATGAATATATTGATATTCGCACAAATCGCAAATAATAGCCAGAATATTTGGATCATCAAAATGTTTGTAAAACTCTCCAAAATACTCGACGGAGTCTTTTCCAGGACGGAGATTCATATTAAACGGAATGACAGTTGCGTTCTCTATCATTTTTTCCATATATGTCTCAACCTCTACAATTCCTCATGACAGAATTATATTTGAAAATTCCAAACGTGTTGGATATCCTGTTTCTTTCCAAGGTCGTCTTACGGTGGCCTCAATGTAATTAGGGAGGAACGCTACAGATACACAAATATTATAGTACAAAAAAGTACCTCCTGCAACTAAAAAATTGGCATACCTTCACTCCACCTGATACAACCTTGCCAAGCTTGATTTTTACTGCTTCCTTGTTCATCAGATGGCTCCTTTAAAACTGGAACTGGGGAAAGAATCCTCGACTCCTTGCGGGTCAATTCGTCGTATTTGAATTCTGATTCTGGTATTCAACGACGCATACTTGAAGTGGAGGAATAGAAGACAGGATTCCCTAGCTAATCAGAGACTGTCTGGCACTTCATACGGAAAGTTCTCGGCAAACCATCGGAACGAGACAATATCATATTATGATAATGAAATTTGCCTTATAAGTAGCAGGGAAAGAATTGATCGCCATAGACCTGCTCCAACTTCATTCCGTTGTCATAAACCACACCATATATATGTGAGTGACATCACCCATATAAAGGTCGGCAATCAATATTATTACAATTTGTGTAAGTTTGGATTTGTTTTCGAGAAGGATACTTTCTTATAGCATTTCTAGTACAATTGACGCGATCTTATGCCTTATTAGAGGAAAATGAAGGGTCGCTCGCAGACGATCCTGTCCTTGTGGGATGACTCCCTGCGGCATGCTTAGTGATTCATAGCCTACCGGCAAAAAAGATCCCCCTTGCTCGAAGGGAAATTTGATGATGAAGTATTCGCTTGTGTCCTTGGGTTCGGGTTCACCACTTGCTTGCGTTTGTTATTATAGACAATACATCGTATAATATCAATAAATAACGACATTAAGGAACTTTCAACAACTATTCATATCATCTTATCATAACAAGGAGCAAATTCCCATGGGACAAAAGCATTATTCGAAAGCAATTAGAGATGAGGCCGTCCTCTTTTATGAACGTGGACATTCTTTCGCTGAGACTCGTGCAAAATATGGTATGGCCGAAAGTACATTTTTTGAATGGAAGAAACGATTTGACCAAGAACATCCCTTGTATGAACTGGCAGGGGGCAGTACCAAAGCCGCGAGGAACGCTCAACTTCATTTAGAAAAGCTGGCCTTGGAATTGGAAGTGGTACGTCAATGTCCATGTGGCATCAACGCCTCCATAGATGATAAAATAGGTGCGATCAATGCTTTAAGCGGAAGATACTCCATCCGTGTGCTGTGCGAAGCGCTGAACCTTCCTCGCGGAACATACTACAATCGGAAACGGCGTGAGAACCAATTAACATCGCGCGAAATTGGTGATATTGAACTTAAACTGATGGTCGAACAGGTTTTCCGCGAGAGCAAAAATAGATTTGGACGGAAACCAATCCACCACAAACTGTCAGACATGGGTTATCATGTAAGCGAAAAGAGGATTGCTCGTATCATGAAAGAGTTGGGGCTGGAAGTTGCAAGGCCTGTCTATAAAGCAGAACATCAGAAACCATTGCCGAGGACCTATTTCAAAAATCTGCTTTCCCGCCAGTTTGACCAGCCGAAGCCAAACGTTATTTGGGTGAGTGACATCACCTATATAAAAGTGGGCAATCAATATTACTATATTTGTGTAATTTTGGATCTGTTTTCGAGAAAGATACTTTCTTATAGCATTTCCAATACGATTGACGCGGCCTTAAGTCTTATTACCTTTGATATTGCATTCCAATGCCGATGTCAGCCCGATAATCTTATGTTTCATAGTGACCAAGGTGTGCAATACACCGCATATGTTTTTCGCCAACACTTACGAGAACTGAAGGTAAAACAGTCATTTTCAACACCGGGTAACCCTTACGACAACTCTGTATGTGAGTCATTTTTCCATACACTAAAGAAAGAAGCCCTCTACCATCATCTTTACGAAACGTCGCAAGAGTTGGAAGAGGTCTTAGAAGAGTATATCGAATTTTACAACGGTTACAGACCGCATAGAAAGTTGAACATGAAAACTCCGATTCAGTACGAAGCAGAGTTCTTTTCTGCTACCGAGGATAAATGAAAAGTTCCCATTTTTGAAACCGGAGTTACCTGGTTCGAAAATGGGAACCTTTTCAATGGTTGCGGAGGCAGGACTCGAACCTACGGCCTCCGGGTTATGAGCCCGACGAGCTACCAACTGCTCCACTCCGCGATATGAAATTAAGGGAATACTGGTGCCGGTGACCGGACTCGAACCGGTACAGTATCGCTACCGGGGGATTTTAAGTCCCCTGTGTCTACCAATTCCACCACACCGGCAGATATCGGCAATAGATAATATACCATACCTCCGCCGTGATGTCAACACCTGTTTGCAAAAAACTTCTCCGTCCACGTTTTGTTCCTTTGACTTGTCGGCCTTGCTATGCTATACTATGCTTGTATTGTTATCGAAAAGAGGCGGACTATGCAGATCGGAACGGTAAAAATTGAATCGAAGCTCGCGCTCGCGCCGATGGCGGGCGTAACGGATGCTGCATTCCGCCAGATCTGCTCCGAAAAAGGCGCGGGCTACACCGTCACGGAGCTTGTGAGCGCCAAGGCGCTGTGCTACCACGACACGAAGACCGCGCAGCTGCTTCGTCCGTTTCCGGGCGAAAAGCCGTTTGCCGCGCAGATCTTCGGCAGCGATGTGAACTGCATGGCCGAGGCCGCGCAGATGGCGATCGAAATTTCCGGCGCGGACATCCTGGATATCAACATGGGCTGCCCCGTGGGCAAGGTCGTCAAAAACGGCGACGGCAGCGCGCTGATGAAAGATCCCGAAAAGGCCGCGCGCATCGCTGAGGCGGTCGTGCGCGCCGTCAAGGTCCCCGTCACGGCGAAGATGCGCCGCGGCTGGGACAAGGGCAGCATCAACGCCGTCGAGCTCGCCAAAATGCTCGAAGAAGTGGGCGTCAGCGCCGTCGCGGTGCACGGGCGCACGCGCATGCAGATGTACGGCGGCGAGGCCGACTGGAATACGATCCGCGACGTCAAGCAGGCCGTCAGCATCCCCGTCATCGCCAACGGCGACGTTTTTTCGCCCGAGGTCGCGGTGCGCATCCTTAAATTCACGGGCGCGGACATGGCGATGATCGGCCGCGGGAGCTTCGGCAATCCGTGGCTTTTCGAGCAGTCCGCCGCCGCGCTCTCAGGGCGCGACATTCCGCCGCTGCCGCCGTTTGCCGAGCGGTGGGACACCGCCGTGCGTCAGGTGGAGCTCTCCGCACAGTATCAAAACGAGCGCGTCGCCATGCTGCAGGCGCGCCATCACCTGTGCTGGTACTTAAAGGGCATCAGCCACGCGAATTATTATAAGGAGAAGATCGTGCAGCTCTCAACGCTTTCTGAGCTGCACGCGCTCAGCGCGTCGATCAAGCGGGATCTGCGCTGAGGATCAATAAAAAGCTATGGACGAACGGGAACTCATTGCGCGCCTTCAAAAGCGGGATGAAGCCGCCTTCGAAGAGCTGATCCGCCAATATGAGAAAAAAGTGTATTCGCTGTGCTTCCGCATGTGCGGCAACAGCGAGGACGCCGAGGAGGCCGCGCAGGATGCCTTTCTTGCGCTCTGGCGCGGGATCGACCGCTTCCGACAGGAGTCATCGCTTTCGACGTGGATCTACCGTCTGGCGACGAACGCCTGCATCGACACGCTGCGGCGGCGAAAAAAACAGAGCGGCAGCGTCTCGCTCGACGACGAGGAGCTGTTTGTCGACGCGGTCGACACCTCGCCCCAGCCGCAGGAGACGGTCGAGCACCGCGAGGCACAGAAATTATTGCAGGAGGGCCTCTCCGCCTTGCCGGAGGAGTACCGAAAGGTGCTCATCCTGCGCGAGATCGAAGGCCTGAGCTACACCGAGATCGCAGAAAGCGCGTCGATCGAGCTGGGCACGGTCAAATCGCGCATCAGCAGGGGCCGATCACTTTTGCGCAACTTTTTATCCGGAAACGGGAACTTTTTTGAAATTGCTTCGTCAAAAGTTACAGAATGTAATCGTGAGGAGATGAGCGCCAAATGAAATGTTGTGAACAGTACGCCGCCGCGCTCTCTGCCTTTGTGGACGGAGAATTGAGCGAAAACGAAAAGGAAGAGGTGCTCTCGCACGTAGAGCACTGCCAGAACTGCCGGGAGTATCTCTCGGAACTGATGATCGTGCACACGATGTTCGAGGAAATGCCCGAGCTCGACGCGCCGGAGGGCTTTTCCGAGCGCGTGCTCGAGCGGGTGCATGAGGAAAAGCGCACGAGATCGCGCCACCGCCGTGCATGGCCGCGCGTGCTGGCCGCGTGCTTTGCGCTGCTTGTCGTCACGGCCGCGGCGTGGAAGCTGGCGCCCGCGATGGTCAGCAGCAACGACAGCGCCGCGGACTGCAATACCAGCGGCAATGACACGGCGAGTGCGCCCGCTGCGTCCGGCGACACGGCGGAGGACTTTACCTACAGCTATTCCGCCGTGCAGAAGGAGGGCGTGCAGGCCGACGCCAGCCCGTTCGACACCTATGACGCGGAAGACGGCGCAGACGACCGCTCCGCCGACGCAAGCGGCGGCTATGCCATCATCACGCTGGATGTGCCCGCGGCGGCGGAATTTCTGCACGAGCGCGGCATGGCCGTGTACGCGGAAAATGACGAGTACGTCAGCTACCTCGTCGTGGCCGAAGCGGCACATGACTTAGCAGACGCCATGGAGCTGCCTGAGGCTGAGCGCACCGCGCTCCGTCAGGCAGACGATATTCTGATCGTCGAGGTCGCCAAGACCGCACCGGCGGTCGAAGAGCCTGCGGAAAACACCCCCGCAGGAGAAGAGGAGAGCGAATGAACGATATCGGCGTGATCGGCGGCGCGGACGGCACGACACAGATCGTCGTCTCCGGCAGCATCGGAGGGCCGATCCTGTGGATCTTTTTCGGCGCGCTGGCGCTGATGGTGATTTTATACGCTGCATTTTACCGACGCGGCAAGGGCAAGGCGGTTTGCCTTGCCCTCGCGGCGGTTTTCTGCGTGGCGGCGGATCAGGCCGTCAAATTCCTCGTCGTGAACACAATGTCGCCCGGCGAATCGGAGCCGCTGCTGCCGCCGCTGTTACAGCTCACGCGCGTGCACAACTACGGCGCGGCGTGGTCGAGCTTTTCGGGCGCACGGTGGCTGCTCATCGCGCTGACGGCGGCGGGCATGTGCGCCATCGCATGGCTGCTCGTCAAGATCGTGCGCCATCCGCTGGGCCAGTGGTCGCTTGCGATCATCCTCGGCGGCGGCATCGGCAATCTCATTGACCGCGTGCGCCTCGGATACGTCGTTGACATGCTGGACACGATGTTCATGGACTTTCCCGTCTTCAACATGGCGGATGTGTTCGTCGTGTGCGGCACGGTCTGCGCGCTGATTTACTACCTTGCCTTTTACAGCAAGAGCGACGAGAAAAACTGGGGGAACAAGGTCGATGGAACCGATCCTGCTGCAAACAAGTGAAGCCGATGCCGGTACGCGGCTCGACGCCTGCCTCGCCCGCGCAATTGAAGACCTGACCCGCTCCGCCGCGGCGAAAGCCGTCGAGGACGGGCGTGTCCTCGTGAACGGCAAAGCGCCGAACAAGAGCTACAAGCTCACGGGACACGAGCAGATCGAATTCACCCCCGAAGAGCCCGCGCCCATCGACGCCGTTCCGCAGGACATCCCTCTGGACGTTGTCTACGAGGACGACGACGTCATCGTCGTCAACAAGCCGAGCGGGCTCGTCGTCCATCCCGCGCCGGGCCATCCGGACGGGACGCTCGTGAACGCCCTTTTGTATCACTGCGGTGACAGTCTCTCCGGCGTCGGCGGCGCGCTGCGCCCCGGCATCGTGCATCGCATCGACCGCGACACGAGCGGGCTCATCATCGCGGCAAAAAACGACTACGCGCACCAGTTCCTCTCCGCCCAGCTGGCCGACCACACGCTCGCGCGCACGTATGAGTGTATCGTGGTCGGCAACTTACGTGAGGACAGCGGCACGGTCGACGCGCCCATCGCGCGCGACAGCCGCGACCGCAAGCGCATGGCCGTCGTTCCGGGTGGACGCCGCGCGGTAACGCACTGGGAGGTCATCGCCCGTTATCCCGGCTACACGCATGTGCGGTGCAGGCTCGAAACGGGCCGCACGCATCAAATTCGCGTGCACATGGCCTACCTCGGCCACCCGATCCTGGGCGACACGGTCTACGGCGCAAAAAAGGCCGTGCCGGGTCTAACCGGTCAATGCCTGCACGCGGTCGGGCTGCAATTTATCCACCCGCGGACAAAGGATCTTGTCTCGCTCACATGCCCGCTGCCCGAGGAATTCACCGCCATGCTGCGCAAGATCGACCGATAAATCAAATCCCGCAGGCGAGGGCCGACGCCTTCGCCTTATTCTACAGGAAACACAGGTGAACAATGTGAAAGACCTGCAAACCATTGAGGAGACCCTCAAATATCTGCAATTCGACAACTGGGAGCAGAGCGCGCCGGGCCTTGCGCGCTCGCGCGAGCTTCTGGGTCTGCTCGGCAATCCCGAGCAGAAGCTCAAATTCGTCCACATCGCGGGCACAAACGGCAAGGGCAGCACCGCCGCGATGCTCGCCTCCGTGCTCCAGCGCGCGGGGTACCGCACGGGGCTCTATACCTCGCCGCACCTGCTGCGCTTCCACGAGCGCATGCGCGTGAACGGGGAAGAGATCGACGATGAGTCCCTCATTTCGCTCACAAACACCGTGCGGAACGCGGCGGAGCGCATGAGCGAAATGCCCACGGGCTTTGAGATCATGACGGCCATCGCCTTTTTGTACTTCGTGCAGGAGCAGTGCGACATCGTCTCGCTCGAGGTCGGTCTCGGCGGGCGCATGGATTCGACGAATGTCATCCCCGCGCCGGAGGTCTGCGTCGTGGCGAACATCGGCTTGGAGCACACGGCCATTCTCGGCGACACGGTCGAGAAGATCGCCGCGGAGAAGTGCGGCATCATCAAGCATGGCTCGCACGCCGTGCTCTTCGGCCAGAGTGAGGGCGTGGAGAACGTCGCGCGCGAAAAGTGCGCGCAGGAGGACGTGGCTCTCACGATCACCGCGCAGGAAAAGCTTGAGCGCATTTCGTCCTCGCTCGACGGTCAAGCGTTCAAATACCGCGGCCGCGGGCCGTACCACCTGCGGCTTCTCGGCGAGTATCAGCTCTTGAACGCGCTGACGGTCATCGACGTGTGCAACGCGCTGCGCTCGCGCGGCTGGGACAAGCTCACGGACGAGGCCATTGACGAGGGGCTTTCCCACGCCCAGTGGCCCGGACGGCTCGAGCTCCTGCGCCGCGGGCCGGACTTCATCGTTGACGGCGCGCACAATCCCCAGTGCGTCGACGCGCTGATGGATTCGCTCGCCGCGCTCTACGGCGACAAAAAACTCATCTTCCTCACAGGGGTGCTTCGCGACAAGGACTGGCAGCAAATGCTGCGCCGCGCGCTCCCGCTCGCCAAGGCGTTCGTCGTCATCACGCCGCCTTCTGCCCGCGCACTCGATGAAAACGGGCTCGCCGCGTGGCTGAACGCACAGGGCGTGCAGGCCGTCCCCGCCAAGGACACCGACGACGGCGTCCGCCGCGCCCTGGAGCTGGCAGGCGAGGACGACGCCATCTGCTCCTGGGGCTCGCTCTACTTCACCGGCGAGGTCCGCCGCGTCCTGACGGAACAGTTAACACGATAAAAAAGGCCGCTGCGAAACGCCGCAGCGGTCTTTTCATGATCCCCATGCCGCATTTGCCGCGACCAGCGGCAAACAGGCCCCCGCACCCAAAATCGGCACAAAGAGGCATCTTGCCCGCCGCATTCGCTGCCTCCGGCAGCGAACAGGCCAGAAGCAACATCCTCCGTCCCCCACCCGCCGCATTTTCTGCCCCCACGGGCAGAAAACAGGCACCAGCGTCGCAGACTTTCGCGTCCGCAGACGCGAAATAATTTTAATCATAAATCGCCGCGACATGCGCGTGGCGATTTATTCTTCTCGCTTCGCGCGTGTCGCAGCCGCCAACGGCGGCAAGGCACGAAGCGAAGTGCGATCCCCTAAAATCAAAGGGATCCCATCCATCGGATGGGATCCCTTTGATTTTAACTTAGATAATTCAGCGGATTGACGTACGAACCGTTTCTCTGAATGCCGAAGTGGCAGTGGACACCGCTGGCGACGCCGCTGCGGCCCGCCTTGGCGATCTGCTGGCCCTTATAAACAGTCTGTCCCGCCGAGACGAGCAGCGAGCCGTTGTGCTCATAATAGGTCACATAGCCGTTGTTGTGGTCGATGATGACAACATAGCCCATCGCGCCCTTATAACCGGAGAAGATGACGCGTCCGCCGTCGGCAGCGTAGATCGGCGTGCCGCGCGCGCAGGCGATGTCGATGCCCTTGTGGTTTCTCGTCGCGCCGCGGATGCCGGTGTTGCGGTAACCAAAGCGCGAGGTGATGCGGCCCGAGCACGGCCAGCGGAAGCTGCCGGTAGGGTACCAGGTCGGGCGGACCTTCGTGCCGCGGGCGCGCGTCTCGGCCACAGGGTCGGAGAGCGTGACGGACGAGATGACCGTGCGCTCCTGCTCCTCGCCGTTGATGTAGGTAACGTCCGCGACGATGTCGGCCTTGCCGAACGAGCCCTTGGAGATCACGCGCTCGTCGCCCTGATACATGGACGAATCGCTCACGTAGTTCACGTCATAGTTGACGTCCTCGACATAGTTCTGCCGCTCGGTGACCTTGACGGTCAGATACGGCACGGCGTTCGAGAGCGTCAGCGCATCGCCGATGTGGATGCGGTTGATGTCGTAGCCGGGGTTCAGCGCTTCGAGCTCGGCGGCGGTCATGCCGTTGTTGTTGGCGATCTGGCCCCAGGTGTCGCCCTTGACGACGGTGTAGGTCACCTCGCCCGACTTCGTCGAATTCAGGATCTCGGCGATCTCGCCGAGGTTCATCACGCTGTCGGTCGGGACGTAGCCCTCCGCGATGCGGACATTTTCGACAAAGTCGACGCTCAGCGTATCCGCCGAGGCGTAGACCTGCTTGATCTGCTTGAGCAGCTCGTCCAGCGCGCCGGCGTACTGCGTCGAACCGATGAGCTCATCGTCGACATAGAGCGAGTAGCCGTAGGTCACCTGGCCGAGCTCGTCGGCGAGGTCCTGCTCGAAGGTCGTCGAATCCGTCACATCGCTGCGGCGGACGAAAGCCGTCGAATAATGGATGGCATCCTTTGCGATCTCGTAGGACTTGCCGAGCGTCTCGGTCGTGATGCTCTCGAGCTTGGAGGCCGCCTTGCGTGCCTGCGCGGCACTCGCGACGGTATCGACCACGCTGCCGTTATACTCTACGGTCGTTCCCAGCGTGTAGAACGAGAAAAACAGCGCGATCGCGGCCACAACAGCTGCGCCGCCGATAAAGTAGAACGGATTCACGCGCCGCGCGTGCCTGCGCCAGCGGTCCTCGTGCTCGCCGGCAGCGTGGCTGCGCTGGCGGCGGCGCGCCATGATCCTTTCATGCAGCAGCGAGCGCCACATCGGGAACATCCCGCCGATGACGAGAAAGACCTGCACCAAAAAGCGGTTGGATTCAGGAAAGTTGCGCGCCCTGCTCTCGCGCATCACGGTGCGGGCGCGTGGGCCGATGCGGCGGATGCGCGCGCCGAGCGTGGAAAAAAACAGCGCCATGTGCTCGATCCAGCCGCTCAGCCATTGCGGCATGCCGCCGCGCCTGCTCGACCGTCTTCGCGGCGAGGCATTCGAACGGCGGCGCTGCGTGGGTGCATCGCTGCGCTGCGGGGTGGATCGTTTTTGCTCTGACATATCAAAACTCCTTAAAGGATGCAAGTAAAAGTAAAAGTTACAATTTGTAACCGTTGACCAGTATACTTGGTTTTCAAGGCTCCGTCAAGCCTTTTGGGGAAATGATACTGCTAATATGTTGTAAGAGTTTGGAAAATTTGTAAACTTTTGCATGAATTTTGCGTTATTTTTCCTTGAGAGGGTGAAAAAGTGGGTGTATACTATATCTGTAAATCTGTGCCCGCTTGACCGGCACATCATATATCAGGAGGAATCAACATGTTTGCACAACTGATCAACACGCTGAAAAAGAGCCCCAAAACGATCGTTTTCACCGAAGGTACCGACCCCCGCATTCTCGAAGCGAGCGCCCGTCTGCTGTCCGGTAATTTCTTAAAGCCCGTGCTCGTCGGCAACCCCGATGAGATTGCCGCCGCCGCTGAGGACATCGGCTTCAACATCCGCGGTGCCGAGATCATCGACCCCGAGAATTTCGACGGCATGGACGAGATGGTCGACGAGATGGTCGCGCTGCGCAAGGGCAAGATGACCGCCGACGAGTGCCGCGCCGCGCTCAAGAAGAGCAACTACTTCGGCACCATGCTCGTCAAGATGGGCAAGGCCGACTGCCTGCTCGGCGGCGCTACCTACTCCACGGCCGACACGGTCCGTCCCGCGCTCCAGCTCATCAAGACCAAGCCAGGCAACAAGATCGTCTCTTCCTGCTTCATCATGGTCCGTCCCGCCGCTTCCGGCGAGAACGAAGTGCTCGCCATGGCCGACTGCGCCATCAACATCAAGCCCAACGAGGACGAGCTCGTCGAGATCTGCAAGGAGACCGTTTCCTGCGCCAAAATCTTCGGCGTTGACCCGAAGGTCGCTTTCCTGAGCTACTCCACCCTCGGCTCCGGCAAGGGCGAGGACGTCGACAAGATGCGCAATGCCTGCGAGAAGGCCAAGGCCCTCATGCCCGACACCCCGATCGGCGGCGAGTTCCAGTTCGACGCGGCGGTCTCTCCGGCTGTCGCCAAAACCAAGCACATCACCGACGCGGTCGGCGGCCACGCCAATACCTTTATCTTCCCCGACATCAACGCCGGCAACATCGGCTACAAGATCGCCCAGCGCCTCGGCTCCTTCGACGCCTACGGCCCGATCCTGCTCGGTCTGAACGCGCCGATCAACGACCTCTCCCGCGGCTGCAACGCCCAGGAGGTCTACTCCATGGCAATTATCACCGCGGCGCTTGCCTAACGGCTTCAAAAAAAGAGGACGGCATTCGCCGTCCTCTTTTTTTGAGGGGGATGCACTGCGCTTCGTGCCTTGCCGCCCGCAGGGCGGCTGCGACACGCGCTCCGTGAGAAGAGTTTTTTCTGACGCACATGTCGTCAGAAAAAACGATTAAGATTATTTGCGCCGTGCGCGGCGCAAAGTCTGCGATGCTTTTCGGTGCGTGATGAGGGTCTCTGCTTCTATTTTTCATTTTTGGCGCTGTTTTGCGCCGGAGGCGCAAAATGCGCGGTGGGGGTGCGTTAGCTGTTTCGTGCGGAGCACGAAATGCGCGTGGGGGACGTTGGCTTGTTTCGAGCCGAAGGCTCGAAATGCGCCTCCACTGAATTTAGGCTGAAGTAAAACAGCCCTCAAAGAGGTCCGTTTTCGTTTTGCAAGTTTGCTGTCATTTTAGTGCGATAAAGTGCAATTTTTTGCACGAATGGATGCTTCGAATGTTTCAAATGTATGGAATATTTGGAGAAGTTAGACAAATGTTTTTCGCTGTTTTTGTCTGTTTTGCACACATTTGTACAACAAAGTTCAGCTACCTTTTTCCCGAAAAGGGGAAGACAAAAAAATACGCCATGATATAATGATTCTGCAATGACGGGGCGCGAGCTCCGAACAATACGATCACATTTTCTGTGGAGGATTATCATTATGGCTATCAAAGTGGGCATCAACGGCTTCGGCCGCATCGGCCGCGTCGTGCTGCGCATCATGATCGAGCATCCGGAGCAGTTCGACATCTGCGGTATCAACCTGCGCAAAGCGGATCTGGATTACATGGTCTATATGATCAAATACGATTCCGTGTTCCGTCAGTTCAACGGCACGGTGGAGCACAAGGACAAGAACCTGATCGTCAACGGTCACACCATTCAGGTCTTCAGCGAGTCCGACGCGGCGATGATCCCCTGGTCCAGCTGCGGCGCGGAGTACATCATCGAGTCCACCGGCGCCTACAACACCACCGAGAAGGCCTCCCGCCACTTCAAGGGCGGCGCGAAGAAGGTCATCCTGACCGCGCCCGGCAAGGATGAGGTCACCCCCACGTTCGTTATGGGCGTGAACCACATGCTGCTCCATTCTGACATGAAGGTCGTCTCCAACGCCTCGTGCACCACCAACTGCTTAGCACCCCTTGCCAAGGTCGTCAACGACGAGTTCGGCATCGAGCAGGCGCTCATGTCCACCATCCACGCCGCCACCGCCAAGCAGAAGGCGGTCGACTCCCGCGGCGGCAGCGACTGGCGCACCGGCCGCTCCATTCTCAACAATATCATCCCCTCCTCCACGGGTGCCGCCAAGGCCGTCGGCCGCGTCATCCCCGAGCTCTACGGCAAGATGACCGGCATGAGCTTCCGCGTCCCCACGGCGGACGTCTCCGTCGTTGACCTGACCGCCCACCTCAAGGTCAAGACCACCTATGCCGATATCTGCTACGCCATCCGCCACGCCAGTGAGACCTATATGAAAGGCATCATTGGCTACACCGCGGACCAGGTCGTCTCCACGGACCTGATCGGCAATTCCTGCCCCTGCATCTTCGACGAGACCGCCGGCATCATGCTCGACAACGACTTTGTCAAGCTGATCGCGTGGTACGACAACGAATGGGGCTACTCCAACATGGTCGTCCGCCTGCTTGAGCACATGGTCGCGGTGGACGAGGGCCGCGTGACGCCTGAAAAGCGCGTCGTCCCCAAGGATAAGCCGAAGGAAGAGCCCGCCGCCAAGGAAGCGTAACAACGAAATAAAAAAGGAAGGACGCTGTGCGTCCTTCCTTTTTTATTCGTCTTTTTTTTCTGCTGCTTTTGCTTCGAGCTCGGCGACGGTCGTGTTGTCTTCCATGCCGCGGGCGTGGAGGACATCGTCGCGCGTGAGGGTCATCAAATCATCCTTTGTAAAGCTCTCCATCTTCGCGAGGCGGTTGGCCTGCGCGGTCAAGATCTGCTCGAAGAGGTTGCGCACGCCGCGCGCGTTGCCGAACGTCACACCGTCGGCGTTCTCATCGTAGATGAAGTCCTTGACGTCCTGCTCGGCGTCGGGAGAGAGGGTGTACTGCGACTTGCGGCACTGCATTTTGAAAATCTCGAGCATCTCGTCGAGCGTGTAGTCGTCAAAGTGCAGGTAGCGGTTGAAGCGGGACTCAAGGCCGGGGTTCGATTGGATGAACTTTTCCATCAAGCCATCGTAGCCCGCGACGATCACGACAAGGTCGTCGCGGTGATCCTCCATCGCCTTGAGCAGCGTGTCGATGGCCTCCTGACCGAAGTCGTTGTCGCCCTTGCCGTTGAGTGCGTAGGCCTCGTCGATAAACAGCACGCCGCCGAGCGCCTTTTCGATGACCTTGCTCGTCTTGATGGCCGTCTGACCGACGTAGCCCGCGACGAGCCCGCTGCGGTCGACCTCGACAAGCTGACCCTTGGAAAGGATCCCGAGTGAGCGGTAGACACGCGCCATCAAACGCGCGATCATCGTCTTACCTGTACCGGGGTTGCCGGTGAAGACCATGTGGAACGAGAAGTCCGCGTTCGGAAGCCCGGTCTCCTCGCGCCGCTTGAAGACAGTCGCCATGTTGATGAGGTTATTCACCTCGCGCTTGACCTCGCCAAGGCCGATGTAGGTGTCGAGTTCTTTTTTAAGGTCCTCGATCTTCTCGGGCGGGGGAAGCGGCGCTTCCTCTTCCTTTTTCTCGTCCGCGCCGGTGGAGGCGGCGGGCTTGTTCGGCTTTGCGCCGTCCGCGCTCTTCGGCGCGTTTGCTTTGGGTGCAGCTTCCTTCGGGACGGCGGATTTCGGCGCGTCCGGCGTCAGCGGCGCGCCCCAGAAGTCGCTGCCCATGCGGTTTAAGTTGTTCTGCGTCATCGTGCGGATAACGTCGAGCTGCTGGAGAATGATCTCGTCCTTTTTATCCATGTTGATTCTCTCCCTTCGTTCCGTAGGGCGTGTGCGCCATTGCGCGGAACAAGAATGCAGTGATCAGGCCGCTGAGCGCGCCCGTGAAGAGCGACACCAGCAGCAAAAACGGCAGATAGTAGAGCGGCGCGGTCGAGCCGAGCGTGATGAGCGCGGCGCAGACCTGCCCGCAGTTGTGCGCCGCCGCGCCCGCGATCGAGACGCCGAAAATGCTGAGCTTTTTCGACTTGCTGAGCAGCGCCATCACGAAAAGCGCCGACAGCCCGCCGAGCAGCGAGAATAAAAGCGCCGAGGCATTCCCCGCAAACAGCGCGCCGAGCGTGCAGCGCACGAGCAGGATGGCGAGCGCGCTCGGAAATCCGATGGCATAGAGCGCGTAGAGCGTGACGATATTGGCAAGGCCGAGCTTGACGCCCGGCAGCGGCACAATGAGCGCGAGCGGAAAAAACGACTCCATGTAGGACAACGCAAGCGCGAGCGCCGCGAGCACCGCGCAGAGCGTCAGCTCTCTTGTTTTGATCTTCATGCGCTCACCCCGCGATCAGATCGTAGTCGGACGCCGCGCCCTCGAGCGTGACGGCCACGCGGGCGGGCAGGCACACGATGCTCTGTCCCGCGCGCGAGATCGCGCCGGAGTGCACGCAGTCCTGATTCGGGCAGTCGCTTTCGCTCACGCGCACCGCACCGTTTTCCACAGCGACGGTGAGCGTGTAGCCGCGGCTCTCATACGTGCCGCCTTCATAATTGCTGAGTGCGCAGCGCTCGACGGTCTCGCCGTCGATGGCGATGCTGACCGTCAGCTCGCCCGCCGATTTCGCCGCGAAATACGGCCTTGCGCCAAGTCCGAGCGTGAGCAGCAGCACCGCGAGCACGACGAGCGCGTCCCACTTCGTCGGCTTCAGCTTAGGCGAGCGCTTCATACGTGTACCCGCTTTCGTCGTTCGGCGTGAAGGCATCGGCAAGGCCGTCGGTGTAAAGCACGCGGCCATCGTCGGTGACTAAAATGAGCTCAAAATCCGTCCCCTGGTCGGCAAGATCGTCGCGCAGCGCAAGCGCGCCGTCGGGGCCAAGGACGAAGCACGCCGTCGAGAGCGCGTCCGCCCACGCGCCGTTCTCGCACAGCACGGTCACGCTGACGAGCCCGCTTTCCGCGGGGCAGCCGGTCTTGGGGGCGAGAATATGGTGATATCGCACGCCGTTTTCTTCAAAATAGCGCTCGTACACACCGGAGGTCACGACGAACTTATCCGCCGCCGATACGACGCCAAGGTAGCTCTCCGTGTCCGCAGGGTCCTTGACGGCGATGCGCCAATCGCTGCCGTCGGTCTTTCGCCCCATGACGAACACATCACCGCCGAGGTCGAGTGTCGCGGACGTGACGCCCTCCTTTTCAAGCTGCGCGCGCAGAAGATCCGCCGCGTAGCCCTTGGCGATGCCGCCGAGGTCGAGCTGCGCGCCGTCCAAAAGCGTGACCGTCCAGCCGTCCGCCGTTTTTTCGAGCGCGACCTTGCCGCAGCCCGTATGACTCAGCAATTCTTTGAGCTCGTCTGCGGACGGCACACGGCGCTCGTCCTTCGTAAATCCCCACGCGTCGAGCACAGGGGCGAGCGTCGGGTCGAACGCGCCGTCCGTCGCGTCAGAGATCGTCAGCGCCGTTTCGATCAGCGCGGGTAAGATATCGTCCGCGCCGCATTCGACCGTCTCGCCGTTCGATGCGTTGAGCGCATAAAGCTCACTGCCCCCCGCCGTGCGCGAGAGGACGGCTTCGTCCAACGTGTGCAGTTCCTTTTCCGCGCTCTCCAGCGCGGCAGCGGCGTTCTCGCCGTAAACCGTCAGGTTCATCACCGTGTCCATCGCGTACACCGTGCGCGTCTCGCTCTCGGCAGCCGTTTCGCCGCAGGCAGTGAGGGACAGGGCAAAAATCGTCAGCAGCAGCGCTGCAAGTTGTCTTTTCATAGGTTCTCCTGCGAAAGCAATTTATCAAGCGTAGCTTATCAAATGTATTTTACCCGCGTCTGTGCGGTCTGTCAAAAGAAAAAATTTGAACCGCCGTGCGGAACGTTTATAAAAGGGGAGAGCCTCTTCTATAATAAGAGGCTCTCCCCGATCTGCGTCTGCGCGCAGGCAAAATTATTTTCTCTCGAGCGAGACGCGGTACGTGAGCCGCAGGAACGTGGCGTTCAAAATGACGCTCACCACCTCCGCGATCGGAAACGCGAGCCACACAAGCTCGAGCCGTCCCGTGAGCGAGAGCAGATACGCCGCCGGCAGCAGCACGACGATCTGGCGGCAGACGGAATTGATGAGCGCATAGATGGGCTTGCCGAGCGCCTGACACGCGCTGCCCGCGATGATGCTGAAGCCCGCGAGCGGGAAGTGCACGCCGATGATGCGCAGCGCAACACGTCCGATGGAGAGCATTTCGTCCGTCGGCGAGAACATCCCCAGCAGCGTTTCGGGGATGAGCTCGAAGAGCGCGCAGCCGACGCACATGATGCCGATGGCCGTGAAGACTGTCAGGCGGACGGTCTTGCGCACGCGGTCGAATTTCTGCGCGCCGTAGTTGTACGACACGATGGGCACCATCGCGTTGTTGAGGCCGAAGCACGGCATGAAGATGAAGCTCTGGAGCTTGAAGTAAGCACCGAACACCGCGGTCGCCGCCTCGGTGAACGAGATGAGAATTTTGTTCATGCCGAACATCATCACCGAGCCGATGGACTGCATGATGATCGACGGAATGCCGATGGCGTAGATGTCCGCCACCGTCGCGCGGTGGGGACGGATGTCCTTGAGGTGGATCTGCACCTCGGGATTTTTCTTGAGGTTCAGGAAAAGGCCGAGGCCCGCGCCGACGAACTGGCCGACGATCGTGGCGACCGCCGCGCCCGCGACCTCCATGCGGGGAAAGCCCAGAAGGCCGAAAATCAAAATCGGGTCGAGCACGATGTTGCACACCGCGCCCGCGATCTGCGAGATCATCGAAAGGTCCGTCCGCCCCGTGGACTGGAGCAGGCGCTCGCCGTAAATTTGCAGGAACAGTCCGAGCGAGCCGCCGATGCAGATCATCACATAGTCGCTGCCGTAGGCGATGATCTGCGCATTCTCCGTCTGAAAGCGGAAAAACGGCGTGGCGAGCGAAAAGCCGGGGACAGCAAAGACGGCGGCGGTGCAGAGCGTCAGGAAAAGTCCCGTGCCCGCGGCGCGGTCGACCGCCTGCATGTTCTTTTCACCCAGCGAACGCGCGAGCAGCGCGTTCATACCGACGCCCGTGCCCACGGCGAACGCGATGCACAGCGTTTGCAGCGGGAAAGCGAGCGACACGGCGTTCATTGCGTCCTGACTGAGCCGCGCGACAAACACGCTGTCGACAATGTTGTAGAGCGCCTGAAAGAGCATCGATATCATCACGGGCCCCGCCATGTTGGCCAGCAGCTTGCCGATGGGCATCGTGCCCATCTTGTTTTCTCTGGTATTTTCTTCCATGTTTCCTCCCTGTTTACCTTTTTCGTTCCGACATATAAAATTCCGGCGCTTGCCGCGCCGGAATCAAAATCAAATCATTTTTTCCAACGACATGTGCGTTGGAAAAAATACCCCTTAGAGCGCAAGCGTGCGAACGGAGTGAGTGCGACGCAGCGCTCGGCAAAACCCAAATCAAAAATGCACCGCAGTGCATTTTTGAATTACTTTTTCAGCTCCCCGTTCGCAGACTTGGTGAGATACGCGTTGATGAAGCCGTCGAGGTCGCCGTCCATGACCGCCTGGATGTTGCCGGTCTCGTAGTCGGTGCGCGTGTCCTTGACAAGCTGGTAGGGCATGAAGACGTAGGAGCGGATCTGGCTGCCCCATTCGATCTTGAGCTGCACGCCCTTGATGTCGGAGATCTTCTCCGCGTGCTGCTGAATTTTGAGTTCCATGAGCTTGGATTTGAGCATCTGCATGGCGTAGTCGCGGTTCTGGAACTGCGAGCGCTGGGTCTGGCAGGCGGTGACGATGCCCGTGGGCTTGTGGATGAGTCGAACGGCAGAGCTCGTCTTGTTGACGTGCTGGCCGCCGGCGCCGGACGCGCGGTAGACCTGCATTTCAATATCCTCGGGACGAATTTCGACCTCAATGTCGTCGGGCAGCTCAGGCATGACCTCGAGGGCTGCAAAGCTCGTCTGGCGGCGGGCGTTCGCGTCGAACGGGGAAACGCGCACTAAGCGGTGCACGCCGTTTTCGCCCTTCAGATAGCCGTAGGCGTTCTCACCCTTGACCATGACCGTCGCGCTCTTGAGACCGGCCTCGTCGCCGTCGAGATAGTCGAGCATCTCGAATTCAAAGCCGTGCTTGTTCGCCCACTGCATATACATGCGGTAGAGCATCTGCGCCCAGTCCTGCGCCTCGGTGCCGCCCGCGCCGGCGTGGAAGGTCAGAATCGCGTTGCAGTTGTCGTATTCGCCGGAAAGGAGCGTCGTGAGTCGCGCCTGCTCCACATCGGCTTCGAGCTTTTTGTAGCCCTCTTCGAGCTCTGGCAGCAGGCTTGCGTCGTCCATCTCCGTTCCCATGTCGATCAGCGCGAGCAGATCGTCGCGCGTGGAAACGAGCTTTTCGTAGCGGTGAATTTTATTGTGCAGCTGCTTGGAGCGCATCTGGTTTTTCTGCGAGCGCTCCAGATCGTTCCAGAAGCCGTCCTCGTGCGCCTCGAGCTCGAGGCGGTTCAGCTCCTGACGGGCCTGCTCGATCTCCAGCGCCTTGAAGAGGTTTTCAAATGTTTCGTCCATCGCAAGCAGCTTCTGCTTGTAGGAATCGTATTCGATCACAGCCATGGCGTTCTCTCTCCTTACTTTTATCCTTCATTAGCCGAAAAAGTATATCACACACACCGTGCAAAGGCAAGAAAAATCCGCCTCTCGGGACGAAAATTCCCGTGGAAGCGGCCCTCTTTTGCCTTTCCGGCGATAAAAACAAAAAAGCCACGCTTTCGCGTGGTCGATACAACGGATCTCAGCGCTCGCTGATGATCTGCTTGGTGCTGCCGAAGATCATGTCGTCAACATCCTGCTTGATGAAGTTCTCAAACATATTCGTTTTCACGCTCCTTTCTCTCATTTAGTTCAGTTTGTATTATAGACGCGGGAAACGCAAATTTCAATCGTCAGCTCTCATGGCTTTGCCCAAAAAATTAGCGGCTTTTTCATGCAAGCTGCTATATCTACACTTGCATTTCCGTTATTTTCCACTTATAATAAAATAGAAATGATATTTGAAGCGGAGGAGTCGGACTATGGCGGCTTTCGTCACATTTGAGGATGTTTCCAAGGTCTACCACAGCGGAGAGATCGAAATTCGCGCGGTGGACCACATCAGCTTTACGATCGAAAAGGGTGAATTCTGCGTCATCGTCGGCCCCTCGGGCGCGGGCAAGACGACGGTCCTCAACATGCTCGGCGGCATGGACGCCTGCTCGGGCGGCACCATCACGGTCGACGGGACGCGCGTGAGCGGCTTCAACGCTCGCCAGCTCACGACCTATCGCCGCCACGACATCGGCTTTGTCTTCCAGTTCTATAACCTCGTCGGCAACCTGACGGCGCTTGAAAACGTCGAGCTCGCGGCGCAGATCTGTAAAGACCCGCTCGACGCAGCGACGGTCTTGAACGAAGTCGGCCTGTCCGCGCGCGCGAACAACTTCCCCGGTCAGCTCTCCGGCGGCGAGCAGCAGCGCGTCGCCATCGCCCGCGCGCTGGCGAAAAATCCGAAGCTCCTGCTCTGCGACGAGCCGACCGGCGCGCTCGACTATGTGACCGGCAAGCAGATCCTCAAGCTCTTGCAGGACACCTGCCGGCAAAAGGGTGTGACGGTCGTGGTCATCACGCACAACAGCGCCATCACGCCGATGGCCGACCGCGTCATCCACATCAAAAACGGCACGGTAGAGAGCATGCAGTGCAATGAGCATCCGACCAGCGTGGAACTGATCGAATGGTAACGAAGAAATCGGAACGAAAGGGGGCGGCGCGATGAAAAACGCCATGCAGAAGGACTTCTGGCGCGAGATCCAGCACACGCGCAGCCGCTTTTTCTCCATTATGATCCTGGTCGCGCTATCGGTCGCGTTTCTCTCCGGTCTCAAGGCGACCGCGCCGGACATGAAGAAGACCGGCGACGACTATCTCGATTCCCTGCACTTGGCGGACATTCAAGTGCTTTCAACGCTCGGCCTGACCGACGATGACATCACGGCCATTCGCGCGCAGGACAAGGTCGAGGACGCCGAGGGCGAATACGTCATCGACGCGTTTGCCTCGTCCGATTCACTCGACGCGGTGGTCAAGGTCCTCTCCCTCACGGGCCGCGGCATCAACGAGGTGCTGCTGCGCGACGGGCGCATGCCCGAGCGCGCGGACGAGTGCGTGGTGGAGGAAAACATGCTCTCGCTGATGAACATCGCGATCGGAGATCGCATCACCCTGACGCCGGGGGACGATCTCTCCGACGCGCTCGCGCAGGACACGTATACGGTCGTCGGCACGGTGCGCTCGCCCGTGTACCTTGCGGTGGAGCGCGGCACGTCGACACTCGGCAGCGGCACGGTCAAGGCGTATCTGTACCTGCCGCGCGAGGCGTTCACGCTCGACTACTACACGGCGGCCTATGTGCGCGTCTCCGGCGCGGCGGAGATGACCGCGTTTTACAGCGACTATGACGACTATATCGACGCCGTCATCGACGAGCTGGAGCCGTTCGGCGACGCACGCTCTCAGCTGCGGCACGACGATCTTGTCGACGAGGCGACGGAAAAGCTCGACGATGCGCAGCGTGAACTCGATGACGCGAAGGCCGAGGCCGACGAAAAGCTCGGCGACGCGCAAAAAGAACTGAGCGATGCGCGCAGGAAGCTCGACGACGGCTGGAAGGATTACTACGACGGCCAGCAGGAGCTCAAGGACGCGCGCGTCGAGCTGGACGATGCAAAGATCGAGCTCGACGATGGCGAAATGCAATACCTCAACGGCATGGAAGAGTACGAAGACGCGCTGGACGAGTACGAAAAGGGCAGGGCAGAGTATGAAGACGGCCTCGCCCAGTACGAGGACGGCGTCAAGGAGCTTGAGAGCGGCGAAAAAGAGCTTGCCGCGGGACGGAGCAAACTGGAAAGCGGCCAGCAGCAGCTCAATTCGCTGGCCAAGACTGTGACGGACGCGCTCGCGGGCACAGGCTCTCCTTATGCGGGCGCGCCGGGGAAGCTGCTCGACGATCTCGGCCGCGGCGACAGCGCAGCCATCGCCGCGACGGACGGCGCGCTGGGCGGTATGCGCGCGCAGCTTGAAGGCGGCATCGCGCAGGCGCAGGGCGAGATCGACAAGATGCAGGCACAGCTCACTGAGGTCAACAAGAACCTTTCAGCGCTTGAGCAGACGCCCACTGAGGGAATGCCGGAAGAGCAGCTTGCGGCGTATCAGGCGCAGCTTGCGAAGCTGCAAGGCACAAAGCAGAAGCTCGAGGCCGGCATTGCCGAGGCGCAGGCGAAAAAAGCGGAGCTTACCCAGCAGCTTGCCCAGCTGCAAAGCGTCAGCGCGAGCAGCATCGCCGCAAACAAGCGGGAACTGGACAACGGCTGGAGCGAGTATTACAGCGGTGCGGCCGAGCTCGACGCGGGCAGAAAAGAGCTGCTTGACGCCAAAAAGCAGCTAAACGACGCAAAAACGCAGCTCAACGACGCGCCTGCGCAGCTCGCGGACGCGAAAAAGGAGCTTTCTGACGCGCGCAAAAAGCTCGACGACGGCTGGAAGGAATATTACGACGGCGAAGAGCAGTACGCTGACGGCATCAAGGAGCTCTCGGACGCCTACACCGAACTGACGGACGGCGAGCGCGACTACCGCAAGGGCCTTCGTGAATACGCGGACGGCAAGGCGGAGGCCGACGAGAAGATCGCCGACGCGCAGGAGAAGATCACCGACGCGCGCCGCAAGGTCGCGGATATCGACAGCTGCGAATGGTACATCTTCAGCCGCAGCTACAACCCCGGCTACACGGGCTTCGGCCAGGACGCCGACCGCATGGCGAACCTCGCGAGCGTGCTGCCGATCATCTTTTTCCTCGTCGCGGCGCTCGTGTGCCTCACGACGATGACGCGCATGGTCGAAGAGCAGCGCGTGCAGATCGGCGCGCTCAAGGCGCTCGGTTACAGCCGCCTTTTGATCTCACGGAAGTACATCGGCTACGGGCTGCTGCCGAGCCTTGTCGGCGGCGTTCTGGGCCTTGTCATCGGCTATATCCTGTTCCCGAAGATGATCTTCACGGCCTATCAGATCATGTATCAGATGCCGGATATCGAGCTGCACGCCTACACGGATATTTCGCTCTTTTCCGTGCTCGCAGCGGTCGCCTGCACGACAGTCGCGACGCTCTGGGCCTGCCTTGCCACGCTGCGCGAAACGCCTGCGAGCCTGATGCGCCCCCGCACGCCGAAGGCGGGCAAACGCGTGTTCCTTGAGTACATCAAGCCCCTGTGGAAGCGCATGTCGTTCATCCACAAGGTCACGGCGCGCAATCTTTTCCGCTACCAGAAGCGCTTCTGGATGACGGTCATCGGCATCGGCGGCTGCACGGCGCTCATCATCGCGGGCTTTGGCATGAGGTCTTCCCTGCTCTTTACGATGTCGCGCCAGTATGACGAGCTGTTCCACTACTCGGCACAGGTGACGCTTGCCGACAACGCCCTGCCCGAGGAGCGCGCGGCGGTGGAGGACTTCCTTGCAGGCGACTCCCGCATTGTGAACTACATCCCCTGTGCGGCTTCGTCCGCCACGGTGGTCACCCCCTCCTATTCAACCACCGCCTATGTCGAGGTGATGGCCTCCGACGAGATTGGCAAGGTCGTGGACCTTTTCGACTACAAGAGCGGAGATCCCATCACAATGGGCGATGAGGGCGTATACATCGACCAGAAGCTCTCCGAGCTTTTGAAGGTCTCGGTGGGCGACACCTTCTTCCTCGACGGCGACGTGCGCGGCGATGTGACGGTCGCGGGCATCTACGAGCACTATACGGGCCACTTCATCTATATGACGCCCGGCTACTATGAAAATGCGCTCCACGCCGACGGCGAGCCGAACGCCTACCTTCTGAACTTCACGAGCGACGATACCGACACCTGCAACGCCATTTTTGAAAAGCTGCTCGACATGAGCGGCGTGGCGACGACCTCGCGCATGCGCGACACGCAGGATACCTATATGCACAGCATGGAGCGCGTGGACTTTGTCGTGGTCATCATCATTCTGGCGGCGGCGGCGCTGGCGATGGTCGTGCTCTTCAACCTCTCGAACATCAACATCACCGAGCGCCAGCGCGAGCTTGCGACCATCAAGCTGCTGGGCTTTTACGACGGCGAGGTCTCGGCCTATGTGTATCGCGAGAACATCGTGCTCACGGTGTTCGGTATCCTCATGGGCTGCTTCATGGGTCACTGGCTGCACATTTACCTTGTCCGCTCCACGGAGATCGACCTCATGATGTTCGGGCGGCAGACCGCGCCGTCGGCCTACGTGTACGCGGCGATCCTGACGGCGCTGTTCTCGCTGCTCGTCAACGTGCTCGCGCACTTCAGGATGAAGAAGATTGACATGGTCGAGAGCCTCAAGAGCGCGGAATAAAATCCCTTGTTTCAAGGCGGGACGGTGTGCTACAATAAGGGGCGGCAAAAGCCGCCCCTTACTATTGTCGAAAAAGCGGCATGCCGCTTTTTCGAGGAGAATTCGCTGCGCTTCGTGCCTTGCCACCCGCAGGGCGGCTGCGACATTGCACCGTCGCGGCATTACGATTCCCGCGCCCTTTCAGGCGCGCCAATCGTGCCGCTTTCCTCGAAAACGGCTTGCTGTTTCCGTCACAGACGGCGCTTCACCGTTTTCCGCTCCGCGCAAAGTGTTTTCTGCCAGAAGGTGAATTGCCCCGCAGCGGGCAAGAGAAGCCCCTCTGGAGGGCGCACATGTCGCGGCAGAAAACGGATTTGAATTGATTGCGTGCCGTGCGCGGCACGCAACTCTGCGAGGCTTTTTGGCTTATAGCCTCCTTATAGATTGGAGTTCCCATGGCGAGACAAAGAAAAAAACATCATTTCTGGCGCAACCTGCTCATTTTGATCGTGCTGTTCGGCATTTACCTCTACTGGGGCAACCGCAGCATCGAGACCGACGAGGCGACATTCACCTCAGGCGCGCTGCCTGCGGGCTTTGACGGCTGCCGCATCGTGCAGCTCAGCGATCTGCATGGCAAATACTTCGGCAAGGGCAACGAGCGCCTGTACAGTGCGGTCAAGGCCGCGCATCCGGAGTATATCTTCGTGACGGGCGACTTAGTCGACCGCAAGACCGAGAACCCGACCATCTACGCCGGCGAGGTCGGCGCGGCGCTCTCGGCCATCGCACCGACGTATTACGTCACGGGCAACCACGAGTGGGGCCACGGCACAAAGGTCGTGGAGGAGATCAAGCGCACACTGCGGGAGAGCGGCGTGACGGTGCTCTCCAACGAGTTTACGTATCTTGCGCGCAACGGTGATACCATCGTGCTCGCGGGCATCGACGACCCGAACGGCTACGCCGATCAGGAAACGCCGTACGAGCTTGCTCAGGAGGTCTACGCCGCCTGCGGCGACCCCTTCTGGCTGCTGCTCGCGCACCGAAACGACCGCTTTGCGCGGGAATACAGTCTCCTCGGTGCAGACTTAACGATCTCCGGTCACGGCCACGGCGGCATCTGGAGATTTCCGTTCGTGGGCGGGGTGTTCGGCACGCAGAGGAACCTCTTCCCCACGCACACGGCGGGCTTTTATTCAGACAACGGCGCATCCGTCTTCGTCAACCGCGGGCTCGGAAACTCGCCGCGCGTCATCCCGCGCATTCTGAACAGGCCGCAGGTGGCGGTCATCACACTGGAAAGGGGCTGAGGCTATGCGTGAATTTTCTGCCGGAAGCTACGATGTCGCCGTCATCGGCGCGGGACATGCGGGCATCGAGGCATCTCTTGCCTGTGCGCGCCTCGGCATGAAAACGGTGTGCTTTACCATCAACTTAGACGCGGTGGGCAACATGCCCTGCAACCCCGCCATCGGCGGCACGGGCAAGGGCCATCTCGTGCGCGAGCTCGACGCCCTCGGCGGCGAGATGGCAAGGGCGGCTGACTTAGCCTGCATTCAATACCGCATGCTCAACCGGGGCAAGGGCCCCGCCGTCTGGTCGCTGCGCGCGCAGGCCGACCGGCGGCGCTACCAGAGCGTGATGAAGCACACGCTCGAAACGCAGGAAAATCTGCTGCTGCGGCAGGCGGAGATCGTCGACTTACGCGTCACCGACGGCCACGTGTCCGCCGTTGTGACCGAGACAGGCGGCGTTTACGCGGTCAGGGCTGTCATCCTCTGCTCGGGCACATTTTTGGATGGCCGCACCATCGTCGGCGAATGCGTGCGCGAGAGCGGCCCCGACGGGATGCACGCCTCGCTCACGCTGGCGGACGCGCTCAAAAAGCTCGGACTGCCGCTGCGCCGTTTCAAGACCGGCACGCCGCCGCGCGTGAACGCGCGCAGCGTCGATTTTTCTCAGATGGAGGTGCAGACGGGCGACAAAACGCCGCTGCCGTTCTCGTTTTCGACGGAACACCCGCCCGAAAATCAGGCGGTCTGCTACCTGACTTACACCACGGAGGAGACGCACCGCGTCATCCGCGAGAATCTGGATCGCAGTCCCATCTACTCCGGCGTCATCGAGGGCGTCGGCCCGCGCTACTGCCCAAGTATTGAGACGAAGATCGTCCGATTCCCCGACAAGCCCCGCCATCAGCTCTTCATTGAGCCCATGGGTCTCGATACCGAAGAACTCTACATTCAGGGCTTTTCGTCGTCCATGCCCGAGGAGGTGCAGATCGAAATGCTGCACTCGGTCAAGGGCCTTGAGCACGCGGAGATGATGCGCCCGGCCTACGCCATCGAATATGACTGCATCGACCCCACCGCGCTCTACCCGACGCTTGAATACAAGCACATTTCGGGCCTGTACGGCGCAGGACAGTTCAACGGCTCGTCGGGCTACGAGGAGGCGGCGGTGCAGGGCTTCGTCGCGGGCGTGAACGCCGCACGCAAATTAAAGGGCGAAACGCCGTTCATTCTGGGCCGCGAGCAGGCGTATATCGGTACACTCATCGACGACCTTGTGACCAAGGGAACGAACGAGCCCTATCGCATGATGACGAGCCGCAGCGAGTACCGCCTCATCCTGCGGCAGGACAACGCCGACGAGCGCCTTGCGCCCATCGGGCACGAGCTTGGCCTTGTCAGCGATGAAACGCTGCAAAAGGTCGTGGGCAAATACGACGCGGTGCGCCGCGAGATCAAGCGCCTCGAGCACACGGGCGTCCTCTCGTCCGACGCGCTCAACGCGCTTCTGACTTCGCGCGGCACGGCGGAGGTGCACGACGGCAGCCCGCTCATCGCGCTGCTGCGTCGACCGCAGCTCACCTATGACGACCTGCGCGATTTTGATGCGGGCTGCCGCACCTTCCCGCCCGCACTCGCCGAGAGCGTGGAGATCGCCGTCAAATACGAGGGCTACATCCGCCGCCAGATGGCGGAGGTCGCGGAGTTTGCGCGCCTGGAGCACCGCGCCATTCCCGAGGATATCGATTACGCGAAGATCGACGGTCTCCGTCTGGAGGCGCGCGAAAAGCTCGCCGCCATTCGTCCGCAGAATCTGGGGCAGGCGGGGAGAATCTCGGGCGTCAGTCCGGCGGATGTTGCGGCTTTAATGCTCTATATTACTTCAAAAACGCGGGACTGAGTCCCGCGTTTTTGAGTATTTGAAAAGGCGGCTATGCCGCCTTTTCAAGGGGATTCGCTGCGCTTCGTGCCTTGCCGCCCGTGAGGCGGCTGCGACACGCGCTCCGCGCAGAGAGTAATTTGTCACGCGCATGTCGCGACAAATTACGATTAAAATTATTTGCGCCGTGCGCGGTGCAAAATCTACGATGTTAAAACAGGCGGTCGCTGCGTTGGCAGCGGCCGCCTGTTGATTGTTGAGGTCTTACTTCTTGCCGAATTTGGTGAAGAGTGTGACCAGTACGGTGATGAGTCCCATCACGGCGAAGATGCCGAGCATTCCCTGCCCCGTGATGAGCAGCGCGATCTCAAGATTTGTCATAGTGCGTTCCTCCTTACCCTAAAAGCTGCGGCACGAGATTGAGGATCATGCCGCCTGCGAGCACCGATGCGATCTGACCGGCGACGTTTGCGCCGACGGCGTGCATCAGCAGGTGGTTGGTGCAGTCCGCCTCCTGCCCCATCTTCTGGATAACGCGCGCGGACATCGGGAAGGCCGAAATGCCGGCCGCGCCGACCATCGGGTTCACCTTGTTCTTGCAGAAGAGGTTCAGAAGCTTTGCAAACATCACGCCCGCGATGGAGTCAAAGACGAAGGCGACAAGGCCCAGTGCCATGATGATGAGCGTGTTGAGATTGACGAACTGGTCGGCCTGCATCGAAAACGAGATCGTGATGCCGAGAAGCAGCGTGATGAGGTTCGCCAAATCGTTCTGCGCCGTCTGGGAAAGACGCTCCAAGCAGCCGCACTCGCGCAGCAGGTTGCCGAACATCAGAAAGCCCACGAGCGAGACGGACATCGGCGCGATGAAGCCCGCGATGATCGTGACCATGATGGGGAAGCAGATGCGCAGCGAACGGGAGACGTGCTTGGGGTTGTAGGGCATGTGCATCGCGCGCTCTTTCTTGGTGGTCACGAGCTTGATGGCAAACGGCTGAATGATCGGCACGAGCGCCATGTACGAGTACGCCGCGACCGCGATAGGCCCGATATAATTAGAGTGTAAGACCTGCGAGACTAAGATCGACGTCGGGCCGTCCGCCGCGCCGATGATGCCGATGGAGGCTGCGTCCTTGAGGTCAAAGCCCAGCAGCACTGCGGCGATCATTGCAAAGAAAATGCCGAACTGCGCCGCCGCGCCGAAGAGGAACATCTTCGGGTTCGAGAGCAGCGGGCCGAAGTCGATCATCGCGCCGATGCCGATGAACAGCAGCAGCGGCAGCGCCTCGCTCGCTTCGATCGTCGTTTCAAAGAGCCACTGGATGATGCCCTGACTCTCGCCCACGCCCGCGACCATCTGGTTCAGAACGCCGGACATCGGCAGGTTCACGAGGATCGCGCCGAAGCCCATCGGCAGCAGAAGCGAGGGCTCATAGTCCTTTTTGATGGCGAGATAGATGAGCAGCGCGCCCACCACATACATCACGCACTGCTGCGGTGTGACCGCGCGGATGCCGTCAAGCAAAAACTCCATGCTGTAAACACTCCTTATACTCAGTCGGTTTTGGTAGCCGGGCAAAAGAAAAAAGACCTCTACCGCGGGCGCCGCCCGGGGTAAAAGTCTTGCCATTTCGCAAGCAGACCGGGGATACTTTCCCGCGATGACGATCTGCTCAACGCCCGTAGGCGCCGGCTACTCCCTTTTTTCCGTGCTGCAAAAGGTATCACATTTTTTTTGCGCTGTCAAGCGCTCACGGGCGTATTTTGCCGTAGTTTACAAGTTTTTACTCCAAATTTACATCTTTTTCTGCCCTGAGAGCGCCGCGGTGGGGTTGACAAAGCCAAAAAAAGCCGATATATTACTACTGCATTATGAAATATGCGTGGATGAGGACAAGTAAACCCCTCCCCCGCGGCAAAGAGAACCGCCGTTTTGGTGAAAGGCGGGACGCGGCAGGGCCGAATATCACCTCGGAGCAGCCGGACTGAACTCATGAGTAAGGCCGGACGGGTGCGACCGTTATATCGCAGCATTTGAGCGGCTGTGCAAGACACAGCAAGAAGAGTGGTACCGCAGAGGTCAGCGCCTTTGTCTCTTTATGGGGACAGGGCGCGTATTTTTTTAGTAAAGAGGGGATTTCATCCCCCCTTTAGAGTCCCCCGCACCAGTGACACAAGTCACTGGCGTCGCCGCCCAAGGCGGCTGGATCAAGGAATTTTTGCCACGCACATGTCGCGGCAAAAATCAGATAAGTGATCTGAAAATTTATATAAACGAAGGAGACGCAACATGGATTACAAAAGCACGCTGAATATGCCCAAGTCCGGCTTCCCGATGCGCGCGGGTCTTCCCAAGCGCGAGCCTGAGATGCTCAAGCACTGGGAGGAAATGGACCTCTACAACCTCATGCTCAAAAAGAACGAGGGCAAGCCCCGCTTCGCCCTGCACGATGGCCCTCCGTTCTCCAACGGCGGATTGCACATGGGTCACGCGCTCAACAAGTCCCTGAAGGACTTCATCACCCGTTCCTACGCGATGCGCGGCTACTACACGCCCTATATCCCCGGCTGGGACAACCACGGCATGCCCATCGAGAGCGCCATCATCAAGCAGAACAAGCTCAACCACAAGGCCATGCCCGTTTCCGAGTTCCGCTCCGCCTGCCACGAGTTCGCCCAGCACTATATTGACGTGCAGATGGAGGGCTTCAAGCGCATCGGTGTGCTCGGCGACTGGGAGCACCCCTACAAGACCATGGACCCCGGCTTCGAGGCCGAGGAGGTCAAGGTCTTCGGCGAGATGTACAAGAAGGGCTACATCTACAAGGGCTTAAAGCCCGTTTACTGGTGCTATCACGACGAGACCGCCCTGGCTGAGGCGGAGATCGAGTATCAGGACGATCCCTGCACGACCGTGTACGTCAAGTTCCCGATGAACGACGATCTCGGCAAGCTGAGCCATCTCGACAAGTCCAAGCTCAACTTCGTCATTTGGACGACCACGATCTGGACGCTGCCCGGTAACCTTGCCATCGCCCTGCACCCCGACGAGAGCTACGCCATCGTGAAGAATGAGGATAACGGCGAGATGTACATCGTCGCCGAGGCGCTCGTCGAAAAGGTCATGACCGTCGGCAATGTCGAGCACTACTCGATCCTTGAGACCCACCCCGGTAACTTCTATGAGAACATGCTCGCATCTCATCCCTTCCTGCCCAAGACCTCCCGTCTGGTTCTCGCCGACTATGTCACGATGGATTCCGGTACCGGCTGCGTCCACACCGCGCCCGGCTTCGGCGCGGACGACTATCAGACCTGCCGCCGCTACGGCATGGACATGGTCGTGCCCGTCAACGATCAGGGTCGCCACACCGACTATGCCGGAAAATATGAGGGTATGCTCGTTGAAGAGTCCAACCCCGTCATCCTGAACGACATGAAGGAGGCCGGTTCCCTCTTCGCCAGCGAGGAGATCGTGCATAGCTATCCGCACTGCTGGCGCTGCAAGAAGCCCATCATCTTCCGCGCCACCCCGCAGTGGTTCTGCTCTGTCGACTCTTTTAAGGATGAGGCCTGCGCCGCGTGCGACGACGTGCGCTGGGTTCCGGGCTGGGGCATCGACCGCATGAAGAGCATGATCCGTGAGCGCGCCGACTGGTGCATCTCCCGTCAGCGCCGCTGGGGCCTGCCCATCCCCGTGTTCTACTGCAAGGACTGCGGCAAGCCCATCTGCACCGACGAGACCATCAAGGCCGTCTCTGACCTCTTTGCCGAAAAGGGCTCCAACGCCTGGTTCGATATGGACGCCGCCGACATCCTGCCCAAGGGCTTCACCTGCCCGCACTGCGGCAAGAACGCCGGCTTTACCAAAGAGGAGGACACGCTTGACGGCTGGTTCGACTCCGGCTCCACGCACTTCGCGTCCATGAAGAAGGATCAGGGCTTCTGGCCCGCCACGATGTACCTCGAAGGTCTCGATCAGTACCGCGGCTGGTTCCAGTCTTCGCTGCTGACCGCTGTCGGCGCCTTCGGCCAGGGCGCGCCCTTTAAGGAGTGCGTCACCCACGGCTGGACGGTCGACGGCGAGGGTAAGGCCATGCACAAGAGCCTTGGCAACGGCGTCGATCCCGCGGACGTGTTCAACGAGAACGGCGCGGATATCCTGCGCCTGTGGGCCGCCAGCGCGGACTATCACGCGGACGTCCGCTGCTCGAAGGAGATCTTCAAGCAGCTCAGCCAGAACTACCTCAAGTTCCGCAACACCTGCAAGTTCATGCTCGACAACCTTGTCGACTTCGACCCCGAAAAGCTGACCAAGCCCGAGGATATGCCCGTGCTCGACCGCTGGCTCCTCACCAAGCTCAACGAGCTCATCGAGAAGGCCGAGCAGTCCTACTGTGACTATGAGTTCCACATCATCACCCATGCGGTGAATGACTTCTGCGTGAACACGCTTTCGAGCTTCTATCTCGATATCGTCAAGGACCGCCTGTACTGCGAGGGCGCGGAGAGCGCCACCCGCCGCAGCGCGCAGACCGCCCTGTACCTCACGCTCCACACGCTTTCCAAGCTCTTCGCGCCGATCCTCGCTTTCACCTGCGACGAGATCTGGCTCGCCATGCCGCACACCGGCGATGACGACGCGCGCAACGTGGTCCTCAATGAGATGAACAAGCCCTTCACCGCCTACGCCCTCGACAGCGAGACCATGGCTCGCTGGGAGCACATCATCGCGGTGCGCACCGTCGTCAACGGCGCGCTCGAAGAGGCACGCGCGGCCAAGGTCATCGGCAAGAGCCTGGAGGCCGACGTGCACCTGACCGTGCCCGAGAGCGACCGCTTCTTCGCCGACGAGAGCCCTGAGGCGCTGGCCGACATCTTCATCGTTTCCAAGGTGGAGCTGGCCATCGGCGACGCGCTCGCCGTCAAGGTCGATAACGCCGCCGGCACAAAGTGCCCGCGCTGCTGGAAGCACTCGCTCGAGGCAAACGCCGAGGGTCTCTGCCCCCGCTGCGCCGAGGTCGTCAAGCACCTGCACCTGACCGAGCTTCTGTAAAAACCGCTGCGGGCGGCCAGATGGCCGCCCGCGCCATGTTTTTCATCCGTTTCCACCCCACCCGCATGATTTCAGAAAGGAACCCGACCCATGCACTTTGACACCAAAAAGCTCACCCGCTGCGCGCTCGTCGCGGCCATCTACGTCGCGCTGACGATGCTCTCCAACGCCCTGAACCTTGCCTACGGTCCCATCCAGCTCCGCTTTTCCGAGGCGATGACGGTTCTGCCGTTCCTGATGCCCGAGGCGAGCTGGGGCCTCTTTATCGGCTGCGTGCTCTCCAACATTTTAAGCCCCTATGGCCCGCTCGACATGATCGTCGGCTCGGCGGCCACGCTGCTCGCAGCGCTCCTCACCGCCCGCTGCCGCAATAAGTGGACCGCGGCGCTGCCGCCCGTGCTCTGCAACGCCATCCTCATCGGCGCGCTCATCGCTTGGGAGGAAGCGGGCGTCGGCAACGGCTTCCCGCCCGCGTTCTTCTACAACGCCCTCACCGTCGGCCTCGGTGAAGCTGTCGCCTGCTATGTCCTCGGCATCCCCCTCCTCGGCGTGATGCAGAAGCACCTCAAGCTCAACTGAGTCAAAAAAGAGGACTTCCGAACGGAAGTCCTCTTTTTTATTTAAGAAAGCACCAAAAAGCGTCGCAGACTTTCGAGCCCGCAGACTTTCGAGCCCGCAGGCTCGAAATAAATTTTAATCGTAATTTGTCGCGACATGCGCGTGACAAATTACTCTTCTCGCTCCGCGCGTGTCGCAGCCGCCCTGCGGGCGGCAAGGCACGAAGCGGAGTGTGATTCCTCCCTCGAAAAAGTGGCTTTGCCACTTTTTCGACTTAATCGGCGTATGCGTGGTTGCTCTCAATATAGATCCCGCGGCTGTTCGACCAGCCGACGTTGAAGTTCAGCACCTTGCCGAGGTCGCGCAGCTTGTAGTACGTGTAGCCGCCGCCCTGATCGTCGGTCAGCAGGATCGCCGTGAACGGGATGCTCTCGCCGTAGATCACAGTCTTGGCATCGGCTTTCTGATAATGGCGGTCGCCGGAAAACGGTGCCTGCATCTCCGTTCCGTTTGGCTTATAGGCTTCATCCGGTACGATAATGACATTGCCGTCCCAGTCCACGCCGAACTGCGCGTTCGTACCGTTTAAGAGGGACGCAATATCGCGCAGGCGGACATAATTCGTCTCGCCGCCGTTGCTGCCGGGCAGCGCGTAGGTCTGGAGCGTGACGTCGCGGCCGTCGAACTCGATGGTCTGGCGGCGCATATAGGCCGTGCCGCTCGCGGGAATGCTATCCTGTGTCACAGTGCCGAGCTGGCGCTGGTGCAGGCTCTCGGTTTCAGAGGTCGTAAAGCGGTACGTGCCCGCCTCCAGCGTGAGGTAGTCGACCGTGACGACGTTTTCCTTCACCGTGATGCCGGCAGCGGCGTTGTAGTCCACAAGCGCTGCGGGGAAAGCGAAGCGGTAGGTCATCACCATGTCCTCAAGCAGCGCATTGATCTGTGCGTCAGAGTAGTCGGGCAGCTGCTTGGCAAGCTCTGTCTTGATCGCGCTGCGGCGGTCGGTCTGGGTGTTCTGCACCGTCAGCGTAAGCCCGCCGTCAGATGCAACGGAAAGCGTGACCGTGCCGGGCGTGGCGGCCTTGCTCACCTCGGCGGTCTCCGCGGAGACCTCGGCAAAGATCGCATTGAACTCATCAGCGTTGGCAAACGACTCGCTCGCCTGGTCGCCGTAGTAGCCGTGGCCATCGTAGCGAAAGAAGGAAAAGCCGTTCTGGGTCATCTCGGCGCGCATATTCATCGCGTTGACCATTTCCTCGGAGAAGCCGAATTTGGCCTCGACCGTGCCGCTGCCGTCAAATTGAAACGTCGTATCGGCGACCTGGCACATGCAGCCGCTCAAAAGGACGGTCAGCATGCTCACTACCAGCGCCGCGGCGAAAAACTTTTTCATGGTGTATCGCTCCTTTGGTAAACTCTACCGACAATTTTACACGAATTTCCGCCCGATTGCAAGCAATGCGGCCGTCTTTACACTGGAAAAACATGGAAAATCTGATTTTTCCGCGCAAAGGGGGCGGTATTTTTGAAAAATTGCTTGACTTTACGGAAAAGTTTTATATAATAGTAGAGCTTGTAATATGCATTGCAGGCAAATCCTTGCTCACATGAATCCGTGTGGGCCATCAGTCCAAAAGGAGGTGCAACCAAGAATGGCTAAGATTTCCGCAAACTATGAGGTCGTTTTCATCATGGACGGCAGACTGCCCGAAGAGCAGGTCGCCGCTCTGACCGAAAAGTTCAAGACCCTCGTGGAGCAGAACAGCACGGCTATGGAGGTTGAGGAGTGGGGCAAGCGCAAGCTGGCCTACGCCATCAACTACATCACCGAAGGCTACTATGTTCTGATCTCCTTCACGAGCGCGCCCGATTTCCCCAAGGAATTGGACCGTATCCTCGGCATTACCGATGGTATCATCCGCTCCATGATCGTCTGCAAGGGCGAATAAGGAGGGCAGCGCTATGTTGAACCGTATCGTCATCATGGGTCGACTCACCCGTGATCCCGAGCTGCGCCGCACGCAGAACGGCACGGCGGTGACGTCCTTCTCCGTCGCGGTCGACCGCGACTTCAAGAGCCGCGAGAGCGGCGAGAAGGCCACCGATTTCATCGACGTAGTCGCTTGGCGCCAGACCGCTGAATTTGTCTGCCAGTATTTCACCAAGGGCCGCATGGCCGTGGTCGAGGGCAGATTACAGATCCGCGACTGGAAAGACAAGGATGGCAACAACCGCCGCAGCGCGGAAGTGGTTGCCGACAACATTTATTTCGGCGACAGCAAGCGCGACAGCCAGTCGGGCGGCGATTACGCGCCCCCCGCTTACGGCTCTCCCGCCGAGAGTTATACCGCTCCTGCGAGCGGCGGCTTTGCCGAAATTGAAGAGGACGGCGAGCTGCCGTTCTAATGTGGGTACGAAAGCCCCAATTCTGATAAGGAGGAATCATCCATGGCTATGGAACGCGAAAACAGAGCCCCTCGCGCCGGCGGCCCGAACCGCAAGCGCAAAAAGGTGTGCCAGTTCTGCGTTGACAAGTGCGAGTATATCGACTATAAGGACGCCGCCAAGCTGCGCCGCTTCATCTCCGAGCGTTCGAAGATCCTGCCCCGCAGAACCACCGGTACCTGCGCGATGCATCAGCGTCAGCTGACCGAGGCCATCAAGCGCGCCCGTCAGATCGCTCTGCTCCCCTTCGTCACCGAATAAGGAACAAAGATTTGAAAAGAGCTGTCCGCAAGGACAGCTCTTTTTTGCGCGCCGCAAAGGGGTGCACTACTTTCCGCGCACGGCGCGGAGGGATATGCCGCCTGCGGGCGGCAGGGACAAAGGGGGCCATTCTCTTTCACAAAAGAGAATGGCCCCCTTTAGATCCCCCAAG
>ERZ772851.669-NODE-669-length-39322-cov-37.216620_pt1 | contig 39322 bp, 36 predicted proteins | sample MGYA00512137_ERZ772851 | MGnify/ENA primary metagenome ERZ772851 (study PRJEB29015, sample SAMEA2737663) | human gut metagenome | biome: human gut; feature: human-associated habitat; material: faeces | place: China | collected 2012 ... | reverse complement strand
AAACACTTATAACAAATTGAATTTCAATTATTTCAAAGAACTTCTATGATTTTTTTAGTGGACACTAATGATTCGAATAATTTCAAGGTGTCTGCCAAACCTAATTTCGACGATTTGCATCGTGCTTCCAGTGAACAGATTATCGATTACGACAGAGAAGCACATTTGTATGGATATAATTCGATGATGGGAGGTTTCGGTTATCAAGGAGCCGGCTACTCTCTATCACAAGAAATATTAAACGATTATTGGGAAGATATTGTTATCGACTGGGAAACGGGATCAGTATTACCTATGGATCCAACAAAGTTGGCCGAAATGGATGCCCGTCTGAATAAACTGAAAACTTACTCCAATCGGAAACAATTGGAAGATAACCTATTAAGAAATGCTTTCCGGCAACAGCATTTAGTTTCCATCTCTGGAGGTAACGAGCGAATAAATTATTATCTGTCAGGAAGTTTCATTGGAGGACACTCCGAGTATGTAGGAGATAAAAACCGTTCATACAACATCAACTCACGTATGTCTTACAAGCTTCTGCACAACCTGACACTGCGTTCCGACCTTTCGGCTACATTCGATAACAATGATAACGGCTATACTAATCTAAGCAGCGACATATATAATATGTTCCCGTTCCAGATGTTATTAGACGAGCAAGGCAATCGCATCGCTGATTATACACAATTCTCCCGCATGGACGCCGACAAGTATACAAGTGAATACGGATATTTAAGTTTTGGAAAAAATCTGTTGGATGAAGTCGATCTGGCCAACAATACAACAAAAAATACCGATTATAAAGCTCGTTTCGGTCTGGACTATCGTATTTTAGAAGGCCTTAACTTGTCTGCCGACTATCAATACGAAAGATATCAGTCTATAAACAAAGATATTCAGTCGGTAAACAGCTATAGCGTAAGAGAGTTAATCAACCAGCATACAGTTATCAACGAAAATGGCTTATCGTACCGTATTCCTAAGGGAGATATCCTCGACCATTCACAAAATGATATAGAAGCCTGGACTATGAAAATAGGCGCAACTCTTAACCGTAATTTCGGTATAGACAAGCAACACTATGTCAACGCAACTGCGGGATTTGAAGTACGAAGCAAACACAGCACTACGGAAACATACCGCAAACTAGGCTATGACGATCAAGTATTATCATGGTCACCTATTGATGCCGTTGATCTGGCTACCAATGGTACTACACCTCCCTGGTACGACTATCCGATGCGCTATTATGCAAGCAGTTATGATGGCTTTAACGATATTTTAAACAGAGAAGTATCTTATTATTTGTCAGGAGTATACACATACGACAACCGATACACTGTAAGCGGTAGCTTACGTATTGATAAATCGAATTTGTTCGGAGTAAGCGACAAATACCGCCGTAACCCCATCTGGTCATTCGGAGCGAACTGGAATATTAAAAATGAAAAATTCTTCCATTGTGATGCCATTACAGCTTTAATGCTTCGTGCATCTGTAGGATTAACTGGTAATTTCGACCGAAGCGGACGAACTTCTCCTATCATGATCGGACAATTCATCAGCAGTGATTTAGTAGACGGAGGTGGATATATGCGTATCACTACTCCCCCGAACCCACTATTGCGTTGGGAGCGTACTCGTTCTATCAACTTGTCCGTAGACTTGGGATTATTCGACCGTGTAAATACAACATTTACTTATTATCATAACAAAGGTTATGATTTGCTGGGAGAAGCTCAACTGGATCCGACTGTAGGATATAGCGAACAGCTCATAAACTCAGCCGATATGAACAACACGGGTATGGAAATCCAATTGGATGCAGACCTTATCCGTACTCGCGATTTCACATGGAATCTGGGCTGGGTATTCGGATATAACAAGAACGAAATAACAAGAAACAGTGCCCACGATTCCAGCCCTGTTCTGAATCGTGTACATGGAACTACCAGATTCGTAGAAGGATACTCACGAGAAAGCATCTGGAGTTACCGCTGGGCTGGACTGAACGAAATGGGATTGCCACAGGCCTACAAAGCAGATGGAACAAAAGTCACATCATACGAGGACTTGGATGTTGAAGATCTGGAATATAGCGGAACTTACCAGCCTAAATATTCCGGTAGCCTTTCTACAGGATTCCGATATAAGAGCCTGCAAGCCAATTTCTTGTTCACATACAACTTCGGACATGTATTCCGTGTAGAATATCCAGACATGAACCCATTCGGTTCCTCACCGGCTTTAAATGAAAGAATCGCCGACCGCTGGCGTCAACCGGGAGATGAAAATAAAACTGATATTCCTGCCATTTGTTCCGATATGATGAATTACCTGATGACCTATCAGACTGGTGCATCAGAACTGGCACAATACTCATCCAACAGTATCCGCAAAGGTGACATGATCCGCCTGCGTGAAATATTGCTGAATTACGAACTGCCAAAAAAATGGTTGCACAACAGTCCGGTTAAACGCCTGTCTATAACAGCCCAGTTAAATAATGTCTGGTTATGGACTGCAAACAAAGAAGGCTATGATCCTGAAGCTGTTTCTCCTGTCAGCGGAACATTCTCACTGACAGATCCGATAGCCTTTACTTGTGGTGTAAAACTTGATTTTTAATACAGAATTTTATAAACGACATAAAACAATGAAACATATAACGAAATATTTCGCCCTGGCAGGAGCACTTATGCTATTCTCTTCCTGCAATGATTTTCTGGATACACTGCCTAAAGGTAAAGTCATACCTACAACAGTTGAAGATTTCGGAAATCTGATGAAAGACATGACACTGTCTACTGCATACGATGGTTTACCCTATTATTGCTCAGACGATGTACTGATTCCCAATCGTTCAATAAACATGTCTAACGCTACCAACAAGGCCTATTTTTGGTTAGAGTCTTTTTATCTGGACAGCGAAGATGACCAGAACTGGAATGACACATACAATCATTTGTTTACCATCAATGTTGTTTTAGAGAATATAGAAGGAGCAACAGGAGGTACTGAAGAAGAACGCAGACGCATCGCTGCGGAAGCAAAAATATTCCGTGCCTACAACTACTGGTATCTGCAAAGTTTATACGGACCTGCATATAATGCAGCAACAGCTTCTACCGACTTAAGTGTTCCACTGGTTACAGAGCCTAATCTGGAAGCCAAACATTCTCGGGCAACAGTAGAGCAAGTTACCGCACAAATCTTAAAGGATCTGGAAGGAATAGAACAAGACTTACCCATCATGGGAAGCAATAACTACAAACCGACCCGTGCCGCCGCTTATGCCATGAGGGCACGCGTGCTCTTCTATCTAGGACGTTATGACGAAGCCGGAAAGGAAGCAGAGAAAGCTTTGGAGCTGAATAATAAAATAGACGACATGAGAGAATGGTCTTTCCCTACCGAGTTCCCATCAGGCAGTATCAATGGCAAGCCTACCGATATTACTTCTTTACAAAAAATATGGTATCATAGTGTAAACGGATCAGGTGCATTAAGTCAGGTAGCTATTGGAGAAGGCCTTCTTGAATTATACAAGAAAAATGACAAAGACCTTCGTTTCAAGTTCTGGTTCTCGAATGTAGACAATAAGGGAGAATTTTTCTACGATGAGAATACCTATTGCTACATTCAGACTACTCCCAATTACAACATAGGCGTTCCCGAAATGATGCTTATCAAAGCAGAAGCACTGGCTCGTCAAAATAATCCTGCCGCATTGGACATATTGAACGAACTGCGTAAGTATCGCTTTACAGAAGAAGATTATACGGCATTGACAGCAGAAGACGGAAACAGCTTGTTAGAAATCGTTTTGGAGGAAAGAAGACGGGAACTGGCCTTATCAGGACTTCGCTGGTTCGATATGAAACGTCTGGTACAAGACGGCATCTACACTCAGACACTCACTCGTACAAGTCCAGACGGAGAAACCCATACACTGGCTCCGGGATCTAACCGTTATTTATTCCCCATCCCACAAAGTGTCATTCTGCAAAATGGAAATATAGTACAAAACCCACGCTAAACAATTAACCATCATGATAAAAAATATATTCTTTTTCGCATGCGTACTTGCTGGAATGGCATGTACCTCTCAATCTAAAGATGAATTTACAGTAAAAGGTAAACTGGATAAACCTTTCACTGGTACAGTATATCTGGGACATATAACAGACAAGTTCACTAATATAGATTCAGTGCAGCTTACCAACGCTACCGAGTTCTCTTTTACACAACATATCAGCAATCCGGACAAATACCGCATCAGCTTTAAACCTTATTGCAATGGGTATGAGTTTATTGCAGAAGCAGAAGGATGTTACGAACTGAAGAATGACAGCGTAACGGTAATTCAGGGTAAAGAACAAGAACTCATGAACCGTTATCTGAAAACGATAACACCATTTAGACAAGAAGCTGAAAAGTTAATGAACTTATATGCGGAAGCAGAAACAGCAAAAGACGAAAAGGCACTTTCCGAACTCCGGGAGAAACTGACTCAGCATTTCACAAAAGAGCAGCAAACTACGGTAGACTTTATCAAATCATGTCCCGGCAGTTATACAGCTGTTGATTTGGCCGGAAATCTGTTACTAAGAGAATATCCCGAATGGAAAGAGGTTTATGAAACAGTAGATACAATAAATTACACATACTCATATGCTTTCCGTTCTTTGCAAGAAAAAATGAATGAAGCCCGTTCTCTATGGATACAAGACATAGAGGCTCCCGATTTTACTACAACAGACATAAACGGAAAAACAGTCAAGCTAAGCGACTTTAAAGGTAATTATCTTTTGCTCGACTTTTGGGCTTCATGGTGCAGACCTTGTCGTGACAAAGCCAAGGAGATAAAAAAAATATATCCGCAGCTTAAAGCAAAAGGTATTCAGATTTGTGGTATTAATCTAGATGATGAACGAAAGAAATGGCTGGATGCCAGTCAGGAAGATGGCATTCTATGGATTAACACCAGTGAACAAAAATCGTTCAGAAACAACCAAATAGCTAAAGACTATAAAGTAACACAGATACCCGCCCTGTTCGTAATAGACCCTTCAGGAAAAATCGTCAAGCAAAATCCTGATATCGACTATTTGCTGAATCTGACCACTAAATAATATTTAGCTACCATTCATTCAGAAGAGAAATATCCCGTCTTTTTACATAAAGCAGGATATTTCTCTTTTTTCAAATATACTCGTAAAAGACAAATATTAAATTCTGTATATTTCGGATTTTATATTTAACCTGCCAATGTAATCAGGATGTAAATCAGAAGCTGACAGCTAAATTCAGTATGCAGCAAAATATCAGCATATCTTCAGAAAAACATCAGCATATTTTTTTAAAACATCAGCATGTTTTAGACAAAATATCAGCATCTTTTTTACGCAGCTCTGCGAAGTCTTCAGTCTGTCAGAGAAAAAGCTTCTCTCTACTTTCCGGATTCACAGCTTTTTCCTACCTTTGCACGATAAAAAAACAGAATATTATGATACAATCAATGACCGGATACGGCAAAGCAACTGCCACATTCGGAGATAAAAAAATCAACGTAGAAATAAAATCATTGAACAGTAAGGCAATGGACTTGTCTACACGCATTGCCCCACTGTATCGTGAAAAAGAAATGGAAATCCGCAACCTTATTACCAAAACGTTGGAACGAGGAAAAGTGGACTTCAGCATATGGATTGAGAAAGATGCGGCCGAAACGGCTACTCCCATCAATGCTGCACTGGTAGAGAATTACTATAATCAGATAAAGACAATCTCGGACAACTGTCACATTCCTGTTCCCGAAGACTGGTTTGCAACTTTGCTCCGCATGCCGGACGTACTGACTCGCGTAGATATTCAAGAGCTGTCAGACGAAGAATGGGAAGTTGCAAGCAAAGCTATCGAAGAAGCATTGCAGCATTTGGTTGACTTCCGGAAACAGGAAGGAGCTGCACTGGAAAAGAAATTTACCGAAAAGGTAGACAATATAGAACGCCTGCTCAAATCAATCGAACCTTTCGAAAAAGAGCGTGTGGCAAAAATACGCGAGCGTATCACCGATGCCTTGGAAAAGACCATCAGTGTAGACTATGACAAAAACCGTCTGGAACAGGAACTGATATACTATATCGAAAAACTGGATATCAACGAAGAAAAGCAACGTCTTGCCAACCACTTGAAGTATTTCCGCGAAACAATGGCTGGTGGACACGGACAAGGTAAGAAGCTGGGATTCATCGCTCAGGAAATGGGTCGTGAAATCAATACAACAGGCAGCAAGTCAAATCATGCCGAAATGCAAAACATCGTAGTCCAGATGAAAGACGAACTGGAACAAATCAAGGAACAAGTTTTAAATGTAATGTAATATTAACAAGCTGAAGGGCGAAAGAAGAGGAAATCACTCATCAAGAGGTTTCTTCTTGTTTCGCTCTTCGTGTTTTTACTCAAAGTTATGGGAAAACTGATTATTTTTTCTGCGCCATCAGGTTCAGGTAAATCAACTATCATCAACTACCTGCTTACACAAAACCTGAATCTGGCTTTTTCTATTTCAGCTACCAGTCGCCCGCCCCGCGGAACAGAACAAAACGGAGTGGAATATTTTTTTCTTACACCTGAAGAATTCAAACAACGCATAGCCAACAACGAGTTTTTAGAATACGAAGAAGTATATACCGACCGTTTCTACGGCACACTGAAAGCACAGGTAGAAAAACAACTGGAAGCCGGTCAGAATGTTATATTCGATGTAGATGTTGTAGGTGGATGCAATATCAAGAAATTCTACGGCGAACGCGCGCTGTCGGTATTCATCCAGCCACCTTCGGTAGAAGAGTTGCGCAAGCGTCTGAACGGACGAGGAACAGATGCTCCCGAAGTGATTGAAAGCCGAATAGCCAAAGCTGAATTCGAATTAAGTTACGCCGACAAATTCGATGTAGTAATAATAAACGATGACTTGGATACAGCAAAAGCCAATGCCTTGAAAGTCATCAGTGATTTCTTGAAAAAATAACTTATCCATTTATGGCCAAAGATCCTAAGAAACTGTTAAGAAGCATGATGATAGTCAGTATCATCATCGGACTCGTTGCACTGGCAGTAGCCGTAGTTGCAGTTGCCATGAAAGAGTATATTATTGCAGCAGCAATGCTTATCGTTGCCGGCTGGCAGGTCGTAAACTATCTAAAATGGAAAAAATGCCTGTAAAGACAGGAATATTCGGGGGAACATTCAATCCGATTCACATCGGTCATCTGGCTCTGGCAAACTATCTGTGTGAGTATGGTGGGCTGGATGAAATATGGTTTCTGGTATCTCCTCAGAATCCTTTTAAACAAAATGTGGAGTTACTCGACGATAAGATACGGCTGGAAATGGTAAAAGCTGCCGTTTCCGGCTATCCTCGTTTTTATGCTTCCGACTTTGAATTCACCCTTCCCCGCCCTTCCTATACAGTTGATACACTGAACCGGCTGGCAGAAGCCTATCCGGACAGAGAGTTTACACTTATTATCGGAGCGGACAACTGGGCAGCATTCGACCGATGGAAGTCACCCGAAGAGATTATCCGCAAACATAGTATCATTGTATATCCACGTCCAGGCTACGATATACAGACAGGGCCACTTCCACCTCATGTAAAAGTTGTGGATACTCCCCAGCTGGAGATCAGTTCAACTTTTATCCGGCAAGCAATCAGCGAAGGTAGAGATATACGATATTTCCTGCATCCGGAAGTTTATCGCATCATTGCAGAAAAAAAACTTTATAACCAACAATAGACATGAAATCATACAAATTTCACATCCTTTCTCTTACAACTCTTCTGCTGCTGGGAGCAACAACCCATGCAGAAGCTAAAATCTTTGAGAGGAAGAAAAAGAAAGCACAAACAGAAGTTAAAGCAGCTCCTGCCAAGCAAAACATAAATGGACTAAAGCCTTACGCGCAAGTCATTACACCAAAAGCCAAAAGTTCATTCGGTTTTCTGACAGTACACAAGGTTGACAATAATTACTTCTTTGAGATACCAGATTCTATGCTGAATCGTGATATCCTGATTGTAAACCGAATCAGCAAGGCTCCTACTTCTCGCCAGAAATCTCGCGTAGGTTATCCGGGAGATATTCTGGGAAGCAAAGTAATCCGTTTCGAGAACAAAGACAACAAGCGCATCCTTGTACGTGAATATTCTTATCGTGAACGCTCGGAAAACAAGGACGGAATGTTCCAGTCTGTACGCAATTCAAACACACAGCCTATCGTAGCCAACTTCGGAATAGAAACAATAAAGAAAGATTCACTTACCAGAAATTATGTAATCAATGTAAATGTTTTCCTGCAAAAAGAAAATCCTTTATTCTCTTTCGATGCTGACAGCAAGGAATATATCGGATTATTGAACATGGTAGGTGAAGGAACCTACATCGATACTCTGAAAGCATTTCCAAAGAATATTGAGATTTCTACTACGGTCACTTACCAAAGTAAAAAAGGTATGAGCAATGTAGGATTTCTGGAAACCGGAAGTCCGCGTATACCACTGACTTACGAACTGAACAGTTCAATGGTCCTGCTTCCCGAAGTACCGATGAAAGCCAGACTGTTCGATCCGCGTGTAGGCTACTTCACCGTTGGTTATACCGATTTCGATAGCAACCCACAAGGTATCGAATACAAGAAACTTATTACGCGATGGCGTCTGGAGCCTAAGGACGAAGCAGCCTATCTGCGTGGAGAGCTTGTAGAACCTAAAAAGCCAATTATCATTTACATCGATCCGGCAACTCCCAAGAAATGGGTTCCGTATCTGATACAAGGAGTAAACGACTGGCAGGTTGCCTTCGAAAAGGCTGGATTCAAGAATGCCATTTATGCACTGGAAGCTCCTACTGATGACCCTTCATGGAGTCTGGAAGATGCACGTCACTCAGCCATTGTCTACAAACCTTCAGATATCCCTAATGCAAGTGGTCCGCACATCAACGACCCTCGTACAGGAGAAATTCTGGAAACTCATATCAACTGGTATCATAACGTCATGAGCCTATTACGCGACTGGTATATGATTCAGGCAGGTACAATCGACGAAGCAGCACGCAAAATGCAACTCGACGATGAACTGATGGGACAACTTATCCGGTTTGTATCTTCTCATGAAGTAGGACATACATTAGGACTCCGACACAACTTCGGATCTTCACACACCGTGCCAGTTGAAAAACTACGTGACAAAGCATGGGTAGAAGCCAATGGTCACACACCATCCATCATGGATTACGCCCGCTTTAACTATGTAGCACAACCTGAAGACGGTATTACACGTGCCGGAATCTTCCCTCGCATCGGTATATACGACAAATGGTCGATAGAATGGGGCTACCGATGGTTGCCACAATTCCAGACACCGGAAGATGAAGTTGCATTTTCTAACCAGTCTATTATCGAAAAGCTGAAAACAGACGTGCGTTACACCTTCGGTACGGAATCTGATCCTAATGATCCACGCAATCAGAGTGAAGACCTCGGTGACGACTCTATGCTGGCCAGCCTATATGGAATCAAAAATCTGAAGCGAATCGTACCTCAAATTCTAACATGGTCGTACGAACCTAACAAATCATATGCGGGAGCTGGAGAAATATATAGCGGAGTAGTTTCTCAATTCAACCGTTATTTAGGCCACGTAACTAAAAACGTAGCAGGAATTTACAGCAATTCTATCACTGTAGAACAGACAGATGAAATAGCACGTGAATTTGTTCCAGCCAATATCCAGAAACGGGCTATTGCTTTTCTGAATGAACAATTGTTCACAACTCCTGAATGGCTTATAGACCGTCAACTGATGGAAAAAGCCAAAATAGTTCCCGTAAATACTATCTGCTCACTTCAGTCGGGTGTCCTGGCACGACTCATCAACAAGAACACACTCGACAAGATGAGTGAAAACGAAATTCTGAATGGCAAAAAAGCATATACATCTGCTCAGATGTTTAACGACCTGAAGAAAGTTATCTGGAGCAATCTGGGACAATCGGATATATACAAACGAAACATGCAGAAAGCATATGTAGAAAATCTGATCAATCTGCTGGATAAGAAAGGAAATGCTGATAAGAATGCATCAGGAAAGCGTCCGGCCTACTCAGAAGCTCCGGCTATCGCACACGGACAACTCACAGAATTGAAACGTCTGGCCACCAGTGCAGCCAGTATGACAAGCGGCACAGCCAAAGGTCATTATCAAAATTTAATCACACTGATTGATAATGCATTGAGCAACAAGTAAAGACATTCTTACAGTGTAATACTGAACACAATGTAGCTATCTAACAAGAACCATATTCTTCGCATACGTGAAATGTGAGAATATGGTTCTTATTTTTGTATTAAAAAGCCACTTATTTTACTTCCAGCACTACAATTGATTTAGCTGGAAGTTTGACTTGTAATCCATTTTTCTGGATTTTGACTCCCTTGAAATCTCTAGGAACAACCACATCCGAATGTTCAAATGAATTATAGTCGTCAATACTTTCCGAAGTCAGAATACGTCCTGTAACCGATTTAATCGACATATCTCCCAAAGATAAAGTAATATCCTGAGATTCGGTCAAATCAACATTCGACAACGAGATATGAACAACGCCTTCCTTATTACGTGAAGCTGTCGCACTGACCATCGGGACAATCCGGTCGCCACGCACAATCTTACGCTCACACTGCAAATCAAGAGGTAAAAAAGTAGCATCCTGATGTACATTATACATTTCAAACACATGATAAGTAGGAGTCAGTACCATTTTATCTTCCTTTGTCAGAATCATAGACTGGAGCACATTGGCAATCTGAGCTATATTGGTCATCTTGATCCGGTCTGTATATTTATGGAAAATATCCAATGTCAGCGAAGCAACAAAAGCATCGCGCAATGTATTTTGCTGAAACAGATGTCCGGATATAGTACCAGGCTCCTCATCCCACCAGGTTCCCCATTCATCGACAATCAATCCTACACGTTTCTGCGGATCATATTTATCCATAATAGCAATATGACGTTTTATCACATCCTCAATCTCACGACATTTTCCCAATGTCCAGTAATAATCATCCGTTGAAAAATCCGTTGCAGATCCCTTACTGCCCGACCATCCTGTTACAGTATAATAATGCAAAGAAAGTCCGTCCATTTGTTGTGCAGCCCTCTGCATCAGTACCTCTGTCCAGCGATAATCGTAATCACTTGCTCCACTAGCGATTTTATATAAACGGTTGCCTCCGTAATTACGGCAATAAGTCTGATAACGGCGATAGAGGTCGGAATAATATTCCGGATACATATTACCTCCACATCCCCAACTTTCATTTCCTACTCCGATATATTTTACTTTCCAAGGCTTCTCCCTACCGTTTTCTTTGCGCAACTTCGCCATCGGGCTACCTTGTTCAGCAGTCATATATTCTACCCATTTAGCTAGTTCTTCTACAGTGCCACTACCTACATTGCCACTTATATAAGGTTCGCAGCCCAATATCTCACAAAGATTCAAAAACTCGTGCGTACCGAAACTATTATCCTCTACCGTTCCACCCCAATTGTTATTCACCATCTTCGGTCTATTCTCACGCGGTCCGATACCGTCCATCCAATGATATTCGTCAGCAAAGCAACCACCCGGCCAGCGCAACACGGGGACCTTCAACTTTTTCAAGGCTTCAAGTACATCTGTGCGATATCCTTTCACATTGGGAATGGAAGAATTTTCTCCTACCCATAAGCCACCATAGATACAAGTTCCCAAATGTTCGGCAAACTGTCCGTAAATTTCTTTGTTGATAACCTGTTTTCCCTGATCCGGATGAACAGTAACTGTCGCTTTCTGTTGTGCAAAAACTGGTAATGCTGCACAAAATGCCAACCCTAAAATAGTGTTTTTCATATGTCCTTAGTTTTTATTTTAATTGTTGAATCTGGCAGAAAAACATTCTTCCACAGTCTGCTTTTCAACCTTTACCCAACAGCAAAAATAAAAGAAAACCTTTCATTACAAAAGACAGTATGTTACCATTTAGTAGTCCATTTGTTACATTCAACAGTTTTTGTGAGTGAAGGATATAAAAAAGATGTGCCAGAACAACTTCCGGCACATCCTCTTCATGCGATTTAATTGTAAATCAAAAAATCATTCAATCAGTAACTGATTAATTATTTTTGAATCCATAACCATTGGTAATCTTACCTAATGAAGTTTCCAAGATAGAGCTATGGAACGGTACAAAGTAAATAGGAGCTTCACCGTCTACAAAGCCACGGAATACATAATCTGAGTAGTCTGATTCATAATCAAGAATATCCTTACCCCAGTTAACCATTGTATAACCATCAGCTTCCAGTGCTTTAGCCTCAGCGCTACCCGGTTCAATATGCTTAAACAAACCTTGAATAGCCAAGTTTGTACCAGGATTTGCTGAATAGATTGAATTGCCAGTATATCCTTCCCAGTCGTCAAATACACCACGCCATCCCGGATACATCACTGGATCAGTTTCATCTGTGCACTGGGTAGTCAAACGGTAGCCATACTGAGCCTTTGCATCTACACTCTTAGTCCATACATATAATGAAATAGTATTTCCATTTTCGAATGTATAATAACCTTTAGTTTTCAAGCCATTCACCATAGCGGCTAAATCTGCTTTCAATTTCTTAATTGCTTCAGGAAGTTTTCCTGTACGAATTAAGTCATAACGGCGAAGACCTTCACCACCAAATTCAAGCTTACGTTCTTGCTGAATAGCTTCTTTAATACCTCCCCATTTAGATATAAATCCATCAAGGTTAGCAAGTTCCGGAGTTGCAAATGCACGATTATGAACCTCTGACAAATACTGTTTAGCAGTAACTTCATCACCCAGTTCAGCCTTTACTTCTGCTAACATCAGGATAACATCTGACATACGTACAAACGGATTATTGATACCAGACTGACGCTGTTTTTCCCAACGTGGTTCAGGCTGACGGTTTTCGTCCCATTTATTATTAGCGATACCACCACCATTAGCTTGTGAACCTGGTACAAATGGCAACAGTTTTTCCACACCATTTTTTCCATCTGTACCGGTAACAGTACAAGTTACATCTCGACGCATATCATTCGGATCGAAATCTCCATAATAGTAAGTAGGATGGAAGCGGCTCTGACCATAGTTCTTACATGGATAGTTATTAGAACCACCAGCTGAGCTAGGACGTCCGAAAGCATATGGACGTTCAGTCTGTACACCTCTTGTTTCAGGTATTTCATAAATACTTTCAGATGAAAGAACCAGATTATCATTCTGCTGGAATACATACTGATACGGATTTCCAAATGCTTGACCATTAGAACCTGCAGCACGAGGGTCTACAGTACATAATGCAGCTGTTCCTGGATTATCCACACAATTCTGCAAGTATCTTTCAGCTATTTCATAGAACTTTTCATAATCAGTACGGCGACCATAGAAAGCATTGTTAGCATCTACAGTATTTAACTTGTCGAAGCTCAAAACATTTCCATCCAAATCCTTATAAAAATCAGCACCTAAATCAGTACGACGAGTTGAATAACCACCTGCATATAAACACATACGACCAATCAATGCATCTACATAATTACGAGTCATCATACTTGCATCAGCACCGACATTTTCACCCAAATAATACATATAAGGTTCAACCTGCATCAGTTTATTGATATGATATTCATAAATCTGATCACGCGGAGTCAAGCCTTCAGCAGCTACACCTGGTTCCAAATTATGAGGCACATCTCCCCAAAAACGAAGCAACTCGTGATAAGCTGTAGCACGCAAAGCAACAGCCTGTCCGTAAAGGTCAGTCATTTCAGTTACCGATCCTGTTCCTGCTTCTATATCCTTATAAGTATCTGTTCCTTCAATAGCATTACAAAGTGTATTACATGTAGCGATAATGCTATACAAAGCCGGCCATGCATTTACACCATTATTACCAGCTGAATTTATATCAAAACTAGATGTGCCACCATAATACAAGTTTTCAGGGATATGACGTGCCTGTGCATCATAACCTTCAGGATGGCGCTCTGAGTCAGAACCACAAACCACCAAGTCATAAAACAAGCCATTAGCATGCACATAAGCTTTTGCACGCCATTTTTCATAAGCTTCCATCAAAGCACCACGAGCTGTAGAAGCATCGCTGAATACAAAGTCCGGAGTAGCTTCAGATGGTGAAGATGAATCCAAGAAATCTTCACACGAAGTCATATTGAGCATTAATAGCCCAATACCAAGATATGTATATAATAATTTTTTCATTGCGTTTTATTGATTAGTTAACAGATTATTTAATTAGAATGTAATGTTTACACCAAATGTAAATGTTCTTGCACGAGGATATGTACCATAGTCCATACCTAACAACGGATAGTTTCCAGTATTGGCAGCTGTTGTACTCTTATTCGGATCGGCATTAACTTCCGGATCAATACCTGAATAACCTGTAATTGTGAACAAATTACCAGCAGTTGCATAAACACGTGCACGCTGCATACCAATCTTTTTGGTCCATGCCTTCGGGAATGTATAACCAACAGTCAATGTATTCAAACGTAAGAATGAAGCATCTTCAACAAATGTAGATAAAACTGTACCGTTTTCCATATAAGGAACACCATATTTAGCACCAGTATTTAATGCATCCAATGCATCCGGTTCAACAACAGGAACCAATTCACCATTCTGAATATCATAGATTTGATAACAATCGCTGATGAACTCCAATTTATTGGCACCTGCACCTGTATCTTTATTACCATACATATTAATCAAAGAGTTTACATTGTATACATGACCTCCTGCTGCCCATGCAAATCCGGCACTGAAATCAATATCCTTCCATGTCATGTTCAAATTGAAACCACCGGTATGAGGATGAGTGATTTCACCCAAATCAGCAACGTCTTCTGTATCTGCGACTCCATTACCATCCAAGTCACGCAATTTAACAGCACCAGGGAATGCTTTTTGACCTTCTGGCAAATTATAATGGCTAGGATAATTACCAACCTGATTACCCAAATCAGCCACTCCAGGTTTCAAGGTATAAGTCTTAGTTGCCGGATCATAGTTGAAGTCAGCAGTTGTATAATAACCATCACAAATATATCCACGAATCAAACCAACAGGCTTTCCTTCACGGAATTCATAATCATAAGTCGGAGTTGTAGCACTAGAAGCCCATTGAGAACCATACTGTGCAATGATATTATCAGCCAATTCGTCAATATTATTGTGGTTGTAGTTATAAGTTGCAGAAACTCCTAATGTAAAGTCTTTAGTACGAAGAATATCATAGTTTAAAGCAATTTCAATACCTTTATTTGAGGTCTGACCAATATTTTGATACTGATATGAATAACCTGTAGTTTCATCAATAGGGATACACATCAACAAGTCTTTTGTCGTATTCCAATAAGCATCAATGGTACCAGAAAGGCGATTATTAAAGAAACCGAAGTCAAGACCGATATTTCTTGAAATAGTAGTTTCCCATTTCAAATCAGGATTAGAAAGCATACCGCTAGGTTTATATCCTGAATAAGTCTGACCATTGAAAGTTACAGTTGTAGACTCCCATGTTTCTCTCCAAAGGCTGGCATCAATATTATCAGCTCCTGCCATACCATAAGACAAACGAAGTTTCAAATTATCCAACCAGCTACGAGTACCTTCCATAAATGATTCATCAGAAAGACGCCAAGCTAATGCACCTGCAGGGAAGTATCCCCAACGATGATTCGGAGCAAACTTAGAAGAACCATCGGCACGGAATGTAACGGTCAACAAGTAGCGATCCAACAATGAATAGTTAGCACGTGCAAAGAAAGAAACAGTCTTATCAGGAGTACCAATTGAATTGCTAAACTTATCTTTTGCCAAACTCTTGTCTGTCTGATCAATCATACCAAAAGCTTGATCAAAATCGAAACCTGCTGGATATCCGTGACCTTCAATTTCAGTTGAATTTGATTTAGAAACAATAGTTTCCTGACCTAACAAGAATGACAAGCTATGTTTATCACTCAAGCCTTGAACCTGATAATTCAACGTATTTACATTACGCAAATTATAACCTTCACTACGAGTAAGTTTTGCTACCTTATGACCTTGAGTCAAACCGTTTTCATAATATTTAGTTTCACCCCAGTTACGGCCTGCACCAACTTCAGCACGTAAAGTCAGACCTTCAATAATATCCCATGATAAAGCAGCTATACTTCTTACTCGCTGTTTTCTTGCAATGTTCTGAACATCGTTAGTCCAGTCAACCGGGCTACCATAAGAAGTATCAACGTTATCAGCTCCCAAACCAAATCCACCGAATGCATTAGGATCACCCAAAGGATTATCAATAGGACGCCAGCGATATGCACCAGATAATAAAGAACCTTTACCGTTTGTTGAAGATTCTTTTCCAGTTGTCTGGTCTTCAGAATAACGTATATCAACATCTAATTTCAGGTTTTTCAACAGTTCCTGATTCAACTTCAATGATGTATTGAAACGGTTATAACCTGAATTAATCTTGATACCCTCATCATTCAGATAGTTGACATTTAATACAAATTTTGTTTTTTCACTACCTCCTGAAATTGAAAGGTTGTGAGTATGTGCAATAGCATTACGCAACATATCATCAGTCCAGTCGTGTACGTCCACATTCGCATAGTCAGCAAAATGATTACCATAGGCAGCGCCCAATCCAAAGTATTTTGCTACACCATCAGCACTAACAGCACCACCAGTTCTTTCCAATGCATCAGCATATGCCCACTGATACTTCACGTAATCTTGTGCACTAAGCGGATCCAAGGTTTTAGCTGCAGCCTTTGTCTGTACGTATCCATTATAAGTAACAGACAGCTTATCAGTCTTCGCTCCCTTTGTAGTAACCAAAATTACACCATTTGCACCACGAGCACCATAAATAGCTGTAGATGAAGCATCTTTCAACACATCGATTGTTTCAATCTGATCTGCCGGTATATCAGAAATAGAACTTACCGGAAATCCATCTACAATGAACAACGGGTCATTACTCTGTGTAATAGAACCTCCACCACGAACGCGGATAGAAACTTCTGCACCTGGACGACCATCTTGTGAAACAACTGATACACCGGCCAATTTCCCTTGTAAAGCCTGAGACACATCTGATACAGGATTAGCAGTTAAAGTTTCATTACTTACTGATGCAACAGAACCTGTCAAGTCACGTTTCTTAACAGTTCCATAACCGATAACCACAACTTCGTCCAATGTTTCAGTATCTTCTTTTAAGATAATGTTAAACGAAGTTTGATTTCCTACAGGAATAGACTGCTGAACATAACCTACATAAGTAATAGTAAGCACGTCGGAATTTTTCACATCTGAGATTGCAAACTTTCCATCAAAATCAGTAATAGTACCATTTGTTGTACCTTTGACTAATACATTTACACCGATCATAGGTTCACCTGTACCATCTTTAATGACACCTGTAATCTGTTTACCTTGTGCAAATGCTAGCACACAGAACATACTCAGTAAGAACGTAGAGTATACTCTTCTTAAAAGCAGTAGTCGATTCATACGTGTTTTTTAGTTTAGATAATAAATAAAGTTAAGTGTTCTCATTTAATCATAACACTCCAAAATTAGAATTTTTTAATGAACTACGATGGAGAGAAAATGTTTTTTTGGTGGTAAAAATTGGTTTTTAACAATTCGTCAATATTTATGCAGAATAACCAAAACGACTTCACTCGGTGTAAACAAACGGATATCCTTACGGGAAGTACCTATTCCATTTGTTATAATAACCGGTATACCAGCAGAGTTATATTTCAGCCCACTCAAAAAGCGAGATCCATATTTTGAGAAATGAGCTGGAGTATATCGTCCGAAAAAACTGACCTGTCCACCATGAGTATGTCCAGCCAAAGCCAGATCCGTATTGCTGACATCCACATCTTCTACATAATCGGGCGTATGAGTCAGCATGATGACATAATCTTCTGCCTGAAGCGACAGTGTAGGTGAAATACCGTTTTTTGTCAAATCGAACGGATTGCGGATTCCACAAAGTAAAATATACTGGTTTCCTTTCCATAACGTATCTACCTGATGTTCGAGCAACCGGATACCGGTTCGTTCCATTTCCTGTCTGACTATCTCATAATTGGCATTGTTCTCATGATTGCCCATTACTCCATAAGTGCCATAAGGTACACAAACCTGATAAAGCACGTCAAAAAGCTCCGACAAGTTTCCACCATTCCGTCCCCGATAATCTCCTCCCAATAATAACAGGTCAGCGTCAGCTGCTTGCAGGGCTTTCAGTAAACCAGGAAGTCTTTTCTTTCCGAAACGACTTTCATAATGAAAATCAGATGCAAACGCAATACGAAATCCATCAAACGAATCGGGCAGTTGTTCGCTATATATATCATATTTTTTTATACGCCCTATCCCATGATATTTCGATAAAGAAGCTGTGGCACACGACGAGAATAAAACAGCTGATACAAGAAATGAAAACCAAACTAATTTTTTCATGGCTATATTACTGGAATTTTCAAACGAAAATAACACTTTTCCATTGCCCAGGCAAAGTCTCAACAGAATTTCATAACTTTGTACTGTTAAAAACAAATTAGATTTATGGTAAAACAAAACTCTACAAAAGCCTGGTTACTTGCCAGCCGTCCGAAGACTTTGACAGCAGCTTCTATTCCTGTCATGCTAGGCTGTGCACTTGCTTCCATGTACGGACACTTCCAATTAATTCCTGCCATACTATGTTTTCTCTTTGCTTTCCTGATGCAGATAGATGCTAATTTTATAAACGATTTATACGACTACCTGAAAGGAAGCGACCGTGAAGACAGACTCGGTCCGGAACGTGCCTGTGCCCAAGGCTGGATTTCTCCTTCCGGAATGAAAAAAGGGATTCTTGTAACTACTGCACTAGCTGCAGTAACAGGGCTTTTCCTGCTTGGATATAGTGGTTGGGAAATGATTCCAGTAGGTATTGCTTGTATTATTTTTGCTTTCCTATATACTACAGGGCCTTATCCGCTTGCCTATCATGGCTGGGGCGATATACTGGTTCTGGTATTCTTCGGATTTGTACCTGTAGGATGTACTTTCTATGTCATGGCACATGACTGGAATACCTCGGTAACAATGGCCTCACTCGCTTGTGGATTCGTTATCGACACATTACTTATGGTAAATAACTTCCGCGACAGAGAACAGGATGCCATAAGCGGAAAGAAAACCATCGTCGTACGGTTAGGTGCACGTGCCGGACTTATTCTATATTTTCTACTGGGACTGGCTGCATGCTGGAGCTGTTTCTATTTTGTCACAGAAGGCAGGCTGTGGGCTGCTATCTTACCTCAGATTTATCTTTTATTTCATATTCTCACCACAATGAAAATGGCACGAATTAACAGGGGAAAAGAACTGAACGCCATTTTGGGAGAAACATCACGAAACATGCTGTTATTCGGGATATTACTCACAGCAGGATTATTGATTCCAGCTTAACACAACTGTTAATTTGTTATTTCCATGAACAGCAGAGTAAAAGAACTTGATTTTCTAAAGTGTATATTCATCATCCTGATGATTATTTTCCATCTGGTATACATCGGCGACTCGTATCCTTATGCCAAGCAGGTAGTCTATACCTTCCACATGTCGGCTTTTCTTGTCATCTCCGGATATCTGAATAATGTAAACAAGAAAATCAAAGCTTTCGGACGGAGTCTGCTTTGGATATTCATTCCTTATGTTTGTATGGAAACCGGATACGTCATCATGTCGGCCATTCTCCCCGTAAGGGAAAAGATTACCGAATTGTCAGCCGGACTTTTATTGCATAAAGCCATCATTGCTCCCATGGGACCTTATTGGTATCTCCATACCCTGATGCTCTGTAATGCCAGCTATTACCTGATGTACAGGATGACAAATAAATGGAAAGGAATTACTCGCTTCATCCTTTTAGGAATATTATTATATGGACTTTCAGAGTTGAAGTTATTGACATTTGCCAATGCCATTTATTTTCTGGCAGGAGTAGCTATCCGACAAAGCGGAAGCAATATCATCCGTATTTTCCAACCCAGCCTCTTGGCCTTGTTCCCACTGATTATACTCTGTTACTTCCCCGAAAATCTGAATCGAGGAACACTGGCAGGAGTAACTATTACATATCTGGTAATCAGCTTACTGCTGGCAACCTACACTCATCTAACGGAACAAATAAAAAGGATTCTTCTTTATATTGGCAGTAATACACTGGTTATTCTGCTCTTTTCACCTGTGTTTACTATTTTGTCAAAACTCTACCTGCCGCTCTTTGCTTTCGATGCGACAGGCATTTGTTTTACGATAGTTTCGGTAGTTTTTGTTATCTGCGGATGTTTCGGCGTAACTTACATATTCGACCGATTACATATCTCGCCTTACTTTTTAGGAAAGAAGCAAATGCTTCCTCCCTATTCTTCTGCCGACTAGTCACGCTCGATCAGTACGGTAGCATATGCCGAGATACCTTCCTCACGACCGGTAAATCCTAACTTTTCGGTTGTAGTAGCCTTTATGGATACGTCTTCCGGTTCAATGTTCATGACATGAGCCAGCACTTCCTGCATTTCTGGAATATGTGCTTTCAGCTTCGGACGTTCGGCACAGACTGTTGCATCAATATTGCCAACTCGATAACCTTTTGTTGCTATCAAATCTATAGTTTTTGCCAGCAGAATCTTGCTGTCGATATTCTTAAACTCACCTGCATTGTCAGGAAAATGATAACCGATATCACGCATATTTGCCGCTCCCAACAATGCATCGCAAATGGCGTGAATCAGCACATCAGCATCAGAATGTCCCAACAATCCTAATTCGTGCTCCAGCTTGATACCTCCCAGCCAAAGCTCACGTCCTTCAACTAAACGATGGACGTCGAAACCAAATCCTACACGTATTTTCATCGCACGTAAAAATCAAGAACTTTTTCGTTTTCCAAATAGCCTTCCAAGTGATTGTCTATCTGTACCGGACCCACTCCTACCGGTGTTCCAGTAAACAGCATATCTCCAATTTTCAATGTACAGAACTGACTGACGTATGCAATAATCTGATCTACTTTAAAAAGCATGTCCTGCGTATTCCCCTGCTGTACAGTCTTACCATCAATATCCAAATGGAAATTGATATGCTGTATATCGGCAAACTTCTCTACCGGTACCCAATCTCCTATAGCAGCCGAATTATCAAATCCCTTACATAGTTCCCACGGCTTACCTTCGGCACGGAACTTACGTTGCAAATCACGTGCAGTAAAGTCAATACCCACCGTTACAGCATCATAATAGCGATGTGCAAAACGCTCGGATATATTCTTTCCCAAACGGTTTATACGTACTACCAGTTCGGTTTCATAATCTACCTGCTGGCAGAAATCAGGAATAAAAAACGGCTTGCTGTCCTTCAGCAAGGCAGAGTCCGGTTTCATAAAGATAACCGGTTCTTGTGGCAATGGCTCGTCTGCATGCAATTCCTTACAATGCAACGGATAGTTCATGCCTATAGCTATAATTTTCATGGAAAGTTATTTCTTTATTGTTTCATTCAAACGGTTGAACATCACAGCCAAATGAGCATATAGTGATGTATTCTGCACTACAATATTTTCGGGAACCCGAATACGGAAAGGAGTAAAATTCCAGATAGCCTTGATACCTCCTGCAATCATCTTATCTGAAATCTCCTGAGCAATGGCAATAGGAACAGTCAGTACACCAATATTTACTCCATCCAGTTTCATACGTTTCTCAAAATCATCAGAGTGATAAATAGGAATACCATTTATCTTTGTTCCCACCAAGTCGGGATTGACATCGAAAGCCCCTACTATCTGAAGACCAAAATGAGACAGACCTGAGTCACGCAACAATGCTCCTCCCAAGCTTCCTACTCCGAAAAGATACGCTTTATGCATATTGGTAAATCCCAAAAAATCCTCCAATACCTGAATCAGCAAATCAATGTCATACCCTACACGGGTACGTCCGGCAATATCCACATACGAAAGATCTTTTGCTATCTGCGAAGCATCTATATTGATTTGCTTTGAAATCTGAGTAGAGGAAACATACTTCTCTCCTTTCTCTCTCATCAGCTTTGCATTCGAAAGATACCACGGCAGCCTACGCAGAGTAGGCTCCGGTATTTTTTCCGTATTTTTACGAGTATGTATTGCCATTTTTTGCTTCTATAATGGTTCTGTCTTTGTGCAAAATTAAGCTATTTATTCGGAAACGCACACAGAATATAGAAAAATGTACCTATCTTTGAGTCGGATTAAAATTAATTCACATGAAAAATAACGATTGGAAAGACCGACTGAACATTGTATATTCTACTAATCCGGACTTTAAATACGATAACGGAGAAGAGGAAGAAGTGGAAACACCAGATAAAAAACAGCAAAAGCTTCGCGTTTCAATAGAGAAAAAAGGACGCGGCGGAAAGACCGTTACTGTAATAACCGGCTTCATCGGCAGTGAAGATAATCTGAAAGATCTGGGCAAGCTACTGAAGACCAAATGTGGTGTAGGAGGTTCTGTGAAAGACGGTGAAATCTTGATACAAGGAGAGTTTCGCCAGCGCATTATCGATTTATTAAAAGCAGAGGGCTATACACAAACTAAGTGATCTGATATTATCTAAAAAGACATCAGGTAATACGCCTAATAAAGACCGATAAAATACCCGAAATTTTTGTACAAATGCTCAGAGTGTTTGTACATTTTTTTGCAAAACATCAGCAAGTTTTAGGGAAAACTTCAGCATGTTTTCAAAATCCTTTTTACGACATTATGAATGAAGAACTGAAGGACATAAAAGGATCTTTTTTTTCAAAGATAGGATTGTATAGAAATTTCATACAATATTCTATGCAACAAAGTTTGTTCAACACAATATATATTCTTTGTAAAAAATAAAATTAAAAAAGTCATCTATTTCTCTACAAAAGGAAATAGATGACTTTATATTTTAATACTTCTCAGAGAAGAAGTTATTATTCAGCACGCAAAGTGAAACGTTTGAATTCTGTGATAGCCAATTCAGGATCTGCAGCTTTCAATACTTCTGCTACATTCTTCTTCGGATCCATAATGCTTTCTTGGTTCAACAGACAAACTTCTTTCAAGAATTTGCCCAAACGACCTTTAGCGATATTTTCGATCATAGCCTGAGGCAAGTTAGCAGCCTTTTCAGCAGCTACAGTTTCCTTAATTTCTTTTGCTTTAGCTACGTCTTCAGCAGTGATCCATCCCTTAGCCATGTTGCTTTCCATGTGTTCTTCGCTGTCTACATGAGCAGGATTGATACCAGCTTTCTTCAAAGCAGCTTCTACAGCCTTCTGTACCTGTTCAGCTTTAGTCTTTTCGATAGCAACGTTGATTTCCTCTTGTTTTACTGATTCAGGAACGCCTGCTTCGTCGATAGCGATCGGGTTCATAGCTGCAATCTGCATACAGATTTCGTGAGCAACTTTTTCATCGCAAACTTTGTTGAAAGATACAATTGTACAAAGCTGATTCTTGTTCATGTGGTTGTAAACAGCAGTGCAAGCACCAGAAACGAAGAAATAGCCATCCAATTCAGTCTTTTCACCAGTGATACCGCTACGTTCAACGATAGCATCAGCGATAGTACCGCTACCCATCGGAAGAGCTTTTACATCATCCAAAGTCTGACACTTGTTAGCGATAGCAGCGTCAAGGATAGCTTGAGTCAAAGCAACGAAATCTGCATTTTTAGCAACGAAGTCAGTTTCACACTTCAAAGCAATCATAGCAGCATAGTCACCTGTTGATTTTGCCAATACACAACCTTCTGAAGTTTCACGGTCAGAACGTTTTGCAGCAACAGCCTGTCCTTTCTTACGGATAATTTCCACTGCTTTGTCGAAATCGCCTTCTGATTCAGTCAAAGCGTTTTTACAGTCCATCATACCAGCTCCAGTCATTTTACGAAGCTTGGTGATATCAGCCATACTTACAGCCATAGTAATTTCTTTTTATTGAGTTAATAAATAAATCTATTATAAAGCAAATGAGAGCTGAGAACAGAGAGTTGAGAATTGCTTTTATATAGTAACTCTCAACTTTCAACTCTCAACTCTCAACTTAAAGTATATTAAGCTTCTTCGTCTTTACCGATGAAAGCGGCAGCTTTAGCAGCATTGATTGCGTCTTCTTCAGCCTTATCCATGCGTGCTTTAGTAGTTTTCTTCTTAGCTGCTTTTGGTGCATTTTCACCAGCAGCTTCCATATCTACTTTTTCAGCTTTTCTTTCTTCCAAACCTTCTGCCATAGCAGCGCAGCAAGCATCCAAGATAACTTCTACAGACTTAGTAGCGTCATCATTTGCAGGAATTACAAAATCTACGTTTGAAGGATCTGAGTTTGTATCAACGATAGCGAATACAGGAATACCCAAACGGTTAGCTTCGCGAACTGCGATATTTTCTTTCAATACGTCGATAACGAACAATGCAGACGGCAGACGAGTCAAATCAGCGATAGAACCTAAGTTCTTTTCCAATTTAGCACGCTGACGAGAAATCTGAAGAACTTCTCTCTTTGACAAGTTTGAATAAGTACCATCGTTAGTCAATTTATCGATAGTAGCCATTTTCTTCACAGCCTTACGGATAGTCGGGAAGTTAGTCAACATACCACCCGGCCAACGCTCGATTACATAAGGCATGTTTACAGAAGCAGCTTTCTCAGCTACTACCTGTTTTGCTTGTTTTTTAGTAGCAACAAACAGGACTTTCTTTCCTGATTTTGCAATCTGCTTCAAAGCTTCAGCAGCTTCATCAACTTTAGCAACGGTTTTGTTCAGGTCGATGATATGGATTCCGTTGCGTTCCATGAAAATATAAGGAGCCATTGCAGGGTTCCACTTTCTCTTAAGGTGTCCGAAGTGGCAACCAGCCTCCAATAATGTATCAAAATTTACTCTTGACATTGTTTTAATCTTTAAATCGTTTACTTTCTTTTTTGTTAATTGAACCAACTGCCGGGTAGTTTCTCCGCAAACACTTGTAGGGAAAATCCCGACGGTTTAGATACTAAACGCTTTCTTAGTTGAGAGTTGAAAAGTGAAAGTTGAAAAAAATTAAGCAACTTGTCCGTTCCAACATTCCACCAACTCTTAACGTTTACTGAACTGGAATCTGCGACGTGCTTTTGGACGACCCGGTTTTTTACGTTCAACAGAACGAGGATCACGAGTCATGAAGCCTTCTGCACGAAGAGTCTTCTTGTCTTCAGGGTTAATTTTAACCAGTGCACGAGCGATAGCCAGACGCAAAGCCTGTGACTGACCAGTAAATCCACCACCGCACAAGTTAACTTTAATATCATATTTTTCAGCTACTTCCAGCTTATTCAAAGGCTGTTTTACTACATACTGCAGAATAGTTGATGGAAAGTACTGTGCAAGGTCTCTCTTGTTAATAGTAATCTTTCCTGTACCTTCGCTTACGAAAACGCGAGCAACTGCGCTTTTACGTCTGCCTAATGCATTTACTACTTCCATTCTTTATTATTTAAGTGTGTTAATATCAATTACTTTCGGAGTCTGAGCTTCATGCTTATGTTCAGCACCTTCGTATACATAAAGGTTGCCCAGCAACTTAGCTCCCAGACGATTTTTCGGAAGCATACCTTTTACTACTCTCTTCATCAATTTTTCAGCGCCGTTCGGTTTAGCCATCAAGCGAGCCGGAGTGATTTCGCGCTGACCGCCCGGATAACCGGTGTAGCTCAAGTAGATTTTATCATTCCACTTGTTTCCTGTAAATTTCACTTTGTCTGCATTGATGATAATAACGTTATCACCGCAGTCTACATGAGGGGTGAAGTTTGGTTTATACTTACCTCTCAACAACTTTGCAACTTTTGCACCGAGGCGACCTACCACCTGATCGGTAGCATCCACTACGACCCATTCTTTAGTCGCAGTTTCTTTGTTTGCAGAAATGGTCTTGTAACTTAAAGTATCCACTCTTAAATCTTTTTTAAAATGTTAACTACTAAAAAACAAATTCCTACGACTTACTCTTCCCGGACAAAGAAGATATAAAGCCTTCAGAATTAAACTTTTATCACTATTTGATAATAATCGGCTTGCAAAATTACTGCTTTTATCTGAACTGACAAAGATTTTAAGTATTTTTTTCTACACACAAGCCTCTGACTTAGGGGTAATTAGCGAATGATATTTTCAGGATAAGCAGAAGGCATTTCTACCCTTTTCCATATTTCATGACACCAGGAGTCTATTTTATTTCCATTACGGTCAGTTTTCAGATAATACTTCACAAGCATCAGGTTACCATTTTCCTCTAATTCAAACTGCATTACATTTTTTTCTCCATTCAGCTGTGGCAAATGCAGATTCTTCTCTACATATTCTGTATATGAATTCTCGGACTCCTGCTTATATGTACCATAGCCGATAATGATAGCGCCGGTCTGCATCATTACCAAATTAATAAAACGACCATCATCTGAAAGAATCTTAAGAGAGTTACCAGTCTTCAACTCACCTACAACATTAGGAGAACTAGAGCGGTAAAAACACATTTGCCATACACCACTCAATGTAGAAGGAATTTTTTCCTGAACATCCTGAGCCAACAAATTTGTAACGCCCAAAAAGAGGGATACTACCCAAAGGAATAAAGAACGTGTTTTCATAACAAATAAATTTAAGAGGTTAAACGAGAAATGAGTTGATATACAAATATATAAAATATATCGCATTAAAAGTTATAATTCCACGTTTTTATTTCACTATTCCTTACTACTTTACCTCATCCTAGAGAAATAGGTTTTCACATGACAAGAAAAAAACAAGAGACAGAATTCTGTATTCAGAAATCCGCCTCTTGTTGTATTATGAATAAAAGCTTTTTTAGAATTCAGCATTACGCGGAGTACGCGGGAAAGGAATTACATCACGGATATTTGCCATACCTGTAACGAACAGCAGCAAACGTTCGAATCCCAATCCAAAGCCAGAGTGAGGACATGAACCGTACTTACGTGTATCAAGATACCACCACATATCTTTCATCGGAATATTCAGTTCCTGAATACGAGTCAACAGTTTGTCATAATCAGCCTCACGTTCAGATCCACCGATAATCTCACCAATTTTCGGGAAGAGCACATCCATTGCACGAACAGTCTTACCATCTTCATTCTGTTTCATATAGAATGCCTTGATTTCCTTCGGATAATCTGTCAAGATAACAGGACGTTTGAAGTGTTCTTCCACCAGATAACGTTCATGTTCAGAAGCCAAGTCTACACCCCAATATACAGGGAATTCAAACTTGTGACCTTTAGCAACAGCATCTTCCAAGATCTTGATACCTTCTGTATAAGGCAAACGTACAAATTCTTCCTTCAACACACCCTGCAGACGTTCGATCAATCCCTTATCGAACATATCATTCAGGAATTTCACATCATCGTAGCAGTTATCAAGCGCCCACTGAACACAATACTTAATGAACTCTTCAGCCAAGTCCATATTGTCATTGATATCATTGAAAGCAACTTCCGGCTCAATCATCCAGAACTCAGCCAAGTGACGTGGAGTATTTGAATTTTCAGCACGGAATGTCGGACCAAATGTATAAATAGCGCCCAATGCAGTAGCAGCCAATTCACCTTCCAGCTGACCAGAAACAGTCAAGCTAGCCTGTTTGCCGAAAAAGTCATTATCATAAATGATAGATCCATTTTCATCCTTTTTCAGATCGTACAGATTCATTGTTGTTACCTGGAACATCTGACCGGCACCTTCACAATCGGAGGCTGTAATAAGAGGTGTATGGAAATAGAAGAATCCACGTTCATGGAAGAACTTATGAATAGCTATAGCCATATTATGACGAATACGGAACACAGCTCCAAAAGTATTAGTACGTGGACGCAAATGAGCGATCTCACGCAAAAATTCCATAGAGTGTCCTTTCTTCTGAAGAGGATAAGTATTGTCACAAGCACCCAACACTTCTATTTCACGAGCCTGAATTTCTGCAGCTTGCCCTGATCCTACCGATTCTACCAGTTCGCCATTTACGCTGATACATGCACCAGTAGTAATTTGTTTCAGTAACTCTTCATCAAAGTTTGCCAAATCGACAACGACCTGTACATTATTTATAGTAGAACCGTCATTCAAGGCAATGAAGTTTACCTGTTTGCTACCACGGCGAGTACGAACCCACCCTTTCACATTGACCATTGTCCCGAAATCACGGCATTTCAAAAGGTCAACAATTTTTGTTCTACGAATTGTTTCCATGTTATTATTTCATTAACTAATTATTCAAAAGATCCCATACGGAGCATGTTTACTTCCTGCTCAGTCAGGTAACGCCAGTCACCGCGACGCAAGCCCTTCTTAGTCAGTCCTGCAAAATATACACGGTCCAGCTTAATTACACGATAGCCCAAAGCTTCGAAAATACGACGTACGATACGATTCTTTCCTGAGTGTATTTCGATACCAACCTGCGACTTATCTGTTTCTGAAGCATAGCTAACTGCGTCAGCATGAATTTCACCGTCATCCAGAGTAATACCAGATACGATCTGATCCAAATCAGCCTTAGTCACATTCTTATCACAATAAACGTGATAGATTTTCTTCTTCAGATATTTTGGATGAGTCAGTTTCGAAGCCAAATCACCGTCATTGGTCAGCAGCAATACACCAGTTGTATTACGGTCCAGACGTCCTACCGGATAAATACGTTCCTTACAAGCACCTTTTACAAAATCCATAACAGTCTTACGCTCCTGAGGGTCATCAGAAGTAGTAACACAGTCCTTCGGCTTGTTCAACAAAACGTATACCTTACGTTCGATATTAACCGGCTGATCGTGGAACTTAATTTCGTCTGTACGTTTTACCTTTGTACCAAGTTCAGTAACCACTATTCCATTTACCGAAACAACTCCGGCAGTAATAAATTCATCAGCCTCACGACGAGAACAGATCCCAGCATTTGCCAAGAATTTATTCAAACGAATTGGTTCATCCGGATCAGTCAATACATCCTTGTATTCTATTTGCTTCTTCATGCTATACTTAGCATTCGGATTATAGTCGGCTGTACGAGGACGATATCCTCCACCCTGCTGGCGATTGTATCCTCCTTGCTGTCCGCCACCATTATTGAAACGAGGACGCTGCGGACGATATCCACCTTCGCCCTGCTGTGCATTATTGAAACGAGGACGATATGAACGTTGCTCTCCACCTTCTCCATTATTGTTGTTATTATAACGAGAATTATACGGACGATGCGGACGAGCATTATTATTAAAGTTCGGATTGTATGAAGAACGTTCACCGTTATTATTATCGTACGACGGACGATTGCCATATGAGCGTTGCTGGCGATAACCACCTTCACCCTGCTGACCACCGTTAAAACGCGGACGATACGGACGCTGTTCTCCACCGTCACCATTATTATTGTAACGAGAGTTGTAAGAACGCTGAGGACGCTCACCTCCTTCATTATTCGAAGCAAAGCGCGGACGACGTCCATAATTATTACCTCCCTCGTTGCGGTTGTATCTGTTATAACCTTCTCTGTTGTAAGACTTGTAACCATCGCGGCCAGACTGAGTGTTTTCACCATCTTGTCTGTTTTCTCTTTCTGCCATAATTGTTGTTTTCTGTTTATAAATTAATAAATGCACCCTTCTCGGGCTAGACTTTTTTATATTACATTCCTGTATAATTGTGCGGAGTTATCGCACGCAATTCTTTCTTAATATCTTCACTGACATTCAGTGTTTCAATAAAGTCTTTAATAGAAGCTTCGTTGATAGCCTGATTTGTACGAGTCAGCGCTTTCAATGCTTCATAAGGATGTGGATATGCCTCACGGCGGAGAATAGTCTGAATAGCTTCTGCCACCACACTCCAACAGTTATCCAAGTCCTCATAAATCTTATGCTCGTTCAACAGCAATTTACCGAGTCCTTTCAATGAGCTCTGGATAGCAATTACTGTATGTCCGAACGGAACACCGATGTTACGCAAAACCGTAGAGTCTGTCAAGTCACGCTGCAAACGTGATACAGGGAGTTTAGACGACAAATGTTCCAATACAGCATTTGCCATACCCAAGTTACCCTCTGCATTTTCAAAATCGATAGGATTTACCTTATGAGGCATCGCACTTGAACCAACTTCTCCCGCTTTGATTTTCTGTTTAAAGTATTCCATAGAAATATACTGCCAGAAATCACGATTCATATCAATCATAATCGTATTGATACGTTTCATAGCATCAAATATGGCGCCAAGATTATCGTAATTAGAAATCTGAGTAGTATATTCTTCACGCTCCAGACCGAGCTTTTCTGCAACGAACTTATTTCCGAACGCTTTCCAGTCAAACTCCGGATATGCTACATGATGAGCATTATAATTACCAGTTGCACCACCAAACTTAGCAGTAATAGGACATGCTTTCAGAACAGCCAACTGACGGTTCAAACGGTAAGCAAATACCATAATTTCTTTACCCAGACGAGTTGGAGATGCCGGTTGGCCGTGTGTTTTAGCCAACATCGGAATATCTTTCCATTCTTCCGCATACGCTGTCAGCTGATCAATCAGCTTCTGAATCTGCGGATAATAAACATCATTCAATGCATCTTTGATAGACAAAGGCACAGAAGTATTATTAATATCCTGAGAAGTCAGACCAAAGTGAATAAATTCCTTATAAGATTCCAGACCTCCCAATTTATCAAACTGTTCCTTGATGAAATACTCAACAGCCTTTACATCATGGTTTGTAACACTTTCAATCTCTTTAATGCGCTGAGCGTCTGCTTCTGAGAAGTTACGATAAATATCACGCAATGATTCGAAACGTGCTGAATCGAAACTTTTCAGCTGCGGCAACGGCAATTCACACAAAGTTATAAAATATTCGATTTCAACCTGCACACGATATTTTATCAGTGCAAACTCTGAAAAATAAGCAGCCAAAGCACCGGCTTTGCTTCTGTATCGACCGTCAATAGGTGATATAGCTGTGAGTAAATCAAGCTCCATCATGTTTCACAAATACTTTTTGAGTCTATATAATGATCATTATTGAGAGTGCAAAGGTAATGTTTTTTCCCGAGTTGAAGGGAGTAACATTGAAAACTTTAGTATTTATTTTACAATTATTTCCGTTTTAAGAGCCCACATCCACACAAAAGTAACCGAAGTATGTTATATCTTGCTAATTATCGGAACAATGAAAGGCAAAATCATGTAATTTTGCACCCGCAAATAAAATAAACAACAAACATTATGGAATTACCTAAAGACCCGATGATGCTATTTAGCTTCATCAACATGAAACTTCGGGATTTCTATCCTTCTCTGGATGCGCTTTGCCAAGACATGCAGGTCAGCAAAGAAGAAATCGTAAACAAGCTAAAAGCTGTAGGATTTGAATACAATCCTGAACAAAACAAATTCTGGTGATCATTCATTTTGAACAATCACCAGAATTTTTGTTTTTATTCGTTCAAGCAATACCACATGCTTTAACTGTCATGATATATCTTCATTAGTCCGAGAGCTAATCTCCCTTTACAAAAGAAACTACCTAAGCCACGCAGGGCAACATCCAAATAGACTTTTATAAATTTCCGATTGGCAACACATCAATGATGTAACCAAAGTTCCGGATTCAATTTTTCAGTTTCTTTGCGAAGCTGGAAATGAAGAACCGTATTGCCGTCTTTATCGGTATTTACCTGACCAATAATATCGCGTGCCTTCAATACACTGCCTTTTTTCACCAGTACCGACGACAAGTTACAATATACTGAGATATAGCTACCATGACGGACGAGTACATTCGACAATCCGTTATATTGAAATACAGCCGAAACTTCTCCATCGAATATAGCACGAGCCTGTGCGCCATCTTTGCCTTTTATATCAATACCTTTATTGTCCAGACGTACGTTTCGCAGGCCTTTGACCTGATACTGTCCAAAATGCCCTACTATCACATAAGGTCCGGTAATAGGAATCGGAAGCCGACCTTTATTTTGCGTAAAGACACCCGACAAGCGACGATCTTCTGAATCCACTTTATACTCTCCCATTTTCGACGGAGTAGTTTTAGACTTAGCACCTTCTTTACTTTCTCCGGTAGCCACCGCCTTTTCCTTGACCGTTCCAGCTTTCTTCTCAGCCTTACGTCGTGCTTCTTCTTCTTCAGCTCTTTTACGCGCGTTTTCTATTTCTATTTCAATTAGGCGATCAATCTGTGCATTCAACCGATCTGCAGAACGACGCTTCTTCGAAATTTCAGACTGAATGCTCCGCTGTTTCTTTTGCAGAGAAGTAAGCAACGTTTTACGTTCCTTTTCCTGTTCTTCCAGCTTCAATCTTTCAGCTTCTCCCTGTTTCAGCATCTCTTCCTTCGCCTTTCTGCTAGCCAACAGCGTTTGTTGTTTTTCTGAAACCTGTTTCTGCTTCCTTTCCACTTGCAGTCCTTGCAAACGCTGATAATCAGCATATTCACGAACATACCTCAACCGACGGTACATCTGGCTTAAATTATCAGCAGAAAAAATAAACATCAGCTTCTCTTGTATCGACTTATTCTGATACATATACTTCACCGACTGTTCGTACTTTTTCTTCTTATCAGCCAGCTCTCGCTGCAAAGCTTTCAGTTCCACCTGTAAACGGCTGACTTCTGTCTGTATAATCTTTACATCCTGCTCGATTGTTTCAATATATTTCTTGCGTTCATTAATCTGCCCCGACAATAAAGCTAAATTATCCAACTGACTTTTTACATCCTTCTTAGTCGACTGCAATAGGGTTTCCGATGCAGAAATCTGTTTCTGCAACTCCGCATGCTGTTTTTCCAATTCTCGGATTTTGCGCGTGCTTTGTGTAAATCCTTGTACACAGAGCAGGCAGACCATCAACAACACAAGTAATCGTTTCATTGCTTAAACAAGGTCTTTAGCAGTTCCTGCAATTCAATTTGTTGATAACGGGATGAAAGTTCAGTCTTTCCTTCCCAGTCTCCACCGACCGACAAGCGTGAAAATTTCATATCAAGTGAAAGAGTTTTTCCTGTTCCTTCTACAGCAAGCAACATATGACTAGGAAACAAACGATTGTCTAACGTTGTAAAATCATCATATTTCCAATTCAATGCATAAGGCGTATTCGACACTCCTATGCGACTCTCCTCCAGTAATCCGCGATCGGCAGAAGTACGGAAACGATAAGACAGTCCTTTGGAAGGTTTCGCTTCCAGCAGGGCATAGCCATTTTCCAACGAAATACGGAAAGATTTCGCATCAGATACATCCAGCTGCACTTTTCCCGGTAAAAATAACTCATTCAAGAACAGCGATTGCAAAATATTAAAACTCAAGTCCGTATTCGCCAGACGACTAAGTTCTTCGAACGAAACGTTAACATACCGTTTATTCAACCGGTCGACAGCCAGCAATCCACCAGGAGTAATTTCCAGGCGTGCAACTTCAATACCCAATAACGGAGCAACAAGCAATTGTATAGACTCTCCGCGTTTCAGACGAAGCGTAGCACTTACCTTTGCATCTTTCTGCCCCTCCATATTCAAAGTCAGTGCAACCTTTCCACTAACAGTCTTCCACGAAGGCGAAAGTTCGATCACTTTTTCCATATATGCCTCACCGGTCAATCCTCCAATCATGGGAGTCTTTTCCAGCTTTCGGGTAGACGAACACGAAGCTACCAGCACAAGGGCAACCAGTACATATAAATATCTTACAACCAATTTTATCATTCTGCAATATATTTCTTTTGAGCTATTTTTTGCTTCAAACGTTTCTTTTCCTTTTCCGTTGGAGGAGTAGACCCATCTTCAGGAGTTTCATTCATTGCGTCTGCTTTTTTCCAATACTCCAACGCCTTGCCTTTCTCTCCCGACATATAATAAATATCACCGGCATGCTCTACTATCGTGCGGCTCTTATCTCCTTTATTACGTAAAGCTTGTTCAATATAAATACGCGCTTCGGTATATCTTCCTTTTTCGAACAGAATCCACGCATAAGTATCAAGATAAGTTTCATTATTCGGTTCAGCCTTTACCGTGCGATAACTCATTTCTTCTGCTTTATCCAAATTCTTACGTTCAACAGAAAGGAAATAAGCATAATTGTTCAGTGTCGCAATATTATCCGGATTGTACACCAAAGAAGAATCATAGGCTGCATAAGCTTCCGCATGCATTTCCTTGGAATGATACAAATCACCCAATATGGCGTAGAAGTCGGACGCAATACCTTTATCGCTCTTTTCGTTTATCTGTTTCACCCCTCGTGTAAAGACATCCAGAGCCTCATCATCCTCCCCTTTCTGATGATGGGCGATACCCAAATAATAATAGAACTCAAGCGACTCCGGATTATACTCCAATGCAGGCTTTGCTATCTGTATCACTTCATCCAGATTATTATCACGTATAGCATAACTCAGCAACTGAAGACGTGCAGGTTTATTTTCCGGATCAAGTTTTAATATTTGATGCAATACCGGAACGGCCTCTTTCTCCATTTTTTTTGTCAGCAAATACTGTGCACACAACATTGCCAGATCGGCATTTTGCTGCGGCCGCTTCAGTATATTCTGAAACAAAGAAACAATCTGCGTACTGTCCTTCGTTCCTTGTTCCGACTGAAGAATCAGCTGACGCATAATTTCCATTTTCGTATCCGACAGCACATTATCATTCAACAGAATTGTATCAAGCTGCATCTGATACAAACTATCCTGTCCGGTCTTCTGATAATAAGAAGCCATCGATACCAAAGCAGGAGCATAACCTGGTTCTTCTTTCAATATACGTTGATAAATACCCAAAGCTTCCTGAGGCTTGTCATTATTCAAATACACATCCCCCAAAATAGTCTGATAGCGCATATCATAAGGATATTCTTTCGACAAGCTTTCTATTTCCGTAAATGCTTTTTCCTGATCACCCAACAGCAGATACATACGGAATTTTTCCATACTGATTTGCTCCGACTTTCCATCCAGTTCCTCCAAACGATTCAGTGTATTAATGACCTGCTGATAGCTTTTAGTCTGATTATACAAGTCAATCAAAGACATCAGCGGTTCCAGGCGAGAAGGGAACTGGTCTGCCATATTTTCATAAACTGTTATCGCTCTAGGTACGTTACGCTTCCGTTCGTAATAAGAAGCTAGCGTCTGCTTATACCAAAAATTGGACTCATCCGAGCTGACAGCCTGCTTCAAAGCCTGTTCACCTTTTTCTTCTTGCCCCAAATACATATAAAATTGGGCTATTTCATACAGAGCAGCCCCCGAAGTCGGATAAATATCAAGGCAGTGCTGATAAAGTTCATAAGCCGCATCGTATTCTCCTTTTTGCTTCATGCGTACAGCTTCCAGAAAATAATAATCAAATTTTCTGCGCTGTTCAGGAGTAAGCGGATCTTTTACAAATTCGGCCTGCTGGCTTTTTGTTTTCGCCTGCTTGCCCGAAGTACCACAAGCGGCTAATCCCACCGCCATACAGAGTGATATGATATATATAATTTTTCGCATATCAATGATTATTAAAAATAAAGGAATCGCACATCATTCTATTTGACTCCTGTATGCCCAAATCCTCCAGCGCCACGTTCTGTATCTTCCAGCACTTCCACTTCCTGCCATTCAGCCTGTTCATAGCGGGCAATTACCATCTGTGCAATGCGCTCCCCGTCTTCTATTATAAAGTCTTCAGCAGACAGATTGATCACGATTACACCTATTTCTCCACGATAATCAGCATCAATCGTACCCGGAGTATTCAGTAAAGTAATACCTTTTTTCAAGGCAAGTCCGCTCCTCGGACGTATTTGTGCTTCAAAACCTTCAGGAAGAGCGATATACAGTCCAGTAGGGACAAGACAACGTTGCAAAGGTTTCAATACAATAGGATTATCCAAATTGGCACGTAAATCCATTCCGGCCGAACTACTTGTTGCATACTGAGGTAACGAATGCTTTGATTTATTTATAATCTGTACTTTCATTGTTATATCATTTAATTTTGCGAAGTTAAACATTTCAGAGGACTTACAGTTTATGTTTATCATTTTTTATTATATTTCAGAATAGCAGGAAACAAATAACTATAAAGCCTGTAAAAAACAAGAGATTTACACAAAACTATTTCAAAGCTAAAAACAAAAAAAACTTACGCATCTGTTTGTATTTATTTTTTCTTTAAGTTTGCAAAAACTATCACAATCGGTTATGAACTGGAAACAACTCATATCAAACAAACGCTTTGGACTGGAGGCACTGCACGAAATAAGAAAAGAAGATAGAACCGAATTTCAGCGAGATTACGATCGCCTTATCTTCTCTGCTCCTTTCCGACGACTGCAAAACAAGACTCAGGTATTTCCCCTTCCAGGGAGTATCTTTGTGCACAATCGTCTGACACACAGCCTGGAGGTTTCTTGTGTAGGGAGATCGCTTGGAAACGATATAGCAGCCAGCTTATTACAAAAGCATCCGGAATTATCCGATTCTCACTTATCAGAAATAGGAGCAATCGTTTCGGCAGCCTGCCTTGCACACGACTTAGGAAACCCACCTTTCGGTCATTCGGGTGAAAAAGCTATCGGCACATATTTTTCGGAAGGAAAAGGGCTTGCCCTCAAACCCCTGCTTTCGGAAGCTGAGTGGGAGGATCTCACCCATTTCGAAGGTAATGCAAATGCATTCCGTCTGCTAACTCATCAATTCGAAGGAAGGCGTCCGGGAGGTTTTGTCATGACATATTCTACTCTTGCCTCTATTGTAAAATATCCGTTTTCATCACGACTTGCCGGCAGAAAGCAAAAATTTGGCTTCTTCCTGAGCGAAGAAGAAGACTACAAGCGCATTGCCGAAGAGTTAGGTATCATCAAATTAAGTAAAGATGGTGAGCCCATACGCTATGCACGCCATCCGCTTGTTTATCTGGTAGAAGCAGCAGACGATATTTGTTATCAGATGATGGATATTGAAGATGCACATAAGCTAAAGATTCTGACTACTCAGGAAACAAAAGAACTATACCTGCAGTTTTTCACAGAATCCAGATTGAAACGAATCAATGAGATATGTAAACTGGTGGCCGACACAAACGAACAAATAGCCTACTTGCGTACATCTGCCATCGGAGTACTGATAAAGGCATGCACACAGGTCTTTGTAGACAATGAAGAAGATATACTGAATGGTACATTCGAGGGACCCCTCATCAAGCATATGGACAAACCCATAAGACAAGCATACGAGAATTGTTCAAAAACAGCTTTTGCCAAAATCTATTGCTCAAAAGATGTACTGGACATTGAGCTGGCAGGTTATCAGGTTATCACAACCCTGATAGACTTGATGATAGAAGCAGTGCGCTACCCAGATAAAGCTTATTCGAAGCTACTCATCAACCGTGTATCCAAGCAATATGAAGTACATGCTCCTACATTATATGGAAAAATCCAGGCAGTACTTGATTACATTTCTGGAATGACCGATGTATATGCCCTTGACCTTTATAGGAAAATCAATGGGAATAGCTTGCCTGCTGTTTAATCCTGCAGAATAAGAAAGAACTCAAAAAATGTAAGCATTCGGTAAGCCACGTATTTTCGTCTCCAACTTCCATCATTAACTTTACGTCCAAAAATCCAAGTTATGATGACACGAGAAGAAGTGGTAGAGATAATGAACTACAGCAAAGAGCACAAAGTGACTTATAAGTCAAGATTAGAGGAACTCAATATCCCTGTATGGCGGTTTTATGACAGCAAATCCCGTTATGCCGCCGAACAATCATCTGGTAAAACGACTCAAGGTGAGTTTATCGAGCTTCCGCACAGCGGATCTTTTGTTCCGATTCCTTCATTTGCCGGTACAACCGGACGGAAACAGAAAAGTACACCCACCACACCAAGCGGATTAAAAGAGATAGAAATACGTACACCTGCCGGTAGTGCCATACGCATTTGCGGTGAGCTAAATGAAATTCGCCTACGAATAGTACCGATTCACAAATTTGCAACGTGGTTTACCGAATGCTTACAAAAAAATTATTACTGTCCGATAAAAATTTTGCAAATCTATAAAATTAGGGCTGACTTCATTGGCGAGGTCAGCCCATTTTCGTTAGATTTCAGTCGTCAAACAATAAAATCTAATCATGGGTTAAAGTACACATTTTAGCGGACAGCCGCAAAAACAAAGATACAGCCTGAATGAAATGTCTTCAGATTATTGATTCCACCACTATCACTCTGTTCTCCAATCTCCTGTTCAAGGGTGTGGGACGTCATCCCAAGACTGGCAAGAAGAAAGGAGGTATAAAGGTACACACTGTCATACACGTTAACAAAGGGATCCCTTCAGACATAAAGTTCACTTCGGCAGCAACCAACGATTCTCTCATGTTAAGACCTCAGTACTGAACAAAGGTGACATAATTGCCATGGACAGTGCATACATTGATTATGAGAAACTAGAAACACTCACACAAAGAGAGGTTATGTATGTGACAAAAATGAAGAAGGACTTGAAATACAACATTATAGAAGACTGTATGCACCAGACTTACGAAGGTCTTATAGAGGTACATATACAAAATGTAACATTCTCTAAAACGCTGAAGGATGGTACAATTCTGACTCATTATGCCCGTATCATTACCTATGTTGATACTAAAAACATTGCTTACAAACGATATAGAATCTGATCCAAAAGAAATTATAGAAATCTACCGCAAACGTTGGGAGATAGAAATGCTAGTCAAGTAGATATAAAACAGAACTTCCCTTTGAAATACTTCTATGGAGAAAGTGCAAATGCCATCTAAATACAGAATTGGGGGACACTTATAGCCAACCTGTTGCTTATGGTAATAAAAAAGTGACTGACTCACGGACAGCAATAAGATTTTATTGGCACTATAAAATATTTTGTGTAAATGGAAAATACGGGATTCAGAAATGAGTCTCGTATTTTTTATTTTATAGATTTGCAAAATGAAGAAGATTATGAAAGA
>ERZ772851.654-NODE-654-length-40176-cov-11.151068_pt1 | contig 40176 bp, 32 predicted proteins | sample MGYA00512137_ERZ772851 | MGnify/ENA primary metagenome ERZ772851 (study PRJEB29015, sample SAMEA2737663) | human gut metagenome | biome: human gut; feature: human-associated habitat; material: faeces | place: China | collected 2012 ... | reverse complement strand
ACCTGTGACCCTCTGCTTGTAAGGCAGATGCTCTCCCAGCTGAGCTATGCTCCCAAGTCCTGTACTGCTCCCGATGCACAGAGCCTTTCGCCAGCTCAGTGACCTTTGCACCACAGCCAAGTGGTGTCTGCGCGGGGTTCTTCGGTCGAACCGCGGCGACATGGATTATTATATCATCCTTTGGCAGCGCTGTCAAGAGGGAAAATGCAAAAAATTTGGGTTTTTCGCAAGCGAAACGCCGCCTCCGCAGTCAAAATGTAAATTCCGCTGTTTTTCGTGGACTTTCGCGCGTGGGTATGGTATGATAGGAAGTGCAAACCTGAAGGAGGTTATTACAATGAAGCGAATCATTGCGCTGCTTCTTGCCGCGCTGCTGATGGTCTCCTGTGCGCTGGCAGATGTGGCCCTGCACGGCTACGACGCCAAATCCGGCTATGTCTATGTCACGCTGGGGCAGTGCCCGCAGGATGCGGACGGCGGCATCGAGCCGATTGTCTGGCGCGTGCTGAGCGTTGAGGACGGCAGAGCGTATCTGCTGAGCGAATATGTGCTGGAGGCGCGCCCCATCCACAGCGATTATCAGGAGTACGCCAACAAGCCCACCAACAAGAAGAAGCCCGGCTTCAACGGTGACTTCACCCAAACCGAAATGAGCCGCTACCTCTGCGGTGATTTCGCCCAGAACTGCTTCACGGACGATGAGCGTGCCATGCTGACCCCGGATGACACGTTCGGTCTGTTTTTCCTCGCCAGCGACGCGGATTTGAAAAACAAGGCGTACGGCTTCACCAGCAATGAAAGCCGCAAGGCGTGGGGCACACCCTACGCGCTGGCGAATGGGCTGTTCAAGTACGGCAGTCAGCGCGGCGGTCACTCCCCCTACTGGACGCGCTCCCAGTCCTCCTCCGACGCCCGCCACGCGCGGTGCATCAAGTCCAAGGGCGAGTTGGGGCGCATCAACGTCATCACGCTGGACGAGGGAATGCGGCCCGCGTGCTATCTGTCTTTGAGCGCGAGCGAGATTTCCGGCGGCACGGGCACGCTGGATGATCCCTACACTTTCACCCTTATCCCGCCGACGGTGATGGAGGATTAACATGCGGAAGATAACCTGCCTGCTGCTGCTCCTCTGTCTTCTCCCCTCTTTCGCGCTGGCGGACAAGACCATCACCCTCACCTTCACCGGCGACATCACCCTTGGCGGCGAGGATTACTTGCGCACCGCCGAGGACAGCTTCTTTGCCGTCTATGAGCGCGAAGGCGCGGGGTACTTTCTCAAAAACTTCGCGGATTTCTTTGCCGAGGATGACCTGACCGTCGTCAATTTGGAGGGCGTGCTGACCGACAACAACGCCCTTTACCCGCGTGACAAGGGCAAGGGCGACGATGGCTACTGGTTCCGCGGACCGGCAGCGTACGCCAAGGTGCTTTCCGCCGCGAGCGTGGAAGTCGCGTCGTTGGCGAATAATCATGCGTTCGACTACGGTGCGCAGGGCTTCCGCGATACGATTGCCGCCGTCGAAGCAGAGGGTCTCGGCTGGTTTGGCACATACAACAAGAACCGCGACCCCGAAACGGAAAAGTTCTACTTCTACACCAAGGACGGCGTGACCATCTGCCTGATGAGCCTGCTCTGGGACGACTACAACCCGCAAGACCCCAATGGCAACGGCGCGTATCTCCGCCAGCAGATTACGGAAATCAAGCAGTCCGGTCAGGCGGACGCGGTGATTGCTATCCTCCACGGCGGGCAGGAGTACGGCCGCCACCGCACTAAGCCGCAGACCATCTTCACCAAAATGGCGATTTCCGCTGGGGCGGATTTGGTCATCTGCCACCATGCTCACGTCGTCATGGGCATGGATGTCATCAACAGCCGCAGCGCGTTCTACTCGCTGGGCAATTTCTGCTTTGGCGGCAACCGCAAGGCGTATCAGGAGAACAAGAACCGCACCCCCGCCGTGCAGGACGCTGCGCCCGCGCTGATGCTCCGCGCCGTGCTGACGTTTGATGATGACGGCACTTACAAGGGGCAGCAAATCACCCTCTATCCCGTACAGACCACCGGCATTGACCGCGCGGCGGGCGACACCGTGCAGGTGAACAACTATCAGCCGAAGTTCATCACCGGGCCTTTGGCGGCGCATGTGCTGCACCTGATGCAGATTGACATGAACTACGATGCCAGCAAAACGCCGAAGTACAGCAATGCCGAGTCCATCAACAAGGCGCTTCGGGCGCTGGTGATAGCGCGCGAAGAGGAACTTGCGGCGATGGATTCCTCCGAGGGCATGGAGGCGCTGACGCTCCCGTTCCTGCCGGCGGAAGCGGAATAAAGCCGCTCAACCCGCGGTAGAGTTCCGCGAAATCGCGATTTCGGGCATATCAACCGCTGGTTCGTGTGCAAAGCCTCTTTCCGTGATAGAATGACAGCCAGAAGGGAGATGCTTCCGCATGAATCAGGAGAAAATCGGGAAGTTCATTGCGTCCTGCCGAAAAGAGCAGGGCTTCACCCAAACTGTTCTTGCAGAAAAGTTAGGTATCACAGACCGCGCGGTATCCAAATGGGAAACCGGGCGAAATCTGCCGGATGCAGCCATTATGCCCGAATTATGCAATCTGCTGAACATTCAGCTGAGCGAGCTTTTTCACGGGGAGCGAATGACGATGGAAGCGCATCAGAAGGCTTTCGATGCATTGCTTCTGGAAATGAAGCAGCAGGAAGAATCAGCGAATCGGCGGATTCTTCAGCTGGAAAAAGTGCTTGTCTGCATGACGATTGCGGTATCGCTCACGATGATTCTTGTTGGGTGTTATCTGGCAAAAGACCATCTTGCCCTCGCAATCGTCCTATGGGCGTTTGGTATTGCCGTGGTTTTTGCGACCTGCTTTATCGGCGTGAAAATCGAGCATGACACCGGCTATTACGAATGTCCTGAATGTGGAGAACGTTACATACCGACCATGAAAGCCGTCGTGATGGCACTGCATCGCGGCACAGCCCGCAAGATGACGTGTCCGTTCTGCGGAAAATGCGCCTATCATCAGAAGGTGCTTGCAAGGTAATTCTATTTCCGAATGCACCTGCGCCAGCTGCATACGCCTTGGCGCATGCTTATCTGAAAATAGGATAAAGGCAACACCGCCCAATTCGGCGGCGCGTCGGGCGATGTCTTTTCCGCCATCTGCGGCATGCAAATTCCTCGATTTACCTCCAGTAAACCTTCGAAATTTGCATTTGCATCTGACGAAAAATCCATTCGCCAGCCGACCACCTCATTTGTGCGGTGTTACCTAAAGTCAACAGGGTGTCAAGCGCTTTTGCTTGACACCCTGAATTTTTTTGTAATGCTTTTCACCCATTAGCCTGCGGCGGTCACTTCATGATCATCTCTTTGTCCGACGGCAGCGGTTTCAGCGGCGCGGACGGCAGCGTCTGATACCAGTATGCGCAGGAAGTATAGTCGTCGTACCGCGGTCCAGTCCATCCCATGTTGTCCAGCGTCATGCGAAATCCGGTTTCAAAGTGGATCGGGTCAGCAACGTGGAAGCGGTACAGCAGAAATCTCTGCTGACCGTTGTAAAATGCACGGTTATCACCGTAAATGGCGTACATTCCGCTGTAGAGGCCGCTGTAAGTCTGATAGGATTTAATCTGCACATCATTTCCAAAGCCGTAGGAGCCGCAGAAATAATCCTCTGTGCCTGTATAGTGAATGGAAGGATATTTATCATCGTCTATGTACATCCTGGCTTCGCCTTCCACCCAACAGGTGTTGTTTCCGTTCATTCCGGTGGCCAGGGTCACGCCCACGAACTGACCTTTTCCCTGAATGCCATCGATAATGGTGTAGGAACGCCCCTTCTGAACGGGATGCTCCTGACGGTAGGAAGCATGGAAATATCCGATCTCGTCAGGCACATCACAGTGACAGCCGGTGATGATATAATACAGGCTCTGATCCTTTTCGCCGCGGTTTTCCATGGTGATCCGGCAGTGCTTTTTGAAAGGCATCTCCCAGTAGCAGTTCAGTCCCCGTCCGGGAGCCACCAGGATCTGTGCGGAATTGAGCACCGCGTATTTTCCATCCCTGTCCACAAAATTCTCATCGTATGCGGTTCCGAAAAATGCGGAAATGGGCGCTTCCACGGAAGGATATTCGCAGTTGTCCCAGTACATGCGGATCACGAAGCTGTGTCCAACGTAGCCGGTAAACCAAATGCTCTGGATCATTCCGGGACCGTCGGTGTCCACCAGCGTCACCGTCTCCCCTGCGCGAATCGCCACGGTCGGACTGAGCTTGGTGCAGTCTCCTCCTTTGGAACCGCCCGCTCTGGCGCCTGTGGGATTTTCTGCGGAGAAAGCGAAGGTTTTTGCATTGCTGATCATGCAATACGGTTTCATAGGTCTTGCCTCCCTTGTGACGTATCTTCACGATTCATTTTGTGGTTCTTGACAGAACGACATTCGTTGCTGTCAGCGTTCCATCTGTCACAAAAGGATACGGAACTTCTTTCCCGTTTCCAGTCTGTTCAATCGTTGTGACAATATTATAGCATCTGTACAGTGATTGCGCAAGTCCCTGAAAAACGAACATAGAAAAGAAAAAACACCTGATGCCATGCTTTACTGCTCTCTTGCATGTGCTTGACGCCGCTTCACTGCTGCGCGAAACGGTGTCTTTGACAGTCTGAATTGTACATCTGACAAGGGATATCATAGTTCCTTGCAAAATGCAGTCATGATAAAGAAATCGCCCGATGCGTGCGGAGCATTTCCCGCGCATCGGGCGATTCTTCTATAATGGCAGCACCGCGCAACTCGGCGGCACGTCGGGCGGTGTTGCCTAATACTATTTCCAGATGAAAATTCGCGGCGCAAGCAGATGGCACAGTTGAATCTGGAAATAGTATAAATACCGTCATTCTTCCGGCAGCGGCGCAATCAGTTCGCGGTCGCACTTGCGGTAGAGCAGCAGGCAAATCGTCAGCGAGACGATTTCCGCAATCGGGAACGCCCACCAGATGGCGTTCGGGCCGATAAGGGACAGCGCCCACGTCGCGGGCAGCAGCACAATCAGCTGGCGGCACAGGCTCATAATCAGGCTGTATGTGCCGCGGCCGACCGCCTGGAAAACCGTGCTGAGCGTAATGCCCGCCGCCGCAATCAGGAAGTGCGAGCAGATAATCCGCAGGGCGACGCAGCCTTCCGCCGTCAGCGCCTTGTCCGACGAGGAGTCGAACGGCATCATCAGCAGGTTCGGCACAGCAAGGAACAGCAGCGCGCCAACCGCCATAATCACCAGCGCATACACCAGACACACGCGGACGCACTCGTAGACGCGCTTTTTCTTCTGCGCGCCGAAGTTGTAGCCCACAATCGGCACCATGCCGTTGCACAGCCCGAACACCGGCATAAAGACAAACGACTGGAGCTTGAAATATACGCCCAGAACGTTCACATAAATATCGCCAAAGCCTGCCAGAATCATGTTCATCAGCGTTGTGCAGACGGAGGAAATCGCCTGCATGATGGTGGACGGAATGCCAACGACGAGGATATTCTGCACCGTCTTCCAGTCGAAACGGAAGCCCTCATGCGTCAGGCGCAGTTCCCGGTTTTTCCACTGATTCAGGGTGAAACCGACGGTGCAGCTCACGACCTGACCGATAACCGTCGCAATCGCCGCGCCGGCGATACCCATTTGGCAGCTGAAAATCAGAATCGGGTCAAGGATGATGTTCGTCACTGCGCCGGACAGCTGGGTAATCATCGACAGCGTTGTGTTGCCCGTCGCCTGCATCATGCGTTCAAAGCAGATGGACATGAACTGCCCCAAGCTGAGCGTGCAGACGATGCGCAGGTACAGTGTGCCCATTTCCAGCACTTCCGCCTTCGGGTTCGTCATGCCGATATACATGCGGGCGAAGAACAGCCCCACAATAACGAACAGCAGCCAGCCGACAACCTCAATCAGGATGCCATGGCGGGCGGCGTCGCGCGCATCATGCGGGCGCTTTTCGCCAAGCCGGCGTGAAATCAAGCTGTTGATGCCCGTACCCATGCCGGTCGAAACGGCAATCATCAGCATCTGCATCGGCATAGCGAGGTTGACGGCCGTCAGCGCATCCGGCAAATACTGCCCGACAAAAATCCCATCGACGATATTATACAGTGCCTGCACCAGCATCGACACCATAATCGGTACGGACACTGTCGGCACGAGCTTGCGCATCTCCATCGTGCCCAGCATCCGGCTGCGTTCCGTGTTCTGCTGTTCCTGTTTTTCTGACATATTGCTTTCCTTTCCGTATTCATACTATTTCCGGATGAAAAGGCGCAAGCAAATGGCGCAGGTGAATCCAGAAATAGTATCAGTCCCCTAAGAAGCCGAGAGGAAAATGCCCCTCAGCCAAAGGTTTATTGTAGCAAAATTTGCCCTGTCCGTCAAGGGAAAATCCGCATTTTCCGCCGCTTTTGCGAAAAAGAAAATTCCCTTTGCCCCCATCGTGATTTCGTGTTATAATAGCTGATGAAAGCAGTTGTTTTTCCGCTTGAAGGGAGGAATCCGCATGAGCGTCAAAATGCCCAAACCCGTCAGCAAAACAGAACTCTCGCGCCTATACACACGGCTTGCCATCGACACCCATCATCGACTTGACAACAGCACCGCAGAAGGGCAAGCGCGCCTTGACCTCCTCCACCGTTTCTTTGATGCCTGTGCCAATCTTTATGGGACGATGACACTCTGGCACGCATGGGAGCTTTTTCAGCATGTTGAGCCGGAATTGACTGCCAAGAAAAAGATTCTCCGCAAGGATTTCTTTTCCTTTGCGGAAATTGTGCGCGTTGAAAAGCATGCCTATGCCATCATGCTGCTGCCTGACCTGTACGAAGAGGAGACGTCCATCAGCATTCAGGATGCCGAGCTGGTTCATAGAATGCTGATTTACCCGAACATTTGGGGCTTGAATGAGTATTACAAGCTGCTGAGCCATCAGGACGATAAGCCCTGTGTCGTTCCCGCACACGATGTATTCTATGCGTATGCCGACCCGAATTATTTCTGGGAAACGCCAGAAGCGCGTTCTCTCCGTTTCTTTCTGGCAAACCTCCATGTCGCTCCGAATGCCAAAACCACTGCGCCCGACGGCACGCCTCTGCGCGGCAAGGCGTTGTCAGAGGTTGTATTCTGGACAAAAGATGATCACTGGGATTATGACGATTATAAGGCGGCGTGGCGCAAAAAAGCGGTTGCTGAAGAAGCAAACAAGCCATATTTGCAGCGCATCATGGAAAAAATCCAGCGCGGGATTCTGTTGTCGTTTGTCTGCGATCAATTTTCTTACTATGTGGAGTTGCTTGAAGAAGCCGGTATTCAGTTTACCAAGCCGCAGTTTGAAACATTCGCGAACCGCCTCTGTGAATTGAACAATCACAGCCATCTTTGGTCAAACCGCGGCGGTCAGCCTGTTGAAATGTACGATGGGCTTGACAATGCGGAACTGGATGCGGCGGCGATTATGAAAACCATGCAGCTTGACCCCGATGGTTATTATCGCAATCCAGTCTTATCGCGCATCACGCCGAAGAAAAATGAGGATGGACAGGACTGAACGATCCGGAAACAGTATGCGGTATCGGCGAATTTTCTCCATGACAAACACAGGAAAGTATGCTACAATAGACGCGGTAAACACACCAATTCACTCGACAAAGGAGGTACGCCCCATGCCGCGTACCCTATCCCCTGCTGCACGCATCGAGCGCAGCATCCTCTCCGATTTCCGCAAACCGCTCTGGCGACCGTTCGTCCGCGGCATCAAGCAGTACAAGATGATTGCTCCCGGCGACCACATCGCTGTGTGCATCTCCGGCGGCAAGGACTCCATGCTGCTGGCGAAAATGATGCAGCTGCTGCAGCGCCACACCGACATTCCCTTCGAGACGGAGTTTCTCGTCATGGATCCCGGCTACAATGCTGAAAACCGCCAGCGTATCATCGACAATGCCGCCCTGATGGAAATCCCCATCCGCATTTTTGACAGCAGCATTTTCGAGACAACGAAAATCGCCGAGCGAAATCCCTGCTACCTCTGCGCCCGGATGCGCCGCGGTTTCCTTTACGACCGTGCGCAGGAAATGGGCTGCAACAAAATCGCACTCGGGCATCACTTCAACGATGTTGTGGAGACGACCGTCATGGGGATGTTCTACGGCGCCCAGCTGCAGGCCATGCTGCCGAAGCTGCACAGCCGCAATTTCCCCGGCATGGAGCTGATTCGCCCAATGTACTGCATCCATGAGGAGGACATCTGCGCCTGGCGCGATTTCAACGACCTGCACTTTATCGCCTGCGCCTGCCGCCTGACCGAAGAGCGCGACAAAAGCGGCGATGGCATCGGCAACTCGAAGCGCGCGGAAATCAAGCAGCTGCTGAAAACGCTTCGGGAGACGAACCCCGATGTAGAGAAGAACGTCTTCAGCGCGATTCACGCTGTCAGTCTGGACACCATGCCAGGCTGGAAAATCGGCGAAAAGGAATACAGTTTCCTGGATGACTATGACAATTGGGAAGCAACGCACCGTCCGGCGGATAAGTAACCGAAAACGGGTCAAGGGAAGCACATTCCCCTGACCCGTTTTTATATAATACGACAAATGTACAGATTTCCGTTTTTAGACAAAAATTCAGCTCCCCAATGAAGCAGATTTTTGCTGCCATCAGGGAGCTGTTTGCTTATTCCGTTACTTCCGGCGGATTCGTTACTTCCGGCACATCCGTCGGCTTCGGCACGTCCGTCGGCTTCGGCACATCCGTCGGCTTCGGCATGTCCGTCGCTTCCGGCATGTCCGTCGGCTTCGGCACGTCCGTTGCTTCCGGCACGTCCGTTGCTTCTGGCACGTCCGTCGGCTTCGGCACGTCCGTCGGCTTCGGTACGTCCGTCGGCTTCGGCACGTCCGTCGGCTTCGGCGCTTCCGTCGCTTCCGGCACTTCCGTCGCTTCCGGCACTTCCGTCGGCTTCGGCGGATTCGTCGGCTTCGGGGCTTTCGTCACTGCCGGCGCTTTCGTCGTTTCCGGGAGCTTTGTCGCTTCGGGCGCATCAGTCGCTTCCGCATCGTCGGGCTTGTCCAGCACCAGCGGTTCAAGCCCCAGCAAATCAGAAACCGTCACGAACTCGAATCCCGCGTCGCGCAGCATGGGAATCAGCGTTTTCAGGCACTCATAGTCCGCCATTCGCGCGTGATACAGCAAAATCGAGCCGTTCTGGGTATCGCGGAACGCCTGATAAGGTTCGGTCTGCGCCACATCCCACAGGACGACCTTCTCCACGCCGTGCGCATAGAAAATCGGCAGGAAATTCTTCTCGGAGTTCATATAGTGCCCGAACGGCGGGCGCAGCAGCCGCAGCGGATAGTGATAGCCCAGCACCTCGTCCACGCGCTCCTGCGACAGGCGCACCTGCGCATCCGCACTGGACTCGGAGTATTCCAGCAATTGCGCGTGCTTCCATGTATGGCTGCCGAACTCATCGCCGTGTGCCAGCGCGTCTTCCCACAGTTCACGGTCTTCCGCGCAGAACAGCTTGCCGACGATAAACCACGTCACCGGGAAATCAAGTTCAATGCTCAATTCGTGGATTTTATACACAGCATCCATGTTCCAGCCGTCATCCACCGTGATCGCGATTTTTTTGGATTCGCGGTCGCCGTGGCGGACAACGTAATCCTCCGGAATCGCGGCAAACGCCGTCTGCTGCACCAGCATCAGGCACAGCGCCAGCGACAGCAGACGCATCATGCGTTTCATCAGCAGCCCCTCCTTATTGCGGGTCGACGTAATTCGGTTCTTGCCAGATATACCAGTCCGTGCCGTCGGTCAGCATCGTAACCGTGCCGTCGCCGGAGAAGTAGAGCGCCGCGCCCGGCATGTGGTTCTTCACCCAGCCCGCCGTCACCTTTGTGCTGAGGGCGGAGCGGTTCGGGACGAACAGCACCTGCGGCTGTGTCTGCTCCACGAAGCTGTCCGGAATCGTCGCCAGCCCGTGATGAGGCGCTTTGAGAATATCGCAGCGGAGTTTTTCGCCATACGTCGCGGCGTACCACTGCATCGTCTCGTTGTCAATGTCGCCGGTCAGGAACGCCCGCGAATCCCCGAACTGCACCATGCAGGCGGCACTGCGGTTGTTCTGCCCCGTCGGCAGAGGGCAGCGGAAAATCGTCAGCTTTGCGTTGCCCAGCGTCAATTCGTCCCCGTCGCTTTGACCGCCTGCTGATGGTAGCCCTCTTCGTCCACATACGTCGTGGTGTTGGGCGACAGGAACGCATCCACCTGATACAAATCGGAGTACATAAGGTAGATGAAGCCGTGCAGGTGGTCATCGTCGCAGTGCGTGTTGAGCAGATACTTCAGTTCCGTGATGCCATATCCATCCAGCGTCGCATACACGCGCTTGCGATAGCGCCCTTCGCCGCCGTCCACCATCATGGCTTCCCCGCCAGATTGCAGCACCATCGCGTCTGAGCGGTTCGTGTCAATGCAGGTCAGGCGCAGCGTATCCTTCTCCGCCCAATCCGCCGGCACATCCGCTTCGTTCTCCACCCGGTACACCTCCGCCTGCGCCGCGCCCAATCCCAGCGCCGCGCACAGCAGCATCAGCAGCAGTTTCCGTTTCATACGTTTTCCTTTCCACAAGGGAGTTCCTCCCTTGCCCCTTCCGCGCGATTCGGTTGGTGACACGCTCATGCCGTGTCCGCATGTTTATACAGGGTTTCGCTCCTGCGGGAGCGACCAGAGGGCTTTGCGATCGCCCTCTGGACTCCTTCGCATCCCCACTGATGTTTGTTGGTTTTTATCGCAGCTGTTATATAGTTAGTGTGCCTTTCGTTCTCCTAAGCAGCACTGCCATATACTAACATCCGGAGGGCGACGGGCGAAGGGGTCAAGGGGGCGACCGCAAAGCCCCCTTGTCGCCTCCGCAGAGGCGAAATCCCTTTCCTTACTGCGCTTGCACCCACCCGCGGGCGACCGCAATCTCATACACCCCGTCCGCCATGCCTTCCGCCAGCCATTGCTGATACACCGGCGTCACCAGCAGATATTCCTCCGCCGGATTCGATAAATACCCCATCTCCACAAGGAAGCACATCATCTTCGCCCAGTTGTTGCCGACATAGTTGTCGTTCAGCCGCACCATGCCCGTGGAGTTCGCCAGCGTCATCCCGACACGCGTTTTCATCGCGTCCAGCAGCTTCTGCCCCATTTCGCGGTAGGTGTCCGCATCCGCAACCGCTTTGGCATAGTCACTGTTCAACGGGCCGTAAACCTGTATGCCGCGCTTGCTGCGGTTGCTGGAGTTGTTGCAGTGCAGGCGGAGCATAATCTGCGCGCCGCCCGCTTCCGCGATTTCACAGCGTTCGATGTTCGTGTGGAACGTCGTTTGATCTTCGCGGGTCATGACGACGTTCGCGCCCTGCCGAAGCAGCTCGTCGCGCAGGAGCATTCCAATTTCCAGGCAGACGATGCTCTCGCGGCGATTCGTCTTGGTTCCCTGCGCCATGCCGCCCTTGCCGCTGGTCGAGCCAGTCAGCCCCGGTCCAATCGGCTCATTGACGAAGCGCCCGTTTTCCTGATGTCCCGCGTCAATGCAGACGGTCACGCCGCTCAAGCGCCCCTCCTGCCGCTGCGGCGCTTCCGGCGCCTGGTAGCCCTTGCGCACGGTTGCTTCTTTCTTCATGCTGCCCGATCCGCTTTTCACCTGCACGGTGAACTGCGTCCGCGCGAAGGTCAATTCACTGACGACGTCGCCCTCGTAATGCCCGTTTTCGTCCGGGTAAACCGGCTGGGTGACGGTTTGTTCCTTGCTTCGCCAGTAGAGGAGCATATAGTCCGTGCCAATGGCGTTGAACGCATAGTGGAAGCCTTCCGGCGTTTCCGTCAGCACAAAATCCATCACTTTCGCGTTGCTTTTCCCGGTCGGCTTCTGATAATCCGCAGCCTTCGGAAGCGTCGTCGATGCTTTGCCGATGCTGCCCGTCGTGCGCGCCGAGGTCAGCGCAACGCTCGTTTTGCCGCCCGCGCCGGAGTAGGCAAGGGAAACATCGCCCTCAAAATGCCCGTCCTCGCTGTACAGCATCATCCAGCCTTTTTCGGCGGGCGTTGCGTATTCGAGGATGACGAACGGGTCTTGCGCGCCCGCATCAAAGGCATAATGCAGCGCGTATTCCGATGCCGTAAGTGTGATGGACACGCCGGCCGCCTGTGCGGTCGTCGCGCAGAACAGCGCCAGTACCGCGCAGAGCAGCAGCGGCAGCAGCCTTTTCATCTTTTTTCCCCTCCGTGTTCCTTTTTCCAGCGGCGAATCAGCTTCTGAATGCGTCCCCACGGTGTCCGCGACTTTTTCAGCGCCACCGCCGCGTCCAGCGCCCCCTGCCGGTACAGGTTGTTGTTCGGTTCACGGCGAATCGCCTCGCGGTAGGACTGGTGCGCTGATTCATACTGTTCCAGCGCCATGAGGACTTTTCCCTGCATGGCGTACCATGCGCTGTCGCGGGTAGATGCGCGCAGGAGCTGCCGCAGTGCCGCTTCAGGATTGTCCTGCCGGAGCATCTTTGCCGCCAGTGTCAGCGCATCCTGCTGGTCAAGTTCGCGGTTGAAAGCAGCGGATGCCGTCGTCCGGTTGACCGCGAGCTTCATCGCTTCCTCATACGCCAGATTCAGCGTAATCATCTTTTCCTGCGCGGCTTTTCGTTCCGTTTCGTCCTGAAATTTATCGGGATGGCAAGTTTTTACCAATTTGCGATATGCTGCGCGCACCTGATCCGCGTCGGCAGACGCTTCCAATCCCAATACGCCAAATGGATTCCGCATCGCCAACACCTCCTGTTTGCTCTGCGGCTGTTTTGCTATCCTAATTTACTTGAAGGCACGCAGGTTGTCCCACGGAATCAGCAGCCAAGCGCCTGATTCATGGAGCCGTCGCAGTCAGCGCATCCAACAGCAAGGGATGTGATGCTGCCTGGCATATATCAATATCCGAAGCCATGAATTTTGAACAGTTCATGGTCATCCTTCGGAACCCCGTCACTCGAACTTCTCGCGCCGGATTTCCGCGCCCAGCGAGCACAGCTTGTCCTCCAGATGCTCATAGCCGCGGTCGATGTACTCCGGCTCGTAGATTTCCGTCACGCCGCGCGCCATCAGGCCCGCAATCACCAGCGCCGCGCCCGCGCGCAGGTCGGTCGCCGTCACGGGCGCGCCGTACAATTCCGGCACACCCTCGATAATCGCCGTCGCGTTGTCCACGAATTGAACGTGTGCGCCCATATGCCCAATTTCGGTCAGATGTTTCAGCCGCGATTCAAAGATGGTTTCGCGGACGATGGACTGTCCCATCGCTGTTGTCAGCAGGGTACTCATCGGCTGCTGCAGGTCAGTCGGGAAGCCCGGATACACCTGCGTCTTGATGTTCACGCCGCGGTAGCCGCACAGCGTTCCGCGCACACGCAGGGTATCGTCGGATTCCGTCACGCGCGCGCCCATTTCCAGCAGCTTCGCCGACAGCGCTTCCATATGCGTCGGAATGCAGCCTGTCAGTTCCACATCGCCGTGCGTCGCCGCCGCCGCAATCATCAGCGTGCCCGTCTCAATCTGGTCAGGGATGACGGTGTAGTTTGCGCCGTGGAGATAATCGCGCCCGAAGATGCGGATAACATCCGTGCCCGCGCCCTTGACGCGCGCGCCCATCGAGTTCAGGAAGTTCGCCAAATCCACGACATGCGGCTCCTTGGCGGCATTGTAAATAATGGTCGTGCCGTGTGCCTTGGCAGCGGCGAGCATCACGTTAATCGTCGCGCCGACAGATACGCAGTCAAAAACAACGTCCGTGCCCGTCAGCAGATCCGCTTTCGCCTTGATGCGCCCGCCCATTTGTTCTACATCTGCGCCCAGCATCCGGAAGCCCTTGAGGTGCTGGTCAATCGGGCGCGACCCGATTTCGCATCCGCCGGGCTGGTATACCTCCGCCTGACCACGCCGCCCCAGCAGCGCACCCAGCAGGTAGTAGCTTGCGCGCAGGCGCTGCGAATCGCGGTAGGAGACCTGCCAGCCTTCCGCCGGGCGCGGGTCAACGGTCATGAAGCGGTTCGGCTCGTAATTCACCTTTGCGCCAAGGCTGCAAAGAATATCCACCAGCGCATGAACATCCGAAATATCCGGCAGATTCTCAATGGTGCAGGGCTCGTCGCACAGCAGCGTCGCGGGAATGACCGCCACCGCCGTGTTTTTACCGCCGCTGATGTGTACCGTTCCCTGAAGCGCGTGACCGCCCGTGATGAGCATTCGTTCTTTCATGAACATGGTATCCGGCATAGTGCCGGCTCACCTCCTGCTGCAATGTTTCAAAACGGAGCAGCCTGCGCGCCCCGGTATATTCGCAAAGTGTCTGAACGCGGAATGTCTGCTAATGAACATTCCGTGGACATTTTATTATAGCATAGGAAGCGCATTTGTGCAACCTTCGCATTTTGAAAAAGTCCGGCAGCGCTTTTCCCCTTGACTTCACCGGCGTTTCGCGTTACAATTTCAGTGTAACGCAGGAGGTGTTTCCCTACATGGAACAAAGCATGGATTTGCCGCAGGGCTATCAGATACGACCGCTGACGACCGACGACCTTGACCAGTACAACGCCCTGCTTCGTTATGCCTTTCAGGTGACGGAGCAGGAACTGTTCGACACCGGCTGGAAGGACGAGGAAATCAAGCAGTCCAAGTGCCCCGTGCTCAAGCGCGCGGACGTGCTGGGCTGTTTTGACCGCGAAACCCTCATTTCGCAGATTGCCGTCTACCCCTTGAAGGCGAATATCTACGACTCGGTGTACCCCATCGGGTTCGTCACCAGCGTCTGCACCTACCCGGAATACACCGGGCGCGGCATCATGAAGCGCCTGATGTACCAAGCGCTGGTACACATGCGGGAGCGCAAACAGCCCTTCGGGATGCTGTTCCCTTACTCCATCCCGCTCTACCGCCGCTTCGGCTGGGAAATCATCTCCAACAAAATCTCCTTCACCGTCAAGGACAGGCAAATCCCGTCCAAGGCAAAAGCGCCCGGCTATGTCCGCCGTGTCAACTGGGAGAACAAGGATTTTATGAACCTCCACACGCGCTTTGCCAGCAGCACCCACGGGTGTTTGTTCCGCAACTCGCTGGCGTGGGAGGAATACTGGCGCTGGGACGAAGATGACACCGTCGTTGCCGTCTACTACGACCAGCACGCTACCCCGATGGGCTACATGGTTTATCTCATCAAGGATGATATCATGCACATCAAGGAAATGATCTACATCAACCGTGAGGCGCATGAAGGCTTGTGGGAGTATATTCGCGCGCATGACTCGATGATTGACGAGGTGCGCGGCAATTCCTACTTCAACGAGCCGATTGCCTTTGAGATGGATGACGGCGACATCCGCGAAATGATTCGCCCGTACATCATGGGGCGCATCGTCGATGTGGAAGAGTTTCTACATCTATACCACTGTTCGCCGGAGGAAAAGGGCGTCTGCTTCGATTTGGATATTGATGATGCCTTTCTGCCGTGGAACAACCGCCCGTTCCGCGTCTGGTTCGAGGGCGGGAACTGCACACTGACCGACCGCGACCCGGACTACGAGCTGCGCATGAGCATCGCGACGCTCTCGACCCTGCTCATCGGCTACAAGACCGCCGCGAAGTTAGCGCGCATCGGGCGCATCACAGGCTCTGACGAAGCGATTGCCCGTCTTGACCACGCGCTGCTGCATGAAGCCCCCTATATTTCCGACTACATCTGACCAACGTATCATGCGGCTGCGCTGGCAGTCGCATTTTTTATGGGGAGGCGCCAGAGGCTCTGCCTCTGGACTCCGGCAGGGCTCTGCCCTGCACCCGCGAAGGGTCTTCGACCCTCTCGACACCCTTTTCGCGATTGAGTTAGTTGCGTCTATCATACAGTTTCCGCGTGTTTATTGGAAAACCAAAAATCAGTTACAATACCCCCAAAGTCGCTTAGAGGCGACCGGCGAAGGGGTCAAGAGGGTGCCCTCAGACTTCGTCTGTTTTCATTGCCCCCTTGTCGCGCCCGCAGGCGCGAAACCCCTGCGATTTCATTGCATTAGGAGGGATTTACGATGTTCATTTTCCTGCTCATCCTGTTTGTCTGCATCCTGCTGCTGCCCTCGTGCGCCCGCGCCGACGAAGCCCCCGCCGCGTATCAGCGACGCTCTTTGCAGTCCCTCCACGACGCGTTCAGCAGCGCCGCCAATTCCCAGTACGCCTATTCCATCGCGCACCGCCTCGCCACTGACCTCCATCTCCATAATAACGCCACCTACGGCGGTCGTCAGGCAGGCAGCGACGCGGAACACGCCGCAGCGGATTATCTCGCGGAGGAAATGCGCCGCATTGGGCTGTCCGACGTCGAAAAGGCGGCGGCGAAGTGCGATAAGTGGCAGTTCAACGGCGCATCCTTCACCGTGAACGGCACGGAATACCCTGTTTATACCTACGCCACGGCATCCACCGTCCCCGAAGGCATCACCGCCCCGATTGTCTATGTCGGGCGCGGCACAATGTATGACTATGAGGGGGTAGATGTCAAGGGCAAAATCGTGCTGGTGGATATTGACCAGCGCGCCGACTGGTGGATTACCTACCCCATGCTGGAAGCGGAACATCAGGGCGCAGCTGCGATTCTCGCGGCGAACGTCGGCGGTTTCGGGCAGGTCGCAGACGACGCGCTGAACAGTCAGGATATCTGCGGCCCGACGAGCATCCCAACCTGCTCCATCGGCGTTCGCGCAAGCCGTGAAATCCGCGCGCAATTGCCGCACGGCACTGTGCTGGGGACACTGAAGGTGGATAACACCGTTGAAATCGGCAAGGGGACGACCTACAACGTCACCGGGCGCATCCGCGGCAAGTCCTCCGAATTCCAGATTCTCCTCGGCGGTCACTATGACACGCACTTCTGGGGCTTTCAGGATGACTGCTGTGCCGTCGGGCTGGTGCTGGCCGCCGCAAAAGCCATGCTGGACATCGGTTTCGAGCCGGAAAATGACATCGTGTTCTGCCTGCACGGCGCGGAGGAATGGGGATCGAGCTACACGCAGTTCGACTGGACGGTCGGCGCGTGGGAAATGATTAACACCCTGCACCCGGAGTGGGTCGGCAAAACGCTGGCGTTCCTGAATTTCGAGCTGCCCGCGTATGAGTTCGCGACGTACACCACAACCTATTCCGCGCCGGAAATGTTTTCGCTCCTGCGCGACTTCACCACGCGTTATCCCTACGCGCCCAAACCGCAGGGCTGCTTCCCGGACGGCGTGCTGACCGAAGGCTATCAGACCTACACCTATTCCGATGATTTCTCCTACTACGCGGCAGGCGTTCCATCCACGGTCAACGGCTTCCTGCTGCAAAAGGACATGGAGCACGTTCACCCGTTCTACATCGACTATTACCATACGCAGTACGACACGCCCGATACCTACAACGACGCGGTGATGGCGTTCAACCTGCGTTATTACGGCGCGCTGGCGATTTACATCGACCAGATGCCCGCCTTGCAGCTGGATTTCACCGCGCAGTATACACGCCTGAAAGATGCGCTGGATGCGGACATCTTCGCGCAATCCGGCGCGGATGCTGCTTTGTACCGCAGCGTTGTCGAATCTCTTCTGCCGCCCGCACAGGCGTTGAAAGCGCGCATTGACACCCTGAACGCACGCTATCTTGCCGCGGATGAAGCCGGTGATACCGCCGAAATGGCTCGCCTGCGTCAGGCGGGCCGTCCGCTGATTCGCAAGGTGCTGAACGCCTTCCGTTACTGCCAGAAGTACCTCTTGGGCTTGATGTACGAGCGCCCGATTGTGCCGCATCAAGCCCCGCAGGAAACCATTGCCCTGTGCCAGCACATCATTGACTGCTTAGTGCGCCACGACCCGGCAACGGCTGTTGACCAATATGTTGCGACGGTTAATAACTGCCTGGAAAGCTACTCCATTTATTTCTCGCCCGCGGTGATTGATACGCTGAATGATATGAACTGGGGCGCGGGAAATCAGGATAATTTGTACTTTGGGACGAATATCAACTTTGATAAGGCGGAAGTTGAGGAAGCGTCAAGGAGCGTATATCAGCGGCGCGCGGAGATTGGCGGGGATTTTGCGAAGGAAATTCGGGTGTATCGGGATGCAATTGACATGGAGAAGAAGAAACTGCGCGCGGATGTGCACAAGGAAATCGAGGCAATCGGCTGGTTAAAAGACTTGTTGGGGTAAAAGGCGCCCAAGGGCTTGCCGATTTCTTTAAGCACTCCCATGTTCCTGCTCTTTTTATGCATTCTGTCATTTATGGAGGTAGAAAAACAGCAAGCCGAGCCTTTTCACTCAGCTTGCTGTTTTATATTGTTTCCGCAAGAGAAAAAAGCGCCGATAAATTCGAGCGTTAAACTTATACTCCGCTTTCCGAGCTTCTTCCGGCATGAAAGTCTCCATGAGCAGTATACACCTTCAGGCGGTTTTTTCTGCGCAGTGCAAAATTACTTCTTTTCCGATACGCGCTCAAACGCCATCCGCGCCCCATTCCGGCACTGAATCACGCCGCAGTACCGAAACCCGAACCGCTCAATCTGGCGCTGCATCGGAAGATTCTGCGCATGGGTGTCAATTCGCAAGTGCGGCTGCATCGCCATCGCAAACGCCATCACCTCGGCAAACACGCCCCGATGTGTCCCGTCCGACGCAACGCGATGAATCGTCGCATATGGGCGGTCAGACAGCCACGCGCCGTCAATCTCCGCATACGTCGGGTCATCCCCGGTCAGGAACGCGAACGCGCCGTAAATCCCCGTATCATCCGCCAGAACATGCAGTCCGCCGCGCGCCATATCGCCGCGAAGCACCTCGTCCGTCGGATATCCCGGCTCCCACTGGTTCGGATTGCCCTGCGCTGCCATATACGCGCGCGCGGCATCAAACACGCGCCGCATTTCCGGCAGATCCGCCTCCGTCGCCCGTCGAATCATGGATTGACCTCCTGCAAGATGGTTTCGGAGATGATTATAGCGCATTGAAGGGGGCGTGTCAAATGTGAGAAATCCGAACTGAAAAATCCACAAAATTCGGAATTTTTCAGGTTATAATCGCAAAGCAGTCTGAACAGAAGCGACTCCGCGCCATCCCATTATCATACCGAACACGGTTCTCATTTGTTCACAAAAAGTTTTCAAAAAAACCTCTTGACAAACAGGAGAAAATGAATACAATAGAGTCTGACGAAAGTCAAAGAAAGTCAAACCCTCGGAAGGAGGTTTGGTTATGAACACGAACCAGTTCACCCAGAAAACGATGGAAGCTCTCCAGCGCGCCCAACAAATCGCGGTGGAATATCAGCACATGCAGGTGGATGAGGAGCATATGCTGCTCTCCCTGACGGAAGATGCGAAGGCGCTCATCCCGCAGCTGCTGACCCGGTGCGGCATCAGCGTGGATGCTTTCCGTGCGGCGCTGAATGATGCGCTGTCCCGGATTCCGCGCGTGTCTGGCCCCGGCCGCGAGGCAGACAAGGTTTATATTTCCCCGGACTTCGAGAAAGCCCTGCTGGAGGCGGAAAACCGCGCCAAGCAGATGAAGGACGAGTACCTCTCCGTTGAGCATGTTTTCCTCGGCATCGCGTCGAAGCCGAACGCCCACGTCAAGGAAATTCTGACCCGCATGGGCTACGACGAGAAGAAGTTTCTGAAGGAGCTGTCCGGCGTGCGCGGCGCAACCCGTGTGACCACCGACAACCCGGAGGAAACGTATGACGCGCTGAAGAAGTACGGCTCTGACCTTGTGGAGATGGCGCGGCAGCATAAGCTCGACCCGGTTATCGGCCGTGACAGCGAAATCCGCAACGTCATCCGTATTTTGAGCCGGAAGACGAAGAATAACCCGGTGCTGATCGGCGAACCGGGCGTCGGCAAGACCGCTATCGCCGAAGGGCTGGCGCAGCGAATCGTGCGCGGTGACGTGCCGGATTCGCTGAAGGACAAGACGATTTTCTCGCTGGATATGGGCAGCCTGATTGCCGGCGCGAAGTTCCGCGGCGAGTTCGAGGAGCGCTTGAAGGCGGTGCTTGCGGAAATCAAGCGCAGCGAAGGGCGCATCCTGCTGTTCATTGATGAGCTGCACACGATTGTCGGCGCAGGCAAGGCGGACGGCGCAATGGACGCCGGCAACCTCTTGAAGCCGATGCTGGCGCGCGGCGAGCTGCACTGCATCGGTGCGACGACGCTGAATGAATACCGCCAGTATATCGAGAAGGACGCCGCTTTGGAGCGCCGTTTCCAGCCGGTCATGGTGGGCGAACCGTCTGTTGAAGACACGATTGCCATCCTGCGCGGTCTCAAGGAACGCTACGAAGTGTTCCACGGCGTGAAAATTCAGGACAACGCCCTGATTGCCGCCGCAACGCTCTCCAACCGCTATATCACCGACCGCTTCCTGCCCGACAAGGCGATTGACCTTGTGGATGAAGCGTGCGCCATGATTCGTACCGAAATCGACTCCATGCCGACAGAGATGGACGACATCAACCGCCACATCATGCAGCTGGAAATTGAGGAAGCGGCGCTGAAGAAGGACGACGACGAGCTGACCAAGGCACGTCTTGCAGAGGTACAGAAGGAGCTGGCGGAGCAGCGCGACGAGTTCAACCAGATGAAGGCGAAGTGGGAAAGCGAAAAGAACGCCATCACGAAGGTGAACAAGCTGCGCGAGGAAATCGAGCGCGTGAACGCCGAAATGGAACGCGCCGAGCGTCAGTATGACCTGAACAAGGCAGCAGAACTGAAGTACGGCGAGCTGCCGAAGCTCAAGAAGGAACTGGCGGCGGAGGAAGCCATCGCCGAGAAGTCTAAGGGCGAGGACAGCCTGCTGCGCGACAAGGTGACGGAGGAGGAAATCGCCCGAATCGTCGGCCGCTGGACGGGCATCCCGGTGGCGAAGCTGATGGAAGGCGAGCGCGAGAAACTGCTTCACCTTGAGGACACGCTGCATCAGCGCGTCATCGGGCAGGATGAAGCCGTCAAGCGCGTGAGCGAAGCCATCCTGCGCTCCCGTGCGGGCATCCAAGACCCGAACCGTCCGCTTGGTAGCTTCCTGTTCCTCGGCCCGACCGGCGTCGGCAAGACCGAGCTGGCAAAGGCCCTTGCGCAGGCGCTGTTTGACGACGAGAAGAACATGGTGCGTATCGACATGAGCGAATACATGGAGAAATTCAGCGTATCGCGTCTGATTGGCGCACCTCCCGGATATGTCGGCTATGACGAGGGCGGTCAGCTGACCGAAGCCGTCCGCCGCCATCCGTACTCCGTCGTGCTGTTCGACGAAGTGGAGAAGGCGCACCCGGATGTGTTCAACGTCCTGCTGCAAGTGCTCGACGACGGCCGTATCACCGACAGTCAGGGGCGCACGGTTGACTTCAAGAACACCATCCTCATCATGACGAGCAACCTCGGCAGCGAGTACATCCTGAACGGCATCGCGAACGACGACATTACGCCCGAAGCGCGCGCGCAGGTCGATGCGCTGCTGAAGACGCACTTCCGTCCGGAGTTCCTGAACCGTATTGACGAGATTGTGTACTACAAGCCGCTGACGAAGGAGCAAATCAGCAAGATTGTGCTGCTGATGCTGGACAGCCTGAACAAGCGTCTGGCAGATCGTCAGCTGAAGGTGGAGCTGACGGACGCGGCGATGAATGCCGTGATTGATCAGGGCTTTGACCCGGTCTACGGTGCGCGTCCGCTGAAGCGGTTCATTCAGTCGAAGATTGAGACGCTGGTGGCAAAGCATATTATTGCCGCGGATGTGAAGCCGGGCGATACGCTGACCATCGACGTGAATGAGAACGGCGAACTTTATATGCGCTGGTGATGGTATAAAATGAACCGCGCGGTCTGTGGCAAAACGCAGACCGCGCGGTTTTAGGTTAAGGATAGGAGGATAAAAGAGGATAAACACGCGGAAGAAGCATGGTAGAGAGACTAACTGAATCGCGCGGAGGGGTCAAGGGGGGATTCCCCCTTGCGGGGTCAAGGGGCGGCGCCCCTTGTGGGGTTTGGGGCAACGCCCCAACCGTTCCGCGGGCGACCAGTATGCCAAACGCGCTCAACAAAGGCGCAGGCAGCGAAGCGTCCCTGCCAGTAACTTTGCGCTCCCGCAGGAGCGCCCCCAAGCGGCTCTTCCCCAAGATTCCGTAAAGAACAAAAAAGGTCGTTCTCACCATGAGGAGCGACCTTTTGCTTTACTTTTTACTTTTTCCGCTTTTTCTGCTTGCTGCCCTTGCTCTCCATCCGCTGCTCCACCTTCGACTTCTCCGGGAAGTTCGCCGTCACCCACGCCTGCACCTTCTCCATCTCCGGGATGCCGCGGAAGTAGTACGCCGTGCCCTTGACGCGAATGTGGCAGACGCGCAGCCGCTTTTCAAGGAACGTCTGCTTGACCAGAATGTCCTGCGCGGATACGCCGCTGACCTCGTAGGTGTTCGCGCGACCCAAATTCGCCACAATCCGCGCGCCGTGCAGGTTCGTCGCGGGCTGGAAGGTGTAGCTGCCCAGATAGCTGGGAATGTAGAACGCCATTGTCAGGCCGCACGCCGCAATCATCAGCCCCAGAATCATCAGGGTGAAGGAGGGCGGCAGGAGCAGCAGGCTGATTGCAAGTACGGGCAGCACGGACAGCGCAACCGGGGCGCACGCGGTCAAAATCACGGCGGATTTTTTCGTCCGCAGCTCCATTTTCTCACGCATCAGGCGTTTTTCTCCCCATCATTTCGTTCGTCCGACGAATCAGGATGTCGGCGATTTTCCGCGCACAGTCGGGGTCAATCTTCTCGTGCTGCTTGGCAATCATTTCGGCGCGCTTTTCCGGGTGACGCAGCAAATCCGCCACTTTCGCAGTCAGCTCGTCGTCCGTGTGCGCCCAGAGTGCCAGCTTGTTGTCCTCCATGAAGCGGGCGTTTTCCGTTTCGCACCCCGCAATCGGGTGTGCGACGACAATCGCCGTGCCGATGGTCATTGCCTCGGTGGAGGTCAGCCCGCCGGATTTCGTGACCAGCACATCCGCGGCGGCAATCAGGGGCGTCAGCGGCGTCACCTGCGCGCGCAGGGACACGCGCGGGTCGCTGCCGTAGGCTTCGGTCGCCCGGCGCAGCGCATCCATGTTCGAGCCGCAGACGACGGTCAGATGGCCGTTTTCGCCCAGCACGGGCAGAATCCGCGCAATCATCTCCGGCAGATTGCCCGCGCCCATGCTGCCGCCGACAAGCACGACTTCGGGGCGCTCCGGGTCAAGCCCGACGGCCTCCTTCGCGGCGCGCTTGTCCGTGCAGGGGCGGCAGGAGAGGGACACCGGAATGCCGGTGAATTCATAAGCACTTTTGGGCAGCGCCAGCCGCCTGGCGGAGGGCATCGCCGCCTTGCAGGTGAACATCACGTCACACTCGATGTCCTCAATGAAGGGATGAATCGTGTAGTCGGTCATGACCATGGCGAACAGGCCGTTCCACAGGTCGTGGCGGCGGAGGTAGGTGACGCTCTGCCCGCCGAACATGTGGGTGCAGACAATCAAATCCGGCGCGTAATCGGTCAGCAGCTGCTCCATCTTGCGCGCGTAGGCGGCGTTGAAGAGGTAGACGGGGGACTTGATGCGCGGCGTGCTGATGGCCTTGGCGAAGCGGTACAGCCGCCCGAAGGCATCCGGCGCCGCCTGCACAAATTTGACGTAGACGTTCGACACGGTGGCGGACAGCTTCTGCCCGCCGAACGCCACGCAATCCTCAAATCGGCATTCCACGCCGCGCTCCGTCAGCGCTTCCATCACCGCGTGCGCCGCCGTGTTGTGTCCGCCGCCGGTGGCTGTGGAGAGTATGAGTGCCTTCAATTAGTCCTCCTGCCCGGCGGCATTTTCCGCCAGCATTTCGTCAATGATTTTGCAGGTCATGCGGATGATTTTTGCGCATGGGCGGCTGCTGTAATACGCGTTTGTCCGCGCATCCGGGGTAGGGGATTCCGGCTTCTTCTCGCGCCCTAACAGCTCCGCGCAGCAGATGCTGCCGTTTCGGGCGATGAACGCCCGGTAGACGCGCTGCACCCGCGCGTACGTCTGCGGGCGGTGCTCCGGCTTCGCGCCATCTGCCCCTTCCAGCGCGGCGCAGAGCATCACCGCCGAGGAGAACGCACCGCAGTTGTCGCGCAGCCGCCCGATGCCGCCGCCCAGCCCGCAGGCGACCCGCGCCGCCTGCTCCTGCGTCAGCCCCGCAATGTCCGCATAGGTCATCAGCACCGCCTGAGCGCAGTTCACCCCGGATGCAAACAGGCGAACCGCCGTCTTTTCTCGTTCTGAAATCGCCATTTTATTGTGCCGTGATCACCTTCAGCGTGTCGCGCAGTTTGTCGTAGACGTTTGTCTTGTAGGTGTCGGTGTACCCTGCCGGGTAGGTAAGGTGGACGGTGTAGAGCACGTTATTCTTGTAAACCGCCGCGATGCGCCCCGCGATTTGCAGATTGCCATCCAGCGTCGCGGTGTAATTGGCGTACACGCCCGTTGCGCCGAGGAACAGCCCCTTGCGCGTCGCCGTGTTCGACGGGCTGAACTTGGGGTAATTCGCGTTGCGGAGGTTCGTCAGCATGGACTTAACTTCCGTCGTCAGCGAATCGGTGGTGTACTCAATGCTCGTGCTGTTTGCGCGGATGACGAGGGTCGCCGCGTAGCCCGTCGCCCAGTCAGGACTCTGGATTTTGTAGCTGTTCGCCTCGGACGTATCCACCACCCAGCCAGCCGGGCCTTCAAACGTCAGATTCAGGTTCGACGCGGTGTAGGTCTGGTAGGTGAAGGACAGCGCCGGCAGGGGCGTGGGGGTCGGCTTGTCAATGGGGTCAATCACGACGGGCGTCGCGCCGGAATACTGCCCGGAAATGACCGGAATGGGCGTATTCGTGGGGGGAGGCGTGACGAGCGTCGGCAGATGAATTTCCTCCGGCGTGCTGGCAGCGTCGCCCGTGTAGTCGTCCTCCTCGGACGCGGGGTCGTAATCCGCCGGAAGGCTGCTGCCGGCGGTATTCGTGCTGGGTATGTTTGCCGCCCCCTGCGTGTTCGCCGCCCCCTGCGTATTGACGTTATACTGCGTCTTCGGTTCAGATGCGCAGCCCGCCAGCAGAACGAGGCACGCGCTCAGCAGAAGCACTGTCCGAAAGCCCTTTTTCATCGTGATTCCCTCCTTATGGTTGTTATCCTAAGGTAACACCGTACAAATGAGGTGGTGCCTTAATTCAAAAACGATTGAAACACCCGTTTTCTTGCAAAAGAATGTGGATGACGTCATTCCGCCCCGTCAATCTCCTGATACTTCGGGTGATAGATCCGCCGGTCAAGGCTCCAGACCTTCTCCGAGAACGCACCCTCCGGCACGCGCGAGAGAATCCCCTGCATTTCGTTCATCTTCGCGTCCAAATCGTCGATGCGCGCCAGCACCTCCGCTTCGGGGAACATCGGCGCCTTCGGGCTGCCGTATTCCGGGATGCTGTGATGCGAGAGCACCATGTGCTCCAGCAGCAGCACAATTTCCCCGGATACGCCCACGTTCTTCGCCGCTTCCTCAATCCGCGCCACGCCGCGCACCAAATGCCCAATCAGCAGCCCGTCCGCGGAATAATCGCTCACGCTGCCCGTTTCGTCGCTGATCATTTCCGTCGTCTTGCACAGGTCGTGCAGAATAACGCCCGCGTAGAGCAGCTCCGCGTTCAGGAACGGATACGCCGCCACGACGTGCCGCGCTAAATTCAGCATACTCGTCGTGTGGTGGAGCAGACCGGAGCGTTCCGCGTGGTGCAGCCGCTGCGCCGCCGGGAACCATTCCAGCTTGTCGCCCGTCAGCCGAAGCATCTCGCGCACGATTTTCTTCAGTCCCTCGGACTGGAAGGTATCAATCGTATCCTCGATGTCCTTGCGCATCACTTCAGGCTTTTCGGGCGCGCACGCGACCAGCTGCGCCATGTCCACCTCGTCCTGCGGCAAGGCGGCGCGCATCCGCTCAATGCGGAGCTGCTTGCGGCTGTTGTACTCCTGCACCAGTCCCTGCACTTTGATGACCGAGCCTTGCTTGGGCACGTCCATCAGCTGATTCCAGTCCCAGTATTTGCAGTTGATGTCGCCCGTTTTATCCGCGAGGGTGAGGTCGAGGTACGCGCCGCCCTTCTTATCCGTCCGCGCGTCCGCAGAGCGAACGAGCAGAAACCCGACGAAGCGGGCGTTGGTTTCCAGCTGATTGACTGTCATGGGTGATTTTCCTCCGATGGATGAAAATGGTTGAGGATTTTGGAATCCTCATAGTCGTTAGTAGTATTTTCTATGCAACAGGTCTTGACTGCGGCAAGCAGAGGGCAATGGAAACGGACGAAGTCCGCGGTCGCCCTCTGGACTCCTTCGCCTTCGCCATCTAAGTTACTTGATTTGTATTGAAGCTGTTTTAGTTAGTGCACCCGGTTTCCCAAGTAACAATACAGCACTGTAACATGGAAGGGTGCAGCCGAAGGTTTCCAAAGGGCGATCGGAAAGCCCTTTGGTCGCCTCCGCAGAGGCGATTCCCCCTGCCGCAAAGCAGAATAATAAGCGAAAGAGAAAACAACATCTGCCAAGATGACAAAAGTCAGAAAGGCGCATCCCCGCCGTTCTCTCCCCCCATCGCCGAGGGCGGCAAATCCGTGTACGTCGTGTATTCGCTCAGCCACGCGACCTTCACCGTGCCCAACGGGCCGTTTCTCTGCTTCGCAATGATGATTTCACCCACGTTCTTGTCCGCCGTTTCGGGGTCGTAGTAGCCCTCGCGATGGATGAACATGACGACGTCCGCGTCCTGCTCGATGGAGCCGGAGTCGCGCAGGTCGGACAGCGCGGGACGCTTGTTGTCGCGCGTCGTCGATGCACGGGAGAGCTGCGCGCAGGCAATCAGCGGCACTTTCAGCTCCAAAGCAATCGCCTTCAGCTGACGGCTGATTTCGCTCACCTCCAGCTGACGGTTCTCGGTCTTGCCGTCGGCGTGCATAAGACCCAGATAGTCCACAATGATGAGGTCAAGCCCCTTGTCCATCATCAGGCGGCGGCAGCGCGAACGGAGCTGCGTCGGCGTGATGCCCGCCGTATCGTCAATGTAAACAGGGGAGTTCGACATGGGGCCGATGGATTTCGCCAGCTTTATCCAGTCCTCTTCACGCAGGGTGCCTTGACGGACGCTTTGCATGTTGACGCGCGCGTCGGAGCAGAGCATACGCAGGGCAATCTGCTCGCGCGGCATTTCCAGCGAGAACACGGCGACGCTTTTGTTCGCGTAGAGTGCGGCGTGGGTGGCGATGTTCATCGCGAAGGACGTTTTGCCCATGGACGGGCGCGCGCCGATGATGATGAGTTCGCCGCCGTGCAGACCGGTGAGCATGTTGTCCAGCAGGGTGAAGCCGGTCGGCACGCCGGAAACGCGCCCCTTGAGCTTCGCCAGCTCCTCGATGTTGGCGTAGGTGTTGTACAGCACGTCGCGGACGTGGACGAGGCTCTCGCCGGATGCGCGGTTCATCACGATGTCGAAAATCGCCTTTTCCGCGTGTCCGAGCGTCTCCTGCAAGGGGTTCTGCTGGCTGTAACACTCCTGCGAAATCTCCTGCGACGCCTTGATGAGCTTGCGCAGGGTGGACTTTTCGGCTACCAAGGTGATGTACGCCTTGACGTTCGCGGTCGTCGGCACGAAGCTCATCAGCCGCATGAGGTACTCCGTGCCGCCGATGCCTTCCAGCGTCCCGCGGCGGGTCAGCTCCGCATCGACGGTCACGAGGTCAATTGGGCGCTGCTGATGGTGCAGGGCAACCATCGCCTCGAAGATTTCGCGGTGCGCCGGCTGATAGAAATCGTCGGTGGACAAGGCTTCCGCCGCCTGCAGCACCGCGTTTTCATCCTGCATCATCGCGCCCAGCACGGACTGCTCCGCTTCGACGCTATTGGGCGGCGTCACGCCACGAAATTCTGACATAAACCTCTCCCAAGGGGAGTTTTATGGATTCCCCTTGAATTTTTTGCGTTATGGAGTTGGTGACTTCTCCCCAATTGGTCTTGTTTGCAGTAACCAGAGGGCTTTGCGGTCGCCCTCTGGACTCCTTCGCCCTGTACTCCCATGTTACTTGACTTGTATCGAAACTGATTTAGTTTGTGTGCTTTTCGTTTCTCCAAGCAACAATACAGCATTGTAACATGGGTGGCGCCGAAGGTTTCCAAAGGGCGATCGCAGACGTTCGTCTGTTTTCATTGCCCTTTGGTCGCCTCCGCAGAGGCGAAACCCCTGCTGCAAACAAAATCCATTATAATAGGAAGAAAACCTTCCGGCAGACCGGGAGGACAGCCCCCCCGGCGGTGACTGCCTTACTTCACCGCCGCCGCTTCCACATGCACAACCATCTTCGCGGAGATGTCCTTGTACAGGCGAACCTCAATCTCCACATCGCCGACGGCGCGGATGTTCTCGCACTTGATGTCGCGCTTGTCCACCGCAACGCCGTGCTGCGCCTTCAGCTGCTCGGCAACTTCCGCGCTCGTAATCGAGCCGTACAGCCGTCCCTGCGCACCGCACTTCACCGACATGCTGATGACCTTGCCGCGCAGGGCGTCCGCCTGTGCCGTCGCGTCGGCCCGGCGCTGGGCTTCGCGTTCGGCTTCCGCCTTGCGCATCTTCTCAACGCCCTTCATCGCGCCGGGGGTCGCTTCCACCGCCAGCTTCTTGGGGAACAGGAAGTTGCGCGCGTAGCCATCCGCCGCATTCACAATCTGATCCTTCTTGCCGACACCCTTCACATCTTCCAGCAAAATAACCTTCATAATCTGTATCCTCCTTAAATCTTAAAAATCAGGAAAATCATCGTCTTTCTGATGGCGATCGTCGCGCAGTCCGCGCGGGTCGCGGATTTGGTCGACGCAGCCCGCGAACATCGGCAGAATCGGCACGAACAGCACCATCAGGATGGTCAGGAACCAGCGGCGGCCGCGCGTTGCACCCGCGCGTATCATGGCGAAATTCTGCGCCGAAACGCCCTGCACCGCGAAGCTCCAGAACGCCACACTGCCCAGCAGCGAAGCCGCCAGCGCAACCGTCGCGTTCGTTGTAAACAGCTGCGCCGCGCTCAGAAGCAGCAGCACCGCCATGCTGATGCCAAGCGGGGTGGGCATGAACCAGCGGTCGGTGGTCGGCGTGTCCTCCGCGTCGGGAAATTTGCGCCAGCACAGCAGCATCCCCAGCGAGAACGCCATGATTCCTTTGACCAGCAGGTCAGGCATGATGGATGGCAGCGTTATCTCAATCGTTGCGCGCAGGCTCCATTCCAGCTGCTGCAGTACATCCTCGGACAGCCACGGCAGCACGTTTCCGCCCGTCAGCGCCGCGAGACTTTCCAGCGCCGCCGTGCGTTTTGCATCCAGCGCCGCCAGCCCGGACACATACGCGGAATACAGCACCTGCGGGCGCGTCCGCGCGTTCATCATGACACGCAGGATGTCATAGGACAAGCCCTCATACAGGTCGCCGTACGCCTGATAGCGCTGAAGGAGCATCATCAGCAGCGCGACGACGGCGGCGAAGCAAATCACCGCCCAATACATTGCCATGCGCGATTTGCGGAAGGCGCCGGGCGGCAGGAACAGCATCAGCGCGCCGCCGAAGAGCCAGACGCAGGCGGACGGAATGAGCAGCTTCGGCAGGAGGAGCAGCAGAGAGGAAAATGCGCCGATGACGTGCAGCGGGATGCTGATGCAGAGCAATGTCTGGAAGATTGGCGCGTTGCGGGTCGGCAGGGGCAGTTCCCCCGTGAGGGAGAGCAGCGAAAAGGGCATGAACAGCAGCAGAAGCACCGCCAGCGGCACGCTGCGCAGGCTAAATGTCAAAGCGAATACGATACAAGCGCCCATCATGTACCAATCGGGTCTGCCGACTTTGGCTTTGCCGTACATGCTGTCCTCACCTCCTTGTGTAGGCTCATCCATCTTCCTATTGTACAGCACAATCGCCAAAAAAGCAAGCCGGGGAGGCGCGGATGCACGAAAAAAGGAAGCGCCCGTCGCAGTCGCTTCCTTTATATATGCTGATTTTTTATTCGCCGCGCACAAGCGACTCGCGCTTTGCCAGCTCAGCCGCCAGCGCTGCCGGCAGCAAATCCCGATGCGGCTCTTCCTGCGGTACAGCCCCGCGATAGACCGCCAGCGTCCGCTGCGTCACCGTGTCCCAGTTGTGCGAATGGCAGATGTAATCCGGCGCTTCCGCCTTGTACTTTGCCACCTTCGCCGGATTCGCCAGCAAATCCGCCAGCTTTGCGCGCAAATCGTCGATATCGCCGCGGCGGAAGGTCACGCCGTGTTCCTGAACGACGGAGGCGCACTCGTCGATGTCGCTTGTCAGCACGCAGCAGCCGTAGCTCATCGCTTCCATCAGCGAAAGGGGCATCCCCTCGACGTCGCTGGGCAGGACGTAGGTGTAAGCGTTGCTGTACAATTCCGCCAGCAGCTGCCCCTGCACAAAGCCGAGGAATATCACGCGGTCGTCGTCCTTTGCCATTTCGCGCAGCTCGTCGAAATATTCCTGCGAGTCGGACGCGCCGCCCGCAATGACCAGCTTCTTGTCCGTCGGCAGATGCTTGTACGCCTCAATCAGGTAATGCTCGCCCTTTTCCGGCACGATGCGCCCCAGATAGAGGATGTAGTTGTCCTTTTCCAGCCCGTACTGGCGAATCAGCTCCGGCGCGCACGGCTGGTAGCTCGGCACGCCGTTGGGAATCAGCAGCGTCTCGCGCCCATAGGTGTCCGCAAAATACTGCTTCATGCCGTGGCTCAGCACAATCAGCTCATCCGCGTGGCGCACCGCCATCTTTTCGCCCAGCTTGATGCACTTGGACGCAATGCCGTTTTGCCATTTCGCGCGCGTCCAGTCCAGCCCGTGTACCGTTACGATAACGCGCTTGCCCATCAGCTTCGGCAGCCAGCAGAACAGCGCCGGCCCTTCCGCGTGCACATGCACCACGTCATAATTGCCCACCGCCGCGCAAAGGCAGCCGAAGAAACTTGCGGAAACCGCCGCCAGCCCCTTCTTCTGGATGGTCGGTACATACTTCAGGCTGATGCCGTTGAAATTTTCGGGCTGCGGCTGCTGTTTGTCGGTTCGGTTATAGCACGTCACGGAATGCCCCTGCGCCACCATGCGCTTGGCCAGTTCGCCCACCACAACCTCGATGCCGCCATCATGGGACGGTACGCGCTTCTGTCCGACCATGGCAATTTTCATATACTTCCGAGCCATCCCTTGCAGCCTCCTTTGTTGCATGAAATTTCCCATTATGAGGGGGAGGGGAACCCCATCAGCAGCCCCGATGCGTTTCGTTGTACGTTTCGGTGTCATCTGATGCACTAATCATACCACACACATGGGTTAATTGAAACGAAGTTACATCGGTTTTCCGAAATTCTTTCGATATTCCGCGTATTCCGAAAGTTTTCAGGAAATTTCAGGAAAGACGGCGGCAGCTTTTCACAAAAGGCCCTGTCCATTCGCGTCTGTTTTTAGCCGAAAACGATATACTTGCGGTTCAAAAAAACAGCGTTATTTCATGTGTAAGAAAACCATGTAACCGCGAGAAAAAACAGGTTACATGGCGAAATGACATGCCGCGCGAACGAACCCTGTCAATTTATCCGCTAAATTGCCATATTTATGCTGGTCACTCTTGACATGTTGATTTTTGTCAGGTATAATTTACATATGAACAGCATCGGTGCAGCGCCTCTGGTGGATGCTGTCCGCAGCAATGGGTGTAGCCGGACGAATAGGGGAGGAGAGAAACCATGAAAACGAGTTGGCTCAATGGAAGCAAACGAATCCTGTCAGCACTGCTGATTGCGGCGGCGCTGATGTTTGGCTGGACGCCGCTGGGGGAGGGGAAGGCACTGGCGGCGACGGATAAGGGGAAACAGTTCGCACAGGCGGCGATGCTGTTTGCGAAAACGGAAGTGGCTTACGCACAGGAAATCTACAAAAAAAGGGATGTAAGCGATACGCCGTTTTTCAGCAACACCTATTGGTGCGCGGCGTTTGTTTCGGTTATCGCCCGTCAGCTTGGAATCAGCACAAGCGTCATTCCGGACTCGGCAGGTGCGAAGGATTTTGCGCCTGCAACGTCATCCTTCCACCCAATGCTGAATCCGTCGACGTATTCGGCGTACTCTGGGTATTCCAAATACCAGACGCGCTACAATACGGATGTGCTGACGTATGGTCAAGGCCTCTATACGCCGCAGGTCGGCGATATCGTGGTGCTGAATGAGTACACCTCCAAGGCGGGCACAGCCATCAAAACAGGCTGGAAGCATGTGGGCATCGTGACTTCTGTCAACACGAGCACGAAAAAGGTGAATTTCGTCAGCGGCAACTGGGGCGATATTCGCTGCTCGGAAAGCAAAAACTACAACTACGCAGCGGGCATGTCCACGTCCTTCTCCAACAATACGCAGAATTACGGCGTTCTGGGTTTCTTCCATCCGGATTGGAGCAAAGTTTCCAGCCTAAAGAGCGTGTCGGCAATCACGGGCATTTCGCTGTATTCGGACGCATATGGCACGATTTCGGACGGCACAACCATTCTGATGGCGCTTGATGAACAGCAGAAAATTGCGCCTTCTGTCACGCCTTCCAACGCGATTTGGAATCCGCAGGGGGACATTTACCGCTTCTACGGTGCGAACAACAGCTATGGCGCAGCGTATGGCAGCCGCAAAACCTCGTCTGTTGCAAAAGACAAAGACTTTACCGGACTTTACTGGGTGAGCAGTGCACCTGAAATCGTCAAGGTTGACCGCAACACAGGGCTGTTGACGGCTGTTGGCAGTGGTACGGCAACCATCACGGTTTATGCAATTGCGGACGGCAAGCGCACGCGCGCAACCGCTGTCAAGACGAGCTTCGACGTGTATGTAGACAGCAACCTGCCCGTCACACGCGAATGGTATCCCTACGAAACGCAGAAGAACATCGAACTGCGCACAACCCCGACGTACAGCAGCAACAACCTCTATGGAACGATTTTTGCAGGGACGGAATTGCAGATTGACCTGCTGCATGTGACCAAGGCAGTCGTGAACAGCAAGACGTACTGGTATGCGCCGGTGCAGGTGAACGATGATGAAGTGGTCTACTGCGACATCAGCGACCAGTCGGTGATTCGCCCGATGCGTGCGCCGAGCGGAAACGACTGGTGGAAGTATAAGGTTGTTTGGAAAAACGGCGTGAACATCCGCTCTTTCGCTAACTCTTATCCGACAACAAACATCGTCACAAAGATTCCAACGAATGATACGGTTGAACTTGACCTCAATCACACAATGCGCGAGCCGAAATACGGCGACACGTGGGCATTTGCGCGCTACAAGCAGGCCGATGGCACATACGTTTACGGCTGGTGCATCGAGAGCGACAGCAACTACATGCAGAAACAGGATAAAATCGGAAACTCTGCCCACTATTCCGACTACATCATTGACGAAAATGGTGGAATTGTCGTGTACGCCGCGCCGCATTATGAGAATAAAATCGACGAGCTTACCAGTGCCGACGGCGTGTTCCAGATAGATGTTGCCAACATGGTGTTTTACGATGCTTCAGGCGTTAACAGCTATTGGGCGCCTTGCCGATATACAAAGAATGGAAAGACAATAGAAGGATATATCGAGGTGCTTGCGGACCCGCCTACTCCCTGCGGCATTGACCGCGAAGGCGACTGGGAACGCTACGAAGTGACGAATGCATCCGGGGCAAAGTCGATTCACTATCCTGCCACGTTTGAATTGTCCGAACTCAGCAGCTATGACCAAGGCGAAATCATCTGGCTGGACAGGAACGAACGCGTCACCATCACCGAAAACGGCAAGCAGTACACCTTCATGCGCGGGCATGGGGATGATTTCGTTGCAGGCTGGTTTGATGTGACGAATGTCAACGAGCCGCTGACGCAGGTTGACGACAGCATTGAGGAAGTCATCTCCGTGCGCAGCGGAGCCAGCGTCTACACGTTCTGCCGCGGCAATGTCTCGTGGGCGCAGGCGGCGCAGTACGCGGCGTCTATGGGCGGACACCTCGTCGTGATTGACAATGCGCAGGAAGATGCCATGCTGCATTCGACCATTATGAGCGCATACGGCGGCACGGCGTGGACGGGCGGCCACGCGAATGGCGCAGGCAATGGCTGGACGTGGCTGAATAACAACACGATGAGCTATCAGAATTGGGGCTCGTCGAGCGCGACGCCGACCAGCAGCCATACCGCGCTGGCAATCAAGGGCGATTATGAGGGATGGTTCACCTACCGTGACTGCGCGAACCCCTACGTTGACAGCTTCATCGTCGAGGTGGAGGAAACGCCGCGCGCGTGGTTCACCTACCGCACGAAGGCGAAGCTCAACATTCGCAAATCGCAGAGTATTTCCGGCGCGGTCGCAACCACAACGGCGGTGGGCGATTACCTGACCATCGACCTGCTGAACGTCGCAATGGACAGCAATAAGAAGTACTTCTTTGCGCCTGTGCTGATGGCGGACGGCTCGATTCTCTACTGCAACATCGGCGATAAGACAGCTATCGTCCCCGACCTTGAACCCGATGAACCCGCGTGGACGCAGTATAAAGCACTCAGCAGCCTCTACGTGCGCACCTTCCCGAACACTTGGTGCGATACGGGCGTGCTGAAAACGCTGAGCAAAGGCACCACTCTGGAGCTGGACGTCAGCCACAAGCTGCGCGACCCGCGCTTCGGCAACGACTGGGCATACGCGCGCTACAAGCAGTCCGACGGCACCTACCTCTACGGCTGGGTGATTGCCGCGGACAGCTACGTCGAGCAGGTGAAGCAGACCCCCGTTTGGTACGACTACTTTGCGAATCCGGGCAGCACGGTGTATGTCTACAAGACGCAGAATGTGGATGACACGATTGTCAAGACGTACACATCCCGCAGCCGTTTCCAAGTGGACGTGAACAACACGCGCCAAGACCAGAACGGCTACTTCTGGGCGCCTGTGGCGGATGACACGGGCAAGGAACTGGGCTATACCGACCTCTCCGCGGCGCACGCAGGGAGCAAATCAGCGGCGATTCCGCTTGTCTACTGCCAGTCGGGCTGGATGCCCGCCTATGTGATGGCGGAAGATGGCGTGGATGTGCTGGCAGCCCCGAATGACGCGGCTGCCCTCGTCAAGCACATGGATCGCGATGCGTACTTCTGGTTTGGCGTGGATGAAACCTATACCGATGCGAAGGGCAAGATCTGGACGCGCATTTACGCATCAAAGGACTACGAGGAAATGGCGGATGGCGGCTGGGTCAGGCTGAACGACGGCGTGAACTACACCACCGTCTATGGGGAGTGCAGCTACACTGGACGAAGCATTTCCCGCAACGGTATCACCTACACGCTTTACGGCGGCTACAACAGCTGGGGCGGTGCAAGCAGCTGGTTCTCGGACGGCATAGACTTTAACGATGGCACAGCCGTCAGAAAGCACCTTGCCATCGTCCACAACGACGCGGAACAGAAGATTATTGAGCAGCTGCTGAATGCCACCTCGACCGTCGACAAGGCGTGGATTGGCGCAAGCAACACAAGCGGCTCGTGGAGGTGGGTGGACGGCACGAATGTCCAGTACAGCCAGTGGGGCTACAATGAACCGTCGGGCACCGGCACGGAACTTGGCGTGGCTGCGTCCTTCGACGGCAGCTGGTATGCGTATGCTGATGCTTTGGACATCCACATTCAGGGCTTCATCACCGAGCAGTTCACGGGCATCGGGCTGCCGCAGGTGAAGCTGCCCACGTCGACGTTCTATGTGGATGACGAGGCGTTCGTGGGCAACAGCACGATTCAGTCGGTCGTTGCGCCGGATGGACTGCAAGTCATTGGCACGCGCGCCTTTGCGGACTGCGCGAACCTGAAGTGCATCACTCTGCCGGACTCCGTGTCCCACATCGCGGAGGATGCGTTCGAGAACACGCCGGATGTCGTCATCTTTGCCAGCGTCGGCAGCTACGCGTGGCAGTGGGCGGAGAAGCAGGGCATCCCGCACGGCACGCCGTACACCGAGGAAATCAGTGGGCGCAGACTTCCCCAGCGGGCGGTCTGCGCCTCTTTTCGTGGAAAAAACTCCGGCTTCACGCAAAAAATCCGCCCAATCCCCCTTGACAAACCGCTTTTCCTGTGCTACAATATCCACGTTTGAAGCAGAGGCTTGCCCGTCTCTCACCTTGCGCGGCGTATGCTGCCGGGTTCACAGGCTTTTTCCCTTTCAGGCGGATTGACCGCCGAAAAAGGCGCAAACTGCATGTCAGCGACGGGTGGAGTCACCCGCCGCTTTTTCTGTGGTATGGAGCAGAAAACGCTGGCTTCAACGAAAATTGGGAGGTGTATGGACATAGCACTCGATCTGATGATCAATGAGGAAATCCGCGACCGGGAAGTCCGCCTGATTGACGAAAACGGCGAACAGCTCGGCGTCATGCCAACAGCCAAGGCGATGGAGCTGGCGGAAGAGCGCGGCCTCGACCTCGCCAAAATCCAGCCCACGGCAAAACCGCCGGTGTGCAAACTGCTGGACTATGACAAGTACCGCTACGAACAGTCGCGGCGCGAACGCGAAAACCGGAAGAATCAGCGGGTCGTCGAAACCAAGGAGGTTCAGCTGTCCGCCACCATCGAGGAGAACGACGTTCTCACGAAGGCGAAAATGGCGCAGAAGTTCCTTCAGGGTGGCGATAAGGTGAAGGTGTCCATCCGTTTCCGTGGCCGCCAGATCACCCATAGCGAAATCGGCATGCAGGTCATGCAGGACTTCGCGGCCCGCTGCGCCGAGGTCAGCTCGGTGGAGCGCCGTCCCATGATGGACGGCCGTCATATGATTATGATCCTGGCCCCCAAGGCGGCAAAGGCTTCCTTCGCTGAAAAGAAGGCCGCCCGCGAAAACGCCAAGGGGAATCAAGAACAGGAATAAAACGGCTATCGCAGCTTGCCTGCGCCCCGTTTTATCAGCATTGGAAGGAGGACTACACCATGCCTAAGCAGAAGTCTCACCGTGGTGCTGCCAAGCGCTTTTCCTTTACCAAGACCGGTATCGTGAAGCATAAGCAGATGAACGCCAACCATCAGGTTCGCCTCAAGACCACCAAGCGCACCCGTCACCTGCGCGCTGACGGCATTGTGGACAACGCGGCGGAAGCCAAGACCATCCACAAGCTGCTGCCCTACAAGTAATTAAGCCCATTCGCTGGCAAGGAGGATACTCACAATGGCACGTATTAAGAGATCTGTGAACGCTCTGAAGAAGCGCCGCAAGGTCATGAAGCTGGCTAAGGGCTACTGGGGTGCAAAGTCCAAGCAGTACCGCGCCGCGTCCGAACAGGTTGCTCGTTCCCTGCGCTATGCCTTCAAGGGCCGCAAGCTGCGCAAGCGTGATTTCCGCTCCCTGTGGATCACCCGTATCAACGCCGCTGCTCGCCTGAACGGCATGAGCTATTCCACGTTCATCAATGGCCTGAAGAAGCACAACATCACCGTCAACCGCAAGATTCTCGCGGATCTGGCTGTGAACGATGCAGCTGCTTTCACCAAGCTCGTGGAAATCGCCAAGGCGTAATTGTCGCCCAAGCGTTTCATAGCACAAATTCGTCCGATGTTGAAACCGTGTTTCAGCGCCGGACGTTTTTTTGCCCTTTTTTCCGCAAAAGGGCGTTTGTGGATTGCCTGATTGCAAAGGTGACTTTCCTTCCAAACAGGACATCGCCATGCTTCCAGAGGGCAATGAAAACGGACGAAGTCCGCGGTCGCCCTCTGGACTCCTTCGGTGCCCTCCTTCGTAGCAGTGCGGTGGCGCTGCTTGGGGGTACGAATGGTTCACAAACTATAACTACTTTCGGTACAAATCAAGTAACATGGGAGTGACCGCGCCGAAGGTTTCCAAAGGGCGAGCGGAAAGCCCTTTGGTCGCGTCCGCAGACGCGAAATCCTCTGCGGCAATGGTGGAGAAAATCAGGGAATTAGGAGATTAAAGGAAATAACATCATGCTCAAAAAGTACATTACCGACCTGAGACACGAATTCTCCGGCTACAACGCCGGCAAACTCCTCAAGGACATCCTGAGCGGCATCACAGTGGCGGCGGTGGCGCTGCCGCTTGCCCTCGCATTCGGCGTGTCCTCCGGCGCGGACGCCGCCGCGGGGCTTGTCACCGCCATCATCGGCGGGCTCGTCATCGGGCTGCTTGGCGGCGCGTCCTTCCAAATCAGCGGCCCGACCGGGGCCATGAGCGCCATCCTCATCGGCATCGTCGCCCAGTACGGCTTGCAGGGCGTGTTCGTCGCGTCGCTTGCGGCGGGCGTGATTATCCTGCTGGCGGGCATCCTCCGCCTCGGCAAGCTCGTCAACTTCATCCCGACCAGCGTCGTCATGGGCTTCACCAGCGGCATCGCGATTATCATCGCCTTGGGGCAGGTGGACAACTTCTTCGGCACGCACTCCGTCGGCACAAGCGCGCTGGAAAAGCTGTGGAGCTACACCAGCGTCGGATTTACCCCCAACTGGCAGGCGGTCGCCATCGGTTTGCTGGTTGTGCTGTTCATGGTCTTCTGGCCGAAAAAGCTGAACGCGAAGGTGCCGGGGTCGCTGCTGGCGATTATTCTGGCGACCGTCGTGACCGAAATCGCGGGTTTCGATTCGCTGGCGAAGGTGGGGGACATCCCGAAAAGCCTGATGCTGGACAACCGCCTGAACCTCGGCGCGGTCAACCTCGACATGCTCCAAAACCTCGTCAGCCCGATTGTCTCCATCGCCATGCTGGGCATGATTGAGTCGCTGCTGTGCGGCGCGAGCGCGTCCCGCATGAAGGACGAAGCCTTCGACGCGGATCGTGAGCTGATTGCGCAGGGCGTGGGCAACATCCTGCTGCCGTTTTTCGGCGGCGTGCCCGCAACGGCGGCGATTGCCCGCACGTCCGTCGCCATCAAGTCCGGCGAGCAGACCCGCGTGACCGGCGTTGTGCATTCGCTGGTGCTGCTGCTGGCGATGGTGCTGCTGGGCGGCGTGATGAGCCGCCTGCCGCTGAGCGCGCTGGCGGGTGTGCTGATGGTGACGGCGTGGCGCATGAACGAGTGGCACGGCATCAAGACGATTTTCAGCCGCAAGGTGTGGACGGGCGTGGCGCAGTTCCTGATTACGATGGTGTCCACCGTTGTCTTTGACCTGACCGTCGCCATCGTCATCGGCATTGTGACCGCGCTGATGATGTTTGTCTGGAACGCCGCGCGCCTGACCATCGAAACCGAGCCGGTGGACAAGGTGCGTCTGGAGCGCCTGCACCGCATGGGCAAGCCGGTGGATGAATCCCGCGCAAAGAGCATCCTCGTCAGCTATGTGAACGGCTCGCTGTTCTTCGCGAACTGCGCGGAATTGAAGCGGAAGCTGCTTTCGGTGGATTTTACCGGCTGTGAGCACCTGGTTCTCTCCCTGCGCGGCGTGTCTGCGACCGACATCTCCGGCGTGCAGACGCTGATGGAGGTGTGCGCGCTGATTGCGCAGAAGGGCGTGACCGTCTCGATTTGCGGCGTGCATGAGAACGTCGCGGGCTTCTTCCAGAAAGTCGGTCTGACCGACCAGCTGGGCGCGGCAGCGTTCTACCCGAACGCCTCCGAAGCGGTGATTGATACGCTGGCGCAGGAACAGGCGGGGGCGTGAGCAATTAGGAATTAAGCGGGAAAACCGCATTCTGTTCTTAATGTTCCGATAAAAGCTAATAAACATGGGAGTGCACTGCGAAGGGGTCAAGGGGGCGACCGCAGACTTCGCCTGTTTTCATTGCCCCCTTGTCGCTCCCGCAGGAGCGAAATCCCCTGCGTTCGGGAAAGAGCGGCTATGGTCGCAAGACCAGCAACTTGGTCGCGCCCATTTGGCGCGACACAGCACAGTTGTTGGGTAGAGCGGCTTGGGGAGCGCGTCTGAGGACGCGCGAAGTTAGGGGCAGGGACGCTTCGCTGCCTGCACCTT
>ERZ772851.645-NODE-645-length-40457-cov-7.004381_pt1 | contig 40457 bp, 37 predicted proteins | sample MGYA00512137_ERZ772851 | MGnify/ENA primary metagenome ERZ772851 (study PRJEB29015, sample SAMEA2737663) | human gut metagenome | biome: human gut; feature: human-associated habitat; material: faeces | place: China | collected 2012 ... | reverse complement strand
AATAAACGGGCAGCATAACAAAAAAAAGAAGGCATCCTTTTTAGACACCTTCTTTGGGTTACGTTGAATTGAATTAGGTTTCAGATTAAAAGTTTATCTTTTCGATAAAGAAACTCTGAATTAGAACATCTTTGCAAAACTCAAAAAAACACACAAAGTCAACCTTGTAAAAACTCAGAAAAGATTTTATTTAACCTCCCATGTCTCTTCACTTAATAAAAGATCCCGTAGAGTCTTTTTCGGATTCTTCTCTCTTATGGAGTCGATCTGTTTTTTTACTTCTTGATCGTAGACGGGTGCATCGACCGATCGAATAACACCTACGGCTAAAGGCAGCTCATGACCGTCCATCATGGCAAGGCGTTGATGTAAGAAATTATCTTGGGTCGTCGCATCATGAGTGAGTATATCATTAAGTGTTACTCCGTTTTCTCCTATTGTGACTGCTTTTAATGTGAAACCGTCGAGAACCAATCCTTTATTGAGATCTTTACCGAAGAGCATTTTTTCTCCGTGCTTCAAATGTATTGTTCGTTCTGCCCGGAATTCTTTATCCGCTACATAACTATGTATATGGTCGTTGAATATGACACAGTTTTGCAAAATTTCAACGACCGATGCCCCTTTATGTCTTCCAGCTTCTACCATTACTTCTTTAGATACGGCCAGATCGACATCGATTGCCCGGGCAAAAAAATGCCCTCGAGCTCCGAATGTCAGTTCTGCAGGTACAAAAGGGTCTTCGACCGTACCGTAGGGAGATGATTTGGTAACAGCTCCTCGATCACTGGTCGGAGAATATTGGCCTTTTGTGAGTCCGTATATTTTGTTGTTCAGCAAGATAATATTAAGATCTACATTTCTTCGTAAGGCATGAATAAAGTGGTTTCCACCGATAGCCAGACAATCTCCGTCTCCGGTAATTTGCCATACCGTGAGATCGGGATTGGCGGTTTTGACACCCGTTGCGATAGCTGCTGCCCGTCCGTGAATCGTATGAAATCCGTAAGTATTCATATAATATGGTAACCGGGATGAACAACCTATACCCGATATCACAGCCGTTTTGTGAGGCGGAATGCCTAACTCGGCCATTGCTTTTTGTAATGTATTTACTACGGCATGATCTCCGCACCCCGGACACCAGCGTACATATTGGTCGCTTTTAAAATCTTTGGCGGTATATTCTGTATTGCTGCTCATGAGTTATTCCTCCATCAGTTTTGAAAAATGATCGGTCAGTTCACTTACCATGAACGGTTGACCTTGAACTTTGTTGAATCGTGATACATTGGTAAGTCCCGGAATTTTGGCACATAATTGGGTGGCAAATTGTCCGTTATTCAGCTCGCAAACTACGATTTTCTTATATCGTCTTAATATCTCTTCCGTGTTTTTGGGCATTGGATTGATATAATTGAAATGAACCATTGCTACCTTTTTGCCGATAGCGTTCATTGATTCCACAGCAGAATAAAGATGTCCGTATGTACCACCCCATCCGACAACCAGTAAATCAGCTTCCGGATTACCCAATATCTCAAGTTCGGGTATTTCGTTTGCTATATAATCGATTTTTGCTTGTCGCATATCCGTCATTTTTTGGTGATTGGCCGGATCGGTTGATATCGCACTGGTAATACAGTCTTTTTCCAACCCTCCCAATCGGTGCATAAAACCTTCTGTTCCGGGAATAGCCCAATAACGGACATTCGTTTCAGGATTACGTTTATAAGGTTTCCAGTTATCTTTCAATAAATCATTGTAAACATATTGAGGATGTATTTCGGGATATTCTTCCATTTCGGGAATGCGCCAAGCCGAAGATCCGTTCGCGATAAAAGCATCTGTCAAAAGAATGACCGGAGTCATGTGTTCCAATGCTATTTTTGATGCGGCGAAGGCCATATCGAAACAGTTGGTCGGAGTCGAAGCCGCGAGAACGACTACGGGAGATTCGCCGTTTCTTCCGTACAAAGCTTGTAGCAAGTCTGTTTGTTCCGATTTAGTCGGGAGTCCTGTAGAAGGGCCTCCGCGTTGTACGTCGATAATCACTAACGGCAGCTCTGCCATAACGGCAAGACCGATTGCTTCGCTTTTTAGTGCAAGTCCCGGGCCGGAAGTCGATGTGGCTGCAAGATTACCGGCAAAGCTAGCTCCGATCGCCGTGCATATTCCGGCTATTTCATCTTCTGCTTGAACGACTTTTACACCCAGATCTTTTCTCTTGGCCAATTCATGAAGAATATCACTTGCCGGAGTGATAGGATAACTTCCTAAAAATAACGGTAACCCCGATTTTTCAGATGCAGCGATCAATCCTAATGCAGTTGCCCTGTTTCCGTTTACATCGGTATAGAATCCTTTTTTTGCCGACTTTGTCTCGATACGGTAAGTCGATACCGAAGCATGTATGTTGTTTCCGTAATTATATCCGTCGGTCATGACTTTAATATTGGCCTCGAGAACGGACGGTTTTTTTGCAAATTTGTTTTTCAATAAGTGCGCGGCCTGATCTAAGGGGCGGTCGAATAACCAGCAAATCAGTCCTAATGCGAACATGTTTTTACAACGAAGAATTGTTTTGTTATCTAATCCCGAGTCTGCTAAAGAGTCTTTGACAAGAGATGTGATGGCTACGGGAACTACTTGTACCGAATTCATGTTCAGTTCTTTAAAAGGATCTTCGGTTAGGAATGCTGCCTTTTCGAGATCATTTTTTTGGAATGAATCGGTATCGATGATAACCACTGCATTCGGTTTTACATATTTAGTATTGGTTTTTAATGCTGCCGGGTTCATGGCAACCAAAACATCGGCCTTATCTCCCGGAGTATATACCCCTTTACCGATATGCACTTGAAATCCGGATACTCCGCCCAATGTCCCTTGAGGGGCACGTATTTCTGCCGGATAATCGGGGAAAGTGGAAATTTCATTTCCGATAGCTGCCGAAATGTTTGAAAAGAGGTTTCCTGCCAATTGCATTCCGTCTCCGGAATCTCCGGAGAAACGGATAACCACTTTTTCCAGTTCTTTCACGTTCGTTTGTTCTGACATAATCTCCCTTATTTAGTTTATTGTTTCGATCGAATTGTTTGTAATGAAAAACAGGAATATTTCAAGTTTCAAATTATTATATATTTTGCTGAAATGGTATTTATTGTATAGCAAATGTGCTTTTTATGAAGCTAATTTGTTACTACAACGCAAAGAAACAAAATTTTTGGTAACTAAACCAACTTTTGAGAAGTTATCCTTATGAAATTTTAAAAATAAGCTATTTCTGTGAGTTTTTTTCATGGAAAAGAGAAAAATAGAAGAGAGTGTTAATTTATTTTTGTTCGATAATAGTATAAAGTCGTTCTACGGCTTTTTCTATGGCATCGTAACTTTCCAATTCACCGGTATCGAAGATAATAGATGATCGTTTATATTTTTCTTCACGAGCTGAAAGATTTGTTTTTATGAACTCCATTAGCTCCGAATCGGTTTTATCCCGTAATAGCGGACGATTACTACGGGCGTGTTTCAATCTTTGAAAAAGAATCTCAGGGGTTGTTTGTAAATAAATACAACATCCTTGTTTATTCATATAGTCGATATTATCAAAAAAGCAGGGAGCTCCGCCGCCGGTGGCGATTATCACATCTTCAAATTCTCCGACTTCTCGCAGCATGTTCCGTTCGATAATGCGAAATTCCTTTTCTCCTTTTTCTGCAAATATTTCATTTATGGTTTTCCTGAACCGGGTTTCAATATAATGATCGAGGTCGATAAACGAGAGTCCGGCTTTTTGTGCGAGACGCAATCCGAGAGTACTTTTTCCAGAACCCATGTATCCGGTAAGGAATATTCTTTTCATAACTGGCGGTATAGATTTGATTGTTATGATAACTGTTTTGCAAAAATAGACCATTTTACTACAATACTCAATAAATATATCTATTTTTGTGTAAAATGATTTTTTAACATTCCATATATGGGGAATAAGTTCAAATATTATGTCGTGTGGGAAGGTCTGGCTCCGGGAATTTATGATTCTTGGGAGGAGTGTCAATTGCAGGTAAAAAATTATAAAGGTGCTAAATATAAAAGTTTTCCGACCAAAGATGCTGCAATAAAGGCATTTCGGGCAGGATACGATGAACATTTGGGAATACTGGGACAATTGGCCGATGTGATGAAGAAAAGTCATACGGTGAATTTGGATGCTGTTCCCGAGTATCTGAAAGATTCATTGGCTGTAGATGCTTCTTGTCTGGGAAATCCCGGTATCATGGAATATCGTGGAGTTAGTGTCCGTACCGGAAAAGAAATTTTTCGGCAAGGTCCTTTTGAAGACGGGACTAATAATGTGGGGGAGTTTTTAGCCTTAGTGCATGGTTTGGCCTTATTAAAACAACAGAATAGTTCAATGACAATTTGCTCTGACAGCCGGAATGCCATGGCTTGGGTGCGAGATAAGAAATGTAAAACAAAACTTGTCCGAACAGAAAAAAATGCAAAAATATTCGAGTTGATAGCGCGGGCCGAAAAATGGTTGGCTGAAAACACATATCCAAATCGGCTGGTAAAATGGGAAACTAAAGAATGGGGGGAGATTCCTGCCGATTTTGGAAGAAAATAAAAGTTTCTTTAATCCATGCAGCATATTATGGAGAAGATACGTCTTTCTGTATAGATGTCTGTTTTATTTCATTTTATGAAAATGAAATTCAGAAAAAGTAAAACGAAAAGAAAACGTATAAATCGGAATAGTATGATTATTGGGTTAGATGCAAAGCGGGCGATGGCAAATCATACCGGCTTGGGAAATTACAGCAGGTATATGGTAGATATATTGGCAACTTATCATCAGAGCAATAATTACCGGTTATTTGTCCCGAAAGAAAAAAAGAACAGTTCGTTCGATAAATTGTTGCATCATAATAACGTCCGTTCGTCGTTTCCCCAATCTACTACGATGAAGCGTTTTTCTTCTTTGTGGCGTACTTGGTTTATTAAAAAAGACCTTGTACGGAACGGTATACAGTTATATCATGGATTAAGTAATGAATTACCGATAGGAATACATAAGACGGGAATCAAAAGCGTGGTAACTATACATGATCTTATATTCCTACGTTATCCCGAATATTATAAACCCATAGACCGTAAGATATATAATTTTAAGTTCCGGTATGCTTGTCAGGTTGCAGACCGTATTGTTGCGATCAGTGAATGTACGAAACGGGATATTATGCATTTTTATCATATCCCTGAAGAAAAGATCGATGTCGTATATCAAGGCTGCGATCCGCAGTATTCGGTTCGGGTAAGTGAATCCCGTAAGGCGGAGATAGGAGCAAAGTATAATTTGCCGGAAAAATTTATTTTGAATGTCGGGAGTATAGAAGAACGCAAAAATCTTATGCTGGCGGTTCAGGCTTTAAAAGACATTCCTTCCGATGTGCATTTGGTTGCTATCGGGCGTAAAACTCCTTATGTGAATAAAATAATGGATTATGTGGCTGAAAATAATCTTGGAGATCGGGTTCATTTGATTCATGATCTTCCGCATAAAGATCTCCCGGCAGTTTATCAGTTGGCCACTTTATTTGTATACCCTTCGCGTTTCGAAGGGTTCGGAATACCTATTATAGAAGCTATGCATTCTCAGCTTCCGGTTATTGCGGCTACCGGATCTTGCTTGGAGGAAGCCGGAGGAAAAGATTCTTTATATGTCGATCCGGATGATGTTTCCGGAATGGCTGAAGCGATGAACCGGATATTGGAAGATCCTGCTTTGCGTGAAAAGATGATTACTTCTGGAAATATCTATTTGCAGCGTTTTCAGGAAAATATTTTGGCGGATTCGATGAGCAAGGTTTATTCAAAATGTTTTGAAGGTGCTGAATCTGCAACGATTAGTCAGCAGGATATTCAGGTTGAAGACTATCGAATGAATTGGTCAAAGAGGCCTTTATAAACAAATTCTTGTTGAAAATTCTTCTTTTCTAACTATTGTGTATATTCAAATAAGATTTGACAGGGATTTATTATCTTTGTCGCAAAATAATATCGTATAATAATATGGATAACAAACCGGAGGTAATAGATCCATCTGAATTGCTGACATTGTGTATGCCGACTTATAATCGGGTTGTAAATGTTTGTGAAGCTTTAGAAGATATTATTCCGAAAATAAGACCGTATAATTTCCGTTTGATCGTTGTTGATAACTGTTCGCCCGACAATACCCGTAAGGTCGTTGAGGCTTATCAGGGGTTATATGATCGTTTAGAATATTTCGGACAAGACGAGAATAAGGGATATGATATTAATTTCGAAACGGCGTTGAAATTAGCGAAAACACCGTATTGTTGGGTAATAGGAGACGGAAACAGATTGCAGGCACAGAATTTTCCGGCAATAGTGAAGACTCTTTCCGAACAAATGCCGGATATTTATATTGTCGATGAGGTGCATCGGGCACTCTCCTCTTTTCCTCCTAAGGTTTATACCGATGCAAGCGATCTGTTGCATGATTTAGGCTGGCATATGACTTTGCTCTCTTCTACTATATTTTCCCAAAAGATTATTCAGATGGGAAATTTCGAGAAATATAGAAATACACATTTCTTGCATTTGGGTGTCGTATTCGATTCTCTTGCCCGTCTTGATAAATTTACGGCGGTATGGAGCGGTTTGGATTTGATACATGGCAGTATGCTGCCGAAAGGAAATAGTTGGAATCCCGGTCGGGTTATGGAAATTTTCGGAGGTGCGTGGACCGAGCTGATTCTTTCTTTACCGGATAATCTTTCGATGGAGGCAAAACGCTATTGTATAGCTTTTCATGGTAAAAAAACACGTCTTTTCGGGAAACGGCATCTTAAAAAACAACGGGCGGCCGGAGGGCTTGATTATTCTATTTATAAAAAATATGAGAAATACATTCCTTATTTTGCTCCGGGAAAACGTCTTCGTATCTTGATTTATTCTTTTTATCCTAATTTTTTGAATCGTTATTATTGGAGGAATAAACGTTATATCCGAAAGACGGGGAAACCTCTTTTTTGATGGGATTGGATCTGCCCGGTCAGAAAATATAAAAGCCGTTTCAGCATTAGATTCATTAGCTGAAACGGCTTTCAATTTAGATTAGCTTTTATTCTTTTTCTGCTATAATCTCGAATATTTCTGCAGTACCTTCTATCCTTATTTTTTCTACGTTCTTATTTTCTAACAGTATTTTGGAGAACGGTGAATCGAGGATTGTTTCAGAGACCAAATTGCCTTTTGTATCTAATTGTTTACATTTGAGAGGAGTTGATAAATGATTTGTTAACAAGATATAGCTTTTTATGCCTTTCTCTACTTCAAAAACTATAGATTCGCTACACTCAAAAGATGTGCCGAGATTACGGTCAAATGCGTAGAGAGCTTGTTGCCGGTCTTCTGTTTCTAATTTGAATCCCAGATTTTCTGTATGTAGAGGATTTACCTCGAATGAACGTACCGAGGCATAGTTGGTCCGTTTAGACTCAAGGCGTTTCAACCGTACATAACGGGCTTTTACAGGATCACCGTTCCAATGAATAACATATTGTTTCTCTAACTCTCCTGTTAAGGCTTTCCAATTATTCCCGTTTTCGGAATATTCAAGGACAGCATGGTCGAAATAATCCACATCATCGATCGAATTTCTCCCTTGTAGGATGGATATTTCGGAAACTTCTCGTATTGTTCTCAAATCGACACCGATCCAGTCTCCTGCTTTCTGAGCAATACCAGAAGTGTAATAAGTCGTGGTATCATTGTCGAGCATCAGTTTGGTCTGTGTGGTACTGGAATTTCCGAACGAACCGATGCCTTTATAATCCATCGGTATCTCTCCGGTAAGATGTTTCAAAAATTCGTGAGCCATATCATCCATTGCGTTTTCATAAAATGGCTGAAGTTTCATTGTCCCGGATTTATGAGCTTCGTAATTTTTTCGGTCTTCCTTGCTCATTAGATTTTGTATGTATTTGTTCCAGAATAGTGTATCATTCTGTCCGGTACGATAGATGCGGGTTAGTTCTACTGCACGTTTTCCTCTTGTCCCTAATTTCCCGAACTCCGTTAGCCATGGGCGAAGCTCTTTCATCAGGTTCTGGTTGGTGCAACCTTTGTCTATTTCAGCAGGTACGTTTTCTATTTTTTCAAATTCCCTCTCTAAATTTCGGGCAGCTTCATCCGTCCAGTTTGCAAGCCTGAAAGTGGTTGTTTCCCATGATTCATCCCGACGATAACCTGTTTCTGTATCGCAAGAGTGAATAGCAAAGGTGCGATAAGCATCCCGGGCATTCGGCATCAGTTCGTTTAAGCCTCTTTCCCAATTATCTAAAGCGTTGTAGGCAGCAATGTTCCATGTATAATCTGCGACCCCATATAAAGCCAATTTCGAAGCTTCTCCGTGTTCCATCGGATTACTGACAATTCCGCAGACTTCTTTTTCTGTGAGCGATGTATCCAGGCCGTATGCCGGACCTTGTAAGAGAATATTGCGCACATAGTCTGTTACAGGGTAGTTCCACCAATAATAAGCCGGTCGTTTAATACGGGAATTTATAAAATCCAGTGTTTCTTTAGTCAGGTCGCTGCAAACAACATCTCCCGTCCAGAAAACTTTTATATCAGGATAGAGAGTTTTACCGTAAATAGCGAGGCTGCCTTTTTCCGTAGGATCTGCCCAAAGTTTGGAGTAGTCGGTCGGGCAGACAGTGAGTGGAGATACGTCACCTTTGACTTTTACAAAATCATCCGTTAACCGGTTCAATAGTTCGGTTTGTTTCGACGGATTAGTTCCCTCCCCCGAAATATCATCGAAAAAAATTGCAAAGTGGCGTACTCCGAGATCGTACATCCAATTGAATTTATTGACCAGATTTTTGTAGTCTTCTTCATTCCATTTAATATCTTGTCCCGGATGTATTGCCCAAACAAAATCTACACGATTCCGTTTGCTGGCTTCGATCAGTTGTTTAATATTTTTTGCTTCTTTTTCAGGATAGGGAAGACGCCAATTGGGACAACTGTGATAAGGGTCGTCTTTCGGTCCGTATAAGTAAGTGTTCATTTTGAACTTTCCGTAAAAGTCGATAAGAGACATTCTTACTTCGTGAGACCATGGAGTTCCGTAAAAGCCTTCGACCACTCCGCGATTCGGCAGGTCGGGATAATCGATGATTTCCAGATAAGGCAATTGCTTGTTTGCGGCAATCGGGCTTTCCAATAATTGACGTAAAGTCTGGATGCCGTAAAATGCTCCCCGTTCATCATATCCGGTAATGGATATGCCGTTTTTATGAATATTCAGGGCATAAGCTCCGGATACATTCTTTACTTTTTGTTTTTCAGCGGCTTTTTTCCCGAAGTCAACGATCAGTTTTGCTCCATTTTTATTGAATGTGACAAAATTTAAATCGCTTGTAAATTTTTTCTGTTTATCTTTCAAGATAAATCCTTGAGAAATATCCAGTTTCTCATTTCCTATGAAACTCAGCTTTTGTGGAGTCGGATTGATGACTAACCCTTGATGATCTATTTTTCTCCCCGGAACAGGTAATACATCTTGTTTTTCTGAACGTTGTGAGGATAAATCGAAATTTGTTTCTTGTGCATACAGATTACTGCACATGAGTACGCCTGCAATTCCTGCAAATAATGTCTTTTTATAATTTGTCATTTTTAGTATTAGTATTTAAGTATTTACACTTAATAAACGTTACAAATATATTGTATCTTATCGAAATAAAAATTGTTTCAAATCAAAAAAGCTATTAAAAAATATGTATTGATTGAAAGACTGTCTGAGTTTTCCGGTAAAATTTTGTGTATTCGGATTTTTTTGAGTCTCTTGTCAGTTTGTTTTTTGTTGGAAAATTTAGACAGCCCTTTAAATATTTTTTATTTCCGGGAATGTATTAATTTTTCGATGATCGGGCTCCAAAAAGGAAGCATTGCCGGTTTGTTCCACCCATGACATCCGAAAGGAAGTTGGTGTCCGTGTATCTGAAATGCCTCTTCCGGTAATTTGTCGAATGCAAAAGCGATGGCTTCTCTCCATGAGGGAATTCTGAGCTTATGTTCTTTCCGGTTTACTTCTACTCCCCAGAATACATCTTCGTTGAATCGGTTATGGTTACATTGAGATATGTATTTTTCTATTATCGGTCGTTCATTTTGGGCTATTTCAAAGAAGGCGGATACTTTGCGTAAAGAAAAACCTCCATTGCCGACTTTATAAAAAAGTTCTGTATAATCCGATGCATTGAATAGTTTGTTATAGCCTTTTTTCAGTTTAAAAAACAAATGATAATACCATCGTGTATATTTACGTTTAGGAATCCATGGTGCGCCTATATAATCGAAATTGTGACTGCACCATTGTTCAAGTTCGTCTCTGAATACGAATGCATCGGTTTGATGTATGAGTATATATTTGGTATCTGAAAATGTTTTGTAAAATTCAGAAGAGAGCATTAACCGGTTATACCCTTTTAACCCTTTAAAATATGATTTGTCAAAAGAGTATGTTTCTCTTTTGCCATATCGTTTCTCTATTACGGTCATGTCTAAACCGTCCGGAATCACGAAACATATGCTGTAACGTTTTAATATATCGAAACATCGATCTAATGATATCCATTCGGTGTCGGATAATTCCGTTGTATAGATTGGTATGGTTACTTTTACTAAATACGGATCAACCATTATTTCTGCACTTTCTTAGTTCTGCAATTGGTATAAATAGCAATAATACCTAAAATAAGAATCAGTCCGATGCATACGAATGCAATTCCTACCGTGATGTGTATTGATTGAGGATCGAAACGGAAAATGATTTCATGATCTCCCGATGGAATATCCAATCCCCGTAATACATAATTTACTCGTGCCATTTCGACCGGTTCTCCGTCTATGGAAATATGCCATCCCCAAGGGAAATAAATTTCGGAGAATACTGCGAAATTATTTTTTGATGTATGAGATTTATATTTTAATTCATTGGGTTTGTAAGATGTCAGAAAAATCGTATCGCCTGCAGCAGGAGCAGAGATATTTGTTTTTATTTTGTCTGCGAAATGACGGTCGGCGATCACTGTTTTCTTTTCATTAAAATCGTCTAACGCTTTCATTTCCTGTTCGGCATTTTCTACCCATTTAATTTCGGATACAAACCATGCATTGCCCGCAGCTTCAGGATTTTGTACTACTTGAGGTGCAGCACCGTTTTCTCCGGGAAGGATAAAATATTTTGTATTGAGCATGTTTATCACATGCGGGTTGTTTTTACTGAGCTGGTACTTGATCAAGTCATCATATCTCCGCAATTTTGCAGCATGATAACCTCCGATAGATTTATGTCTGTAAGAGGTGATGGCATCGTTAAATGGATCATACAGAAGATTGTATACCCGATAATTCGGATCAGGATCGGCGAGTATTTGCTTGTCTATTTCTGTTATGGGGAAGGGGTCTTTCAATTTTTTTGCCGATACGAAGTTTTCGCTGTTCAAATAACGCTTGTTTACCGGGTACATGTCGGCAAGAATAATAATGCCGCATAATGCGACCAGAGTTGTTTTGTTGATTTTACCTTTGGCAAATAAGAACAAAACGATAGAGCCTGCCAATATGAACAAGAAACTGCGTAATGCATCATCTGTAAAAATAGATTCCCTTACCAATTCGAGGTTGTAGAACACATCTCGGTATTCCATGTGTTCGCCCATAAACACCTGTTCTTCCGCACTCAGGAAATTAAAGAACAATCCGGGGAAAAGGAAGAATAAAAGAGATATACCTCCGGTTAGAGCAAAGGAGATGATACTTTCTCTCTTTTTCTCGATGAGGATACGGGGATTTGTGATTATTTCTTTCAGTGCTAAAATCGCTAATAAGGGAATACAAAACTCTGCTACCACAAGAATACTTGATACTGTCCTGAATTTGTTATACATCGGGAAGTATTCGATAAAAAATTCGGTTAGCGGTAAGAAGTTCTTTCCCCATGACAAGAGCACCGTTAATATTGTTGCTGCCAGTATTGCCCATTTCAAAGGACCTTTAACGATAAAACAACCCAATATGAAGAGTAACATGACGAATGCTCCGACATATACCGGACCTGCCGTTCCGGGTTGATCTCCCCAATAATGATTCCCGATTTGAGCTACATACTCCCGTACTGAAGGATCTGCTTTTTGCATAGCTTCGGTATTTTTGGCGATAGCTCCGGTTGCTCCCCCTTTTACGTTCGGAATCAATAATGACCAAGTTTCTCCTATTCCGTAACTCCAATGAGTTATATATTCGGTATCCAGTCCGCTTTTAGCTGATATTTTTTCATTGGCATTTGTGAGTTCCGCTTGTCCGCGCATCGTTTCTTTAGAATACTCATAAGTATTATAAAGACTCGGAATATTCGCTCCAATAGCCAGTAATCCGGCACAAATAATTACTCCGGTGGACTTAAAATATTGTGGAAGTTCATGTCTTTTTTTGAAATCGAAAAAGTAGGCAATAACCAAAGCGGCTATAAAGAACATGAAATAGTAACTCATTTGAATGTGGTTTGATGTGATCTGCATCATTCCGAAGAATCCGATTAATGCAGCACCTCCGATGTATTTACCACGATAGGCCAGTATTATACCGGCGATTGTCGGCGGTATATATGCCAGAGTGATGAATTTCCAGATGTGTCCGGCTCCTATGATAATAAAGAAATAAGAAGAAAAGGCGTAGGCAATTGCTCCCACCAATGCAAGATACCACCGGATTTTCATTGCCGATAATAGGATGAAAAAACCTAACATCATAATGAATACGAGTGATGCCGGAGATTGTAGTCCGAGGTGATATATTCTTCCGATTTGTCCCATCCAGTAATTATTGGCATAACTGGGTGAAATTTGGAAATTAGGCATTCCTGAAAAAAGCGAATTGGTCCAACGTGTCGTTTCTCCGGTTGCTTCACGGAAAGCTTTTCCTTCCTGACCGATTGCGATTCCTTGTTGAGTATCTCCTTGAAATAACACTTTCCCCTCTAAAATATCCGGAGAAAAATAAATATAGGAGAGAATAATCATAAACAGAATAGAACCGATATACGGAAGAGTTTTCTTGAAGTTTATTTTACACATGACAAAAAATTTTCTTTATTATTCTGTTGCAAATGTATAGAAAAAAATAAGAAATCGGCTTTTCTTCTTTTGCCAAATCCAAAATATTAAATACCGGTTATTAGGAGCGGTTTAATTTTTGTGAGGATTTTTTATTCTGTTCTTAACCATTTGTTACGCAAATATTTTACCGGATACCACGCTGCGGGTAGTCCTAATAACGTGACAATTGCCAGTACGGCAAGTGCATCGCTCCACAAAAGACGTACAGGATAAGCATCTACGATGAATGCTCCAGAGGTTTGACCTAATCGGAGTAATCCGTATTCTTGTTGTAGCCAACATAAAAATATCCCGGCGATGAGTCCTGTCCCGGCTCCGATTGCCGAAATAAGCCACCCTTCGGTTAAGAATATTCTGGAAATAAGCTTTTCATCAGCTCCTAAATTTTGCAAAGTCTTAATATCGTTTTGCTTGTCTATGATCAGCATCGAAAGAGACCCTATAACGTTGAATGTGGCGATCATAAGAATAAAAGCCAGTATCAGAAATGTCATCCATTTTTCTATTTGCATCATTCTGAAAGAGGTCTCTTGCTGCATCATGCGGTCTTTGACAAGATAATCTTTTCCCAGATGTTCCGATAATGAAGCAATAACGCGCTTTTCGTTAGTTTTGGGTTTTAGCTTTATTTCCAATGCGGAAGCTTGTTGAGGATAGTCGAACAGTTTGGCCGCCATGTCTAACGGAACAATAACCATTTGATCGTCATATTCAGGTTGATTTACACTGAATACGGCTGTCGCGAACATCCGGTCTTCATTAAATGCATTCGAGGGATTTGCTAAATTTACTTTTGCTTTGCGTTTAGGAGTATAAACAGAAAGAGGATATACGTAATGTGCTCCCACCTCCAAACGGTTTGCTACTCCGACTCCTATGGTTGCATAATTGGCAACAGAATCTTTTAAAAAAAAATTCCCGTCTAATAATATGCTATCGATATTGCTTACTTGAGAATAGTTGTCCGGTACTCCTTTTAATAATACCGGCATTTGTCGGTTTCGGTATGTCAATAAGGCGTTCTCTTCTATTACCGGAGCGATTGCGTCTATTTCTTGCCATTCTGCAAGAGATTTTATCGAAGGGTCTTGCAGCGATAGAGTCTTTCCCGTGGCCGGTATGACTTTTATTTGCGGATCGAGAGAGGAATATAGAGAGGCTATAAGATCTTGAAACCCGTTATATACCGATAATGTACAAATCAATGCCATGGTAGTTACGGCAACACCGCATATAGATACCATGGATATAATATTGATCGCACTATGAGATTTTTTTGAAAAAAGATACCGGATCGCTATTTTCAAGGGAAGACTCATCGCATCTTTGTTTATTTATTCAATAACGTATCGATATTTTCGATATAGTCGAGAGAGTCGTCCAAAAAGAACATCAGTTCGGGTGTCTTACGTAGTTGGAATCGAACCCGTTGTGCGAGTTCATAACGTATCGATCGTGCATTGTTTTGTATCGATTCAAGAATTTCTTGTGATTTTTCCGGAGGAAAAATACTTAGATATGCTTTAGCTATGCTTAAATCGGGACTTACGCGTACAACGCTTACCGAGATGAGTGTACCATGAGTTTTACGGGTTTCGTTTTGAAAAATGTCACTTAGGTCTTTTTGAATCAGACGGCTTATTTTACTTTGTCTTGTAGTTTCCATAATTTGAATATTTTATTTTTGATCCGGGATTTTTTTGAAAAAATCCGGATCGCAATGTTATGACAGTTCAATATACGAACTTTTCGCGAAATGTGACCCGGATATAAGAAATTTATTTTTTCCAGATTAAGGTTAGCCCGTCACGTAGTGGTATGATTACTTTTTCCACACGGGTGTCCGAAGCTATCAGATCATTAAATTTCCGAATTCCGACGGTTTGTCCGTCTCTGGCTTGCGGGTCGATTATTTTACCGTCCCATAAAGTATTGTCCGCTAAAATAAATCCTCCCGGACGTACTTTGTCGAATACGAGATCATAATATTCGCAATAGTGGCGTTTGTCGGCGTCGATGAATACCAGATCGAATGTTTCATCAAGAGTCGGTACGACTTTTATTGCGTCTCCTATATGGAGGTGTATGTTATCTTTGTAAGGGGATTGCTCCAGATAAGGCCGGGTGAAATCTTCCAATTCGTCATCCATTTCAATTGTGTGAAGTACGCCTCCGGGATTTAGTCCTTCTGCCATGCATAAAGCGGAATAACCTGTAAATGTCCCCAATTCGAGAATTTTGTCGGGACGAATCATCCGGCAGAGCATTTTAAGAATGCGCCCCTGTAAATGCCCCGACAGCATACGCGGACGCAATAGATTGACGTGAGTATCCCTATTCAGTCGTTTCAGATATTCACCTTCTTCGTCGATATGGCTCAGGATGTATTCTTCCAGCAGTTCTTCCATGTTTCCGATGCTCTTATCGCAGATCTTCTAAGTTCGGGAGTAAGTAACTGTTGTAACAATCCAATACTTTTCCTACCGGGTCGATCTCAAGGAATGTACTGCCACCTCCTTCTCCGAAAGCGCCTCCAATATATGCTATTAGGTCGTCTCTGGTTATCCAGCCGCGGTCGATCATCAGTTTCAGGCCGTTATGAAGATATTCTCTGGAAGTATTTGTTTCCGGTTGATATACGGCAATTACTCCATAAGACAGAGCTAACTCTCGCATTGTCGATTCTCGGTAACAAACGGCAAGAACAGGATATTTCCCTCTGTATGCAGCGATATTTCGAGCTGTACGCCCGGTATAACTGTCGGTAACGATTGCCTTTACACCGAGTTTTATCGATGAGCGTACGGCTTGTTTAGCAAGAAATGCTGTAATATCTTCCTTGTCTTCTTCTGTCGATACTTGGATATCGTTATCCGATAGTTTTGTTTTTTCGGCTTCTTCCGCTACTTTCGACATTGTAGCGATAGCCTCTACCGGATATTTGCCGTATGCGGTTTCTCCGCTAAGCATCAAGGCATCGGTACGGTAATAGATGGCGTTAGCGATATCTGTTACTTCTGCCCGTGTAGGACGGGGATTTTTGATCATCGAATGTAACATTTGTGTCGCTACGATAACCGGCTTTTTGGCTTGTACGCATTTCTTGATAAGAATGCGTTGTATTCCCGGTATTTTTTCTTGGGGAACTTCGATTCCTAAGTCTCCGCGGGCGATCATCACGCCATAAGCGACTTCAAGTATTTCATCAATATTGTCGACACCTTCCTGATTTTCTATTTTCGCAATGATTTTTATGCTGCTGTTATGCGCATCGAGTATCTCTTGTATATCGAGGACGTCTTGCTTATTGCGTACAAAGGAGTGTGCGATAAAATCGATATTGTGCTCGATAGCATATAAAATGTTTTTACGGTCTTTTTCGGTCAGAGCCGGAAGATTGATGCGGACACCCGGTACGTTAACGCTTTTTCTTGATCCCAGTTCTCCTTCATTTTCTGCAATACAAAGTAAAAAGTCGTCGTGTTTTTCTATAACTTTGAATTCTATTTCTCCATCATCGATCAAAACTAAACTGCCGACCGAAAGATCTTTGACGAAATTCGGATAAGAGATGCATATATGCTCTTTAGTCGTCAGTTGATTAGGATTACCACTCATTTTTACATAGTCTCCAGTCGAAAAGTTGATGCGTCCGTCGTCAGCAATTGCTGTGGTCCGCATCTCCGGTCCTTTCGTATCCATAAGAATGGCGATCGTATTCGAGACGGCTCTTACATTCGTTATAATTTTATTGAATCCTTCAGCATCCAAATGGGCTGAATTCATACGAACAACGTTCATTCCGTTTTCGAAAAGATCCCGAACGAATTCAACGTCGCAACGTTTATCTGAAACTGTGGCAACAATCTTAGTTTGTTTTGACATAATTTGATCTATATAACTAATATAACAATCTGAGAGTATTTATTTATTATTGATTAATGCTTCGATAGCCAGTCTGTATGAATCCATGCCGAAACCTGCTATTGAGCCTTTGCATGCGGCCGCAATCATAGAGGTGTGGCGGTAAGCCTCTCGTGCATGTATGTTGGAAATGTGTACTTCTATCACAGGAACATTAATTGCACGTATGGCATCTGAGATGGCTATGGAAGTATGTGTATAGGCTCCGGCATTGAGAACAATGCCATCAGTATCTCCAAACCCGTATTGATGCAAAGTATTGATCAATTCACCTTCAATGTTGGACTGAAAATAAACCAATTGGTGTTCCGAGTATTTGTTCCGTAAAAATTCCAGATAACTTTCGAAAGAATTTTCTCCGTAAACGCTTTTTTCCCGTTTCCCAAGAAGGTTCAGGTTGGGTCCGTTAATGATAAGTATATTCATAAAGAATCTTTTTTATACCTTTGTCTTATCCGAAGATTTCGATGTTTTCAATCCTTCGGTAAGATGTTGCAAAAGTAAATAAAAAAATCGAATATTTGGTTCGTAAATAAGATGATACTTGCCGAGAGAGATTTAATGAAAAAATATCTGAGTTATTTAAAGCTTGAAAGAGGGCTTTCTCAAAATACGGTCGAGGGTTATCGAAATGATGTGTATAAATTATTATTGTATATAGGTACTGAGAATTTGACCCGGGAAATACTTCAGAAAGTCGATATTCAACAATTTATATGCGGGTTACAGGATATAGGAATACATCCCAGATCACAAGCCCGCATATTGTCCGGATTAAAATCGTTTTATAAATTTTTGTGTTTAGAGGATTATATCAGCGTTAATCCTGTCGAGTCGATAGAAGGTCCTAAAATCGGACTTCATCTTCCGGAGGTGTTAAGTGTTGAGGAAGTAAATCGCATGGTTGACTCTTTCGATATGTCATTGCCTGAAAGTCAGCGTAACAAGGCAATTATAGAGGTTTTGTATGGTTGCGGTTTGCGAGTGTCGGAATTGATAAATTTAAAAATGTCCCGGATTTATGAAAAGGAAGAGTTTATAATTGTTGAAGGAAAAGGCGATAAACAGAGACTTGTTCCTATTTCGAGGATCGCATTGCATGAAATTGAAAAATATAAGAAAGATCGGATGTTATTAAATGTAAAGAAAGGTGATGAGGATATTCTTTTTTTGAACCGTCGGGGGGGGCGTTTATCCAGAGTCATGATTTTTTATGTTATTCGCAATCAATGTGAGATTTGCGGCATTCATAAAAAAATCAGTCCTCATACCCTACGGCATTCTTTTGCTACCCATCTTCTTGAGGGAGGAGCTAATCTACGTGCCATTCAACAGATGTTGGGACATGAGAGTATTACTACGACAGAGATTTATGTTCATCTGGATAAGGAATTTATAAAAAGTGAAATTTTAAATCATCATCCGAGAAATATGAAGTTTCGGACATAAGTCTCGTTTGAGAATCTGTTTGAATCTTTTTCTGCTCTGTTTTTATTTCTCTACAGATGCGTTGTAGTCTTTTCCCGAAGTTGCAAAGTATCTTCAGATTTTTTTTAGATCTGTATGGGTATTGAACGATTTCTGAAATATTGTGTTAAAAAGACAGTTTTTTTTACGCAAAAAATACAAAAACAAGAAAAAGGCGAGATTGAGGGCGGATTATCTGACTTTTATACTAAAAAAAATATTATTTTCAGTATTCGATTGTCAGAAATTTAACTATATTTGTCTCGATAATTTGATGTCTTATATGATGTCGGAAACAGTTTGTTCCTATTTTTTTGCATAATAGGATGTTAAATTAAAAATTAGTGTTACTTTTGTGAATATTAAGAAGAAGTATAACCCAATTAAACAATTAGTTATGAATAAAAAACTCTATTTACCCTTATTATTGGCTGTTTTAGTGGCCTTTGTAGGATGTAAAAAAATGGGTGGATTATCGGCAGATTACTTTACCGTAACTCCCTCTCCACTTGAAGTTGTAGGCGGAAAGGTTGCCGCAACGATTACAGGAAAATTCCCTGAAAAGTATTTCAAAAAGAAAGTTACGGTTACCGTTACTCCTTATTTGGTTTATGAAGGAGGCGAGACTGCAGCTGCTTCATATACTTATCAAGGAGAAAAAGTGAAAGGAAATAATCAGACTATTTCTTATAAATTAGGTGGAAATATCACAATGAAGGCTTCATTTGATTATATTCCTCAAATGAGAAAATCTGATTTATATCTTGCTTTTAAAGTACAAAAAGGTTCTAAATCTTATGATTTGCCTCGTGTAAAAGTTGCAGAAGGAGTGTTGGCTACAGCCGAAATCAGCAATGCAGCTACTGTAAAACCTGCACTTGCAGCAGATAAATTCCAACGCATTATCAACGAAAGCCGTAAAGCAGATATTTTGTTCTTGATTCAACAAGCTAATATCCGTGCAAATCAGTTATCTACTGATCAGATGAAAGAATTCCACAACGAAGTGGCTAATGCTGCCAGCGCTGCAAATAAAGAACTTAAAGGAATCAATATTTCTTCTTATGCATCTCCCGATGGTGGTGTTGAATTGAATACCAAATTGGCTGAAAACCGTGAAAAGAATACGGTGAAATATATGAACGAACAGTTGAAAAAAGGCAATATCGAAACTGATATGACTGCTGAGTTTACAGCTCAAGACTGGGAAGGTTTCAAAGAATTGGTTGAAAAATCGAATATTCAGGACAAAGACCTTATCCTTCGTGTTCTTTCTATGTATTCAGATCCCGAACAACGTGAAAAAGAGATAAAGAATATGTCAAGTACATTCAAAGTATTGGCTGATGAAATTCTTCCTCAATTGCGTTATTCAAGAATCACGGCAAGTATTGATATTATCGGTAAATCAGATGCTGAAATCAGTAAGCTCGCAGCTTCTGATCCTAAATCTTTGACGTTGGATGAATTATTATATGCCGGTACGTTGACCGATTCTAAAGATGACAAAATCGCTATCTATAAAAAAGCTGCAGAAATTTATCCGAACGATTACCGTGCTTATAACAATGTAGGTATGGCTTATTATCAGAAACAAAATGTAGCTGAAGCAGAAAACTGGTTCAAGAAAGCTGCTAAGATCGATCCGAAAGCTCCGGAAGTTCAAATGAACCTAGGTTTGATCAGCTTGGCTAAGAATGATTATAATAAAGCAGCTCAAGAATTCGGTAATGCTGCAGGTATCGATGAATTGAAAGAAGCTACCGGTGTTCTTTATTTGAAGAAAGGTGAATATCAGAAAGCTGTTAAAGCATTCGGCGATACAAAGAGCAACAATGCTGCTATTGCACAGATCTTGACTAAAGATTATAACAAAGCTAAGAATACATTGTCTTCTATCAACAACGGAAAAGACGCTACGACTCTTTATCTGTTGGCTGTTGTAGGTGCTCGTACAAACAACGAAAAGATGGTTAAGGAAAATCTGCAAAAAGCTATCAGTTTGGATAATCAGATGAAGGCTTTTGCTGCTGCAGATATTGAATTTGCAAAATATGATATTTCTTCTTTGACGAAATAAAAAGAGTGTTTTCTTATTAAACAAGAAGAGTACCCGAATTCGGGTACTCTTTTTTATTTGAAGTCGTATTACTTTTTGCTCAAGATGTTAATGGATAAAAGTTATTCAAGAGTTTAAAGATTTCAAACAATTCGGGATTTATTGTAGGCAGATGGCGAATGTTCGGCAGAAAATATGGTATAAAAGGCCTCTTGTTTTTCAGACAAAATTTATGTTATCTTTTTTCTGAAATGATTAACAGACATTTTGTTTATTTTTGTCTATTGAATAATATCTCTTTGTTTACCTTGCATTAAGTATTTATGAAAAATGTAATCAATCAGATGAGATCTTTGTATCCTATTTCTGACGATACCATATGTATTTTGAAGAAACATGTGGAATTATGCCGTTTCCCTAAAAGATTTCAGTTGATAAAAGTTGATAGTTTCTGTAAGTTCGCTTATTTTATTGAAGAAGGAGCGACTCGTTCTTTTTGGTTGGTGAACGGGGAAGAGATAACCACGTCTTTTTCTTGCGAAGGAGGTATTGTATTCAGTATGGATGAACTTTATTATAATAGAATGAGTGAAGAGTTTGTGGAGACTCTTGAGAATGTCGTGACCTATAAAATATCATTGGATGATTTGTTGCATCTTTTTCGGACCAATATAGAATTGGCTAATTGGGGTAGGATTATTCATCAAAATGAGTATCGACGTTTACATCGTTCGCACAAAGATCGTCTTACATTGTCTGCAAAAGAGCGGTATGAAGAATTCAAGCGTCAATTCCCTTATATATACCAGCGGGTACAATTGGGGTATGTCGCTTCTTATTTGGGTATAACTCTCCCGACATTGAGTCGACTTAGAGCCCAAAAATGATATTTAAGAAGGCGAATTTGATGTAGGACAATCGAAATACGATATAAATATCGTAATTTTGAACTCCGATTGTCAGAGCCAAAGAGCCTGTCTGAATTTTATTCGGGCCAGGCTTGAGAGTTTCTTTTGAGGATGTTTTTCTGTGTTTACGAGGTTGATAGTGGGCTATCTGACAAGTGAAAACAGGAAAAAAGATCAGAAGAAAACACAAAAATGACCTGACAATATTTTTTGTCGGAAAGTTTATACAGGCTCTAAGTAAAACTTAAATTCTAAATATATATGCAAAAAACATTATCTTCTTCTGCTTTTTCAGATTCAAAACCTCATTATGAACTTCTTGATGGATTAAGGGGTGTCGCAGCTCTTTTGGTGATATGGTATCATGTTTTTGAAGCTTTTGCAACAAGTCCCATAGATCAGAAATTTAATCATGGATATTTAGCTGTCGATTTCTTTTTTATTCTGTCGGGGTTCGTTATAGGATATGCTTATGACGATCGTTGGAAGATGACAATGACAGTGAAGGATTTTGTGAAACGCCGGTTGATTCGTCTGCATCCGATGGTTGTTATGGGGGCTATTTTAGGAGCTTGTACATTTTATATACAAGGTAGCGAAAAATGGGATGGCTCGCAAGTCTCTTTATCAGTGTTAATGCTTGCTATGCTACTCAATCTTTTTCTTATCCCAGCAATACCCGGTTCGAAGGTAGAAGTTCGGGGAAATGGAGAGATGTATCCTTTAAATGGTCCGAGCTGGTCTTTGTTTTTTGAGTATATAGGAAATATCCTGTATGCTTTATTTATTCGTCGATTGTCTACCAAGTCACTTGCTTTGCTTGTTTCATTGTCCGGAATCGGATTAGCTGCATTTGCGATCTCCGGCCTTTCGGGTTATGGACATTTAGGGGTAGGTTGGACACTTCTGGATTATAATCTGATCGGAGGTTTTTTACGTTTGATGTTTTCGTTTTCCGCAGGTTTGCTTATGTCTCGAGTCTTCAAACCAGTTAAAATCAGAGGCGCTTTCTGGATTTGTAGTTTGGTGATTGCCGTATTACTCTCTGTCCCGTATGTCGGTAATAAAGAATTTTCGTGGATAAATGGCATTTATGATTCGGTGTGTGCTATTTTGCTTTTTCCGTTATTGGTCTATTGGGGAGCATCTGGTAAAACAACAGATAAATGGACATTAAAAATATGTAAGTTTTTTGGAGATATATCTTACCCTGTGTATATTGTTCATTATCCTTTTATGTACCTTTTTTATGCATGGGTGTGGAATAATGATCTGACATTTGGGCAAGTGTGGGCGGTAGTTTTGTTACTTTTTTTCGGAAATATTTTGCTCGCGTATCTTTGCCTGAAGTTATATGACGAGCCTATAAGAAGATGGTTGAGCAAGAGATTTTTATCTAAAAAATAACGATTGTTTTTTTAGGATAACGACCGGATAAAATCGAGCTGCTCTTTTTGCATTTTTCTCAATGCTACGATGCAAGAAATTTTAAACAGGCATTTGGTTCGCTTTGGCAATATAGTTCTTGATGTTGCTTCTCTAGTTTATCTGTTATTGCTTATTTACGCCCAACCAAGTCCATTTGTGCCAAATAAGTTCTAATGGCCCTTGTTTATGTTTCGACAACCACCATTTGCAGAACTTTACTTGCAGTAGGAATGTAAAAAATCCGATTAATAAACTGACTGTATATCCGCAATATGGTGCGAGGTACAAGCCAAATGGAAAATAAATAATTGCTCCTATTATAGATTGGGCGATGTAATTGGTAAGGCTCATTCTACCATAAAAACATAAATTGTTGACCCTATTATGAAACTTCTTGTTTTGGTAAAGAAGTATGAAAGATGCTACCAAGACCAGAGTAAAGGCTAATTTTTGCCACATGTCAAATGCCGTTCCTGCTGTTTGTCGTATGATTGGAGTATTGTCCATAATAAGATCTTTCAATGTATATAAAGGTGCAAATGCAATAGCGGAGACAATCAGTATCTTTACCCAGAAATGGAGATTTTTTTCGGAAGAAACGAAAAGTTGCTTTTTGCCGATATAGAAACCTAATAGAAATAATCCTGCTGTTTGGAAAAAGCGTCCTGCGTTTATGGCCCATAACAAACTGGCTTTTTGTCCTAATGTGATGTTTCCTAAGATGAAATCCCAAAAATTTCCGCCTTTTATATATTCTGCTACTTCTGCATACATTTCGCCTACTTTGAGGTTAGGCAACCGGTGTGTCGGGTTTATCAGATTGGCGATATAATGATACCATTCGATGGGTTGCAACAGAAAAATGACAGAGGTTATGATAATGGCTTTGTTACTCCAATTTCGTGTAAAAAATAATATCGGTCCTGTCACTACGAATAACAGTAAGACATCTCCTGCCGGGAAAAAGGCTGCATTTAATGTTGCGAAACCGACTAACAATATTAAACGCCAGAGGAAACGATAGCCGAAATCTTTACCCCGTTTTCTTTGATTGTTGGTTTGTATGTAGAATGTAAATCCGAACAAAAGAGCGAAGATGGCATAGGCTTTTCCCGCAAAAAGAGAAAAAATTCCGTTGAATATATACCTTGATCTAAGATATTCAACCAGTTTGGCGAGTCGGTCGGATAAACCGGAAAAATGAAATGTTCCAGATTATGAACCAAGATGATTGCCATTACAGCAAATCCTCGTAGAGCATCTACGACTTCAATACGAGAATTTTTGTTGATGAGCTGTTCCATGTATGATTTGTCGGTAATTTTAATATTATGCGAATTGAAATTTTATTTGTATCATCTTTATTTATTTTTTCGACAAATACAGTCTGTCAGGTGATCGTTGATGAATCCTGTCGCTTGTAGATAAGCGTAGCAAATAGTAGTTCCGAAGAATTTGAATCCCCGTTTTTTCATGTCTTTGCTCATTGCATCGGATTCGGGAGACGACACGGGTATTTCACTTAATGACTTGAATTTGTTAATTATCGGTTTTTTATCAGGGAAGAATGATAATATATAATTATAAAAGCTCCCGAACTCTTTCTGTATGGTGAGAAAAAGTTTTGCATTTGTAATTGTAGATTTGATTTTTAGACGGTTTCGTATAATGCCGTCAAATTGCATTAGTTGTTCTATGTCTTCTGAAGTCATGCGTGCAACTTGTTCTACGTCAAAGTGATGAAAAGCTTTTTTGTATCCTTCTCGTTTTCTGAGAATGGTAATCCATGCCAATCCGGCTTGGGCACTTTCAAGAACCAGAAATTCAAATAATGTTTTATCATCGGTAACAAGCCTGCCCCATTCTTCGTCATGATATTTTATATATAGCTCATCTGTTCCTGCCCAGTCACAGCGTGTATTTATTATGTCTTTCATTATCTTGATGTATAAAATTCTATTATTGTTAGTCTGATGTTATTAATATATGACCTTTGAGAGTGACGATGTGAATTTATAAAAAAATTGTGGGTTTGCTATATTGGAAAGTAAAAAAGCCGGTTTGTTATGAGATGAAACCGGCTTTTTCAATTGGGTTAGCTTCTTGTATATATTGGTAATGCTTTTTTGAATGATTGCGTGATTCGAATGCAAATTTCCGTTTAAACGGACTATTTTATTTTTGAAGCGATAGAAGCTGCTATTTTTTCCATTTTTTCAGAAGACACTTTTAACTTCTCCTTTGAGAAGTACATGTCTGTTTCCTTGTTAATAGGGATTAGATGAATGTGGGTATGCGGGACTTCCAATCCCATAACGGCTACTCCTACACGTTTACAGGGAATCGCTTTTTCGATAGCCTTGGCAACTTTCTTTGCAAATAAGGTCAGTCCTGAATAATCTTCGTCTGACATGTCGAATATGTAATCTCCTTCTGCCTTGGGAATGACTAATGTATGACCTTCTGCTAAAGGATTGATATCGAGAAATGCAAAATATTTCTCGTCTTCGGCAATTTTGTAGCATGGAATCTCACCTGCTACGATACGACTGAAAATAGTTGGCATAGTTATATTTATTTGAATTAAGTATTTTTTGAAAAACTGCCCGCAACGTACGGTAAACTATAGGATATGTACGCAGGGGCAGTCTGTATAGCAAGAACGACACCGTCCGGGCATCAAACCCGAGGTGTCGTTCCATTTTAAATCGATATATCGATAATTTCGAATGTCATAATTCCTGACGGAACTTGTATTTCTGCAATATCTCCTACTTTTTTCCCAAGTAATCCTTTCCCTATCGGTGTGCTTACGGCAATCTTTCCTTCTTTCAAATTTGCTTCGCTTTCCGATACGAGCATATATTGCATAACCGCGTTATTTTTTGTGTTCTTTATTTTTACCTTATTCAGTATCTGTACGGTATGAGTGTTCAGTTTTGTGTCATCGATCATGCGTGCATTTGCGACTTTATCTTTTAATTGGGCGATTTTCATTTCCAATAGACCTTGCGCCTCTTTTGCCGCATCATATTCCGCATTTTCCGAGAGGTCGCCTTTATCACGAGCTTCCGCGATTTGCCTTGATATTTCAGGCCTTTTTACAGTTTCGAGAAAAGTAATCTCTTCAAGCATTTTTTTATAACCTTCTTCGGTCATATAAACAATAGCCATAATTTTGATCTCCTATAGTTTAATTTTTAATTGTTTTGTCTTCTGTGTTATAAAACAAAAAAGAATTCCCGCTGTTAAGCCGGAACTCCTTTTTGTGTGTTCTCTATTGCAAAGATAAGTTCTTTTTTTTACTTTCCAAATAAAAACGACAATCTTTCTAACTTTCTCTGAATAAAACTTTTATTTTAGAACTATTCTTTATAGGAGTTTTTGAATCTCTCCTGAAATTGATTCTATTGAAGCTATCCGTTTTTGTATTGCACCTGTCCTGTCGATAAGAAATGCGCTCGGAAGATTTTTTACATTGTATAAATTCGCTACGGTAGAGTAGATGCTGGCCTCATCCCGTACGCATATCCATGGAAGATTTGATGCCGATACTTTCCAGAAATTTTCATTATTGTCTAAAGATACTTGATAAATTTCAAATCCTTTGTCTCTGAATTGTTTATATATTTTGGCAAGTAAGATATTATATTCCGGTGAATAATCGGTTTGATAAGCTGTAAAATCGAGTAAAACAACTTTTCCTTTCAGATCTGATAACTTCTGTTGTTTCCCTTTGATGTCAGGCAACGATATATCTATCAGAGATGCCTCTTTTGCTTGTTCTAACAAAGTCGGCTGTTTTAGTTGTCGTTCGGCTTGAAGAGAAGCTATGGCCATATTGTAAAGTTGCTTGGCTCGATGTGAGCCTTTATAATATACATCGTACGCATTTGCTACGGCACGGATGGCTTTACTGTCTTCTTTGTCGAACGGATCGAAAATTATGTTTCCGTTAACTTGCTGGAAAATGGCAAAATAAGCGGCTTTTGATTTGGGGTTTCCGTATATAATAGGTAAGGTCGTTTTTTTGTATTGATCGAGAGCGTTTAATAACCTTTTGGCGTTTGCTATTCGGATGCTGTCCGAAGTTCCGGTATTACTTAAAATTTTATCAACTTCATTTTTTAATAGACTTCCTGCTTTAGAAACTTCTTGTATTTGTTTATTTTCTTCCGACCCTTCTACAGAGTAATCCGTAAAAGATTTGCCGGATGTCTGAAAAGTGACGGTTTCTGTAGAATCTATGGCAAAGTGGATATATGAACTGTCGAGGCGTAACCTGTAAAATTCGGGGAATTCGGTTTTCGGAGCGTAGAATGTGAACTTTCCGTCCGACTTCAATTTTATAGAATCCAAAGTGACGATTTTGTCGATTTGCGTAGCTTCGAAATAGAGCGTTTTTCCTTCTGCGTCCGAAACATTTCCCGTTACGGTAAAATCATTGCGGTGGCAAGCCGAAAAGGTCACGATAACAGTTAATAGATAAAGGTACTTTTTCATAAGATATTTTTATGCTTTTCTCTTTGCAAAGATATATTTTTTCATAGAACAAACCGCATTTTATAAATTTAAAGACCCAAAATAGAGATTTTACTGTAATAAAAGGTGAAAATAGAGTGTTCGATAAGATTTTTCTTTCATTTTCACCTTGTTGCACTTAAACTTTAATTATCTTTGCATGAATTTGGAAAGAAAGTGAACAAGAAAAAATTTTATGATTAATCCTATTAAGAAAACGATCGATTTAGGAGATGGAAGAACCATCACGATCGAAACTGGAAAATTGGCTAAACAAGCTGACGGGGCAGTAGAAGTCCGAATGGGTAATACCATGCTTTTGGCTACCGTAGTGTCGGCACAGGAAGCCGGCGAAGGGGTGGATTTTATGCCCTTACAAGTAGAGTATAAAGAGAAATATTCAGCTTACGGGCGTTTCCCGGGAGGTTTTACAAAGAGAGAAGGCCGTGCTTCGGATTATGAAATCTTGACGGCACGTTTGGTTGACCGTGTATTACGTCCTTTGTTCCCTGATAATTATCATGCAGATACGTTCGTAAATATAATAATGTTTTCTTCCGACGGTCACGATATGCCCGATGCATTAGCCGGATTGGCAGCATCTGCAGCTCTTGCCGTTTCTGATATCCCGTTTAACGGTCCTATCTCTGAAGTTCGTGTTGCTCGTATCGACGGACAATTTAAAATTAATCCTACATTCGAAGAGTTGGAAAAAGCCGATATCGATATTATGGTAGGAGCGACTATGGAAAATATCATGATGGTAGAGGGAGAAATGGATGAAGTTTCGGAAGCAGAATTGCTCGAAGCAATGAAAGTCGCTCATGAAGCTATCAAGAAACAGTGTCAGGTGCAAATCGAATTGGCGGAAGCTGTCGGTTCTACTGTAAAACGTACCTATTGCCATGAAGTGAATGACGAAGAACTTCGTAAGGATGTTTGGGAAAAATGTTATGATAAGGCTTATGCTATAGCACAGTCTGGTAATGCGAATAAACATGCTCGTTCTGAAGCTTTTGAAGCTATCGTAACCGAGTATCTTGCCGGGATGGATGCTGAGGCTGCCGCAGAAAAGGAAGCTTTGGTAAAACGCTATTATCATGATGTTGAGAAAGAAGCTGTTCGTCGGTGTATTTTGGATGAAGGAAAACGTTTGGACGGTCGTACCACGACACAAATTCGTCCTATCTGGTGTGAGGTGGATTATCTTCCAGGACCTCACGGATCGGCAGTATTTACACGTGGAGAAACTCAATCTTTGTCAACAGTGACATTGGGTACTAAACTGGATGAGAAAATTGTTGACGATGTGTTGGATCAAACTCGTGAGCGTTTCTTGCTTCATTATAATTTCCCTCCGTTCTCTACCGGTGAGGCTAAAGCACAAAGAGGAGTCGGCCGTCGGGAAATAGGTCATGGCAATTTGGCAAATCGGGCATTAAAACGGATGATCCCTAAAGATTATCCTTATGTGATTCGTATCGTGTCGGATATTCTTGAATCAAACGGTTCTTCTTCTATGGCAACGGTTTGTGCCGGAACTTTGGCATTGATGGATGCCGGAGTTAAAATCAAGAAGCCTGTATCCGGTATCGCTATGGGATTGATTACGGATAAAGATAATGTGAAATTTGCTGTATTGTCCGATATACTTGGAGATGAAGACCATCTTGGAGACATGGACTTTAAGGTAACAGGAACAAAAGACGGTATTACGGCGACTCAAATGGATATAAAAGTTGACGGACTTTCTTATGAAGTGCTTGAAAAGGCTTTAGCGCAAGCTCGTGAAGGTCGTATGCATATACTCGGTAAAATTCTTGAAACGATACCAGAACCGCGTCCTGACATGAAACCTCATGCTCCGCGGATCGAAACTTTGACTATTCCGAAAGATATGATCGGTGCGGTAATAGGCCCGGGCGGTAAAATTATTCAGGGAATTCAAGAAGCAACAGGAGCTGTTGTTACGATTGAAGAAGTGGATAATATCGGACGTATCGAGATTGCTGCGCCTTGCCGTGAGTCTATTGACGCTGCTCTGTCCAGAATCAAAGGTATTGTGGCTGTTCCTGAAGAAGGAGAAGTTTATACCGGAAAAGTAAAATCGATTCTTGCATTTGGTGCATTTATTGAGTTTATGCCGGGAAAAGACGGTTTGCTGCATATTTCGGAGATAAGTTGGGATCGCATTGAATCGATGGAACAGTCTGGAATTAAAGAAGGAGATGAGGTTACGGTTAAGTTGATCGAAATCGATAAAAAGACCGGAAAGTTCCGCCTTTCTATGAAAGCATTACAACCTCGTCCCGAACGTCAAGACAAACGTGACCGTTCGAAAAAAGAAAACAAAGATTAATTATTTGTAGAAAGATTGTTGCAAAATAGGAGGTACTGATTTTTTGTACTCCCAAAGTTGAACGGTAAAACATTATTAAGAGGAACTCTTAGATTGAGGGTGTATCAAAATTCCGATACATCCTCTTTTCATATCCATCGGTAAAGAATGCATATAATGAAACAAAGCCCCGACTTTCCCAAGCCAAGGCTTTGCCATATCATAAAAATTTTGTATCTTTATGACATACAATCATATATATGTCAGCAAAGATACACTTTCGGGATTACAATCCCAAACAAACGATTCTTTTTCCCCAGCGTCTTGACAAGGACATTGCGGACAATGACCCTGTGCGCGTGGTTGACGCGGTAATTGATAACCTCAAGCTGGAAAACTTCCGCAAACTTTATAAAGAGCGCGGTCGCAGTCCATACCATCCGAAGATGATGCTCAAGGCCGTGATTTATGGCTACATGAACAACCTTTATTCCTGCCGTAAGATAGAGTCCGCCCTTAAGCGTGACATCCATTTTATCTGGCTGGCGGGTTATGAACAGCCGGACTTCAACACCATCAACCGCTTCCGCAACCGTGTGAAAGAGGAAATCAACCATGTATTCACACAGTTGGTGATAATACTGGCGGAAAAAGGATTCATCACTCTTGACGTGGAATATATTGACGGTACAAAAATCGAATCGAAGGCCAACAAATATACTTTTGTATGGCGCAAGACTACCGAGAGGAACCGTGCCAAGCTGATGGAGAAGATCAAGGCTCTTCTCGAACAGATAGATGAAGCCATAGCACAGGACAACGCCCGGGAGGAAAACGGACAGGATTTCACACCGGCAGACCTCATGGATATTGCCGATGAACTCAACCGGTCTTTTGGGAAAGAACCTGAAGCGGCGACAAAGCAGGAAAAGCGTCATCGGAAAGAAAAAGAGAGACAGATAAGGCAACTCAAGGAACATGCCGGCAAACTTGAAGGATATGACGAAAAGCTGCGCATCCTTGGCGAGCGCAACTCCTGTTCCAAAACCGATCCTGACGCCACGTTCATGCGCATGAAAGAGGATGCGATGAACAGCGGGCAGACCAGACCGGGTTATAACCTTCAGATAGGAACGGAGAATCAGTTCATTCTTGACTTCGGCCTGTTTCAATCCCCCGGGGATACATTGACCATGATCCCGTTCTTCAACTCGTTTGCCGAACGTTACCATAAACTGCCGGGCAAGGCGGTTGCCGATTCCGGCTACGGTTCGGAAGAGAACTACCGGTTCATGGATGAAGCCGGCATTGCCGCCTATGTGAAATACAATTGGTTCCACCGCGAACAGCGGATGCACTATGAGCCCAACCCGTTCAGTCCGCAATCTTTATACTACAATGCCGAAGGTGACTATTACGTCTGTCCGATGGGACAACACATGAAACGTATCGGTACGGCACGGTCAAGGACGGAAAGCGGATATGTCACTGAAAGCGCACGCTACAAGGCCCGCCGATGTGAAGGATGCCCGCTTCATGGAAGTTGTTTCAAGGCTAAGGGGAACAGGATTATCGAAGTCAATCACCGGCTGAACGAATATCGGAGGAAAGCCGGGGAGAGGCTCACATCAGAAGAAGGGATCAGATACCGGGGAAGGCGGTGCATAGAGCCGGAAGCCGTCTTCGGACAGATGAAATACGACATGGCATATAAACGCTTCCGGCATTTTGGAATAGACAAGGTTGAAATGGACCTTGCCTTCTTTGCCATTGCCTTCAATCTAAAGAAAATGTGCTCAATAATGGCAAAAAAAGCCATCAAGGGAGGATATTGTCCAAAACAAAACCAATTTATGGCTATTCCCATAATTCTATATGCGAAAAATCAAAGATTTAAGAGATACTCTTTAAATATGGCTGTCTAATAAATTTTAAGACTTAACAAAGGGAAAAAGAGGATGTATCAAATCTTCTCAATTTTGATACACCCTCCTGTATTTTTTATAACCAGAAAAACTAATTTTATTAGAAAATATGCTATAAAACATATTTATTGTCTATATTTGTCCCCGAAATATGACTCTTCCGGAGGGATAACCGGATACAGGAAGTATTTCGAAAAGAAGAAATGGATTGATTTAAAACGACTTCTTCTTAAAATTTTAAAGATTTATCGATATAACTAATTAATTTAATAATTATCCCTATTATTAAAAAGCCTGAGTTAAGGTTGAATTACACTACAATAACAGGAAATTTAGAAATCCCAGTCAATTAAAAAACGTAGATTTTAATCCTTACTCAGACATAAACATAATTAACAAAAAACAATGATAAAGAAGATATTGGTAGCCAATCGCGGCGAGATCGCCGTCCGAGTGATGCGGTCGTGCAAGGAAATGGAGATACGTACCATCGCCGTATTCTCCGAGGCCGACAGGGCGGCCAGGCATGTGATGTATGCAGATGAGGCGTATTGTATCGGTCCGGCTGAGGCCAGGGAGAGTTATTTGAATATCGACAGAATTATTCAGGTGGCTCTCGAGCACGGGGCGGATGCGATTCATCCCGGATACGGCTTCTTGTCTGAGAATCCGGATTTTGCCAGAAGGTGCAGGAGGGCCGGCATCGTTTTCATCGGTCCTGAGCCCGAGACTATGGAGGTTATGGGGGATAAGATTTCTGCGCGTAGGAGAATGAGGGAGGCGGGTGTGCCGGTTGTACCCGGTACTACTGAGAACCTGAATTCTTCTGAGGAGGCTATAGACGTCTGCAATCGTATCGGATATCCGGTGATGTTGAAGGCTTCGGCCGGTGGTGGTGGAAAGGGGATGAGGCTGGCAAGAAGGCCCGAAGAGGTCGAGGAGGCGTTTCTGGCGGCTAAGTCCGAGGCTTTGGCTTCTTTTGGGGATGATACCGTATATATCGAAAAATTCGTAGTGCATCCGCATCATATCGAGTTCCAGATTCTGGGGGACAGGCACGGGAATGTGATTCATCTTTGTGAGAGGGAGTGTTCGGTGCAGAGGAGGAATCAGAAGATTGTGGAGGAGACGCCTTCGCCGTTTATTTCCGAGGCTTTGAGACGGGACATGGGTGAGAAGGCTGTGGCAGCGGCTAAGGCCGTGAATTATGTCGGGGCCGGAACGATAGAGTTTCTTGTGGACGGGGACGGGAATTATTTCTTTCTCGAGATGAATACCCGCCTGCAGGTCGAGCATCCGATTACAGAGGAGGTCCTGGGGATCGATCTGGTAAAGGAGCAGATTCATATTGCTAATGGAAGGCCTTTGAGATTGAGGCAGGGGGATATTATCCAGAGGGGGCATGCGATTGAGTGCCGAATTTGTGCCGAGGATACGCTGGCGGATTTCTTGCCTGCGCCCGGGATTGTCAGACAGATTACTGAACCGAACGGTATCGGGGTAAGGATGGACAGTTATGTGTATGAGGGATATGAGATTCCCGTGTTTTATGATCCGATGATCGGTAAGTTGATCGTGTGGGCTACTTGCAGGGAGTATGCGATCGAGAGGATGAGAAGGGTTTTGTTCGAGTATAAGATTACCGGGGTGAAGACGAATATCGCTTATTTGAGGAGGATCATGGATACGCCGGATTTTGTGACAGGAGGGTATGATACGGGATTCGTCGAGAAGAATGCGGTGTTTCTTCGTGAGGGGTATGATGCCCGGGACGAGGTTTGTGTGGAGGTGGCAATGATTGCTGCTTATATTGATTATTTGATGGGGTTTGAGGAGAATGTGACGGGGAGAACCGATAACAGGCCGATCAGCAGATGGAGGGCGTTCGGTATTCATAAGGGGGTTTTGAGAATTTAATTTTATTGGGATATGGAGATTCGTGTTGGTAACAGGATAGCGGAGGTCGAGTTGATCAGTAAGGTGGGGAATTGTGTGAGGATGTCTATTGATGGCAAGGTCTTGGACCTGGATGTGATGATGGCTGAGAACGGGGTGTGTTCGATTTTGATGGACGGGGTTTCTTATAATGCCGAGTTGATCAGGGCTGAGGGGGGAAAGTCTTATACCGTCAATACGGCGTTTGCTTCTTTGCCGGTGGAGATTCTGGATGCGAAGGCCAAGTTGTTGTCTGCCCGGAGAAAGGAGGGGGAGAGACAGGAGGACAGGATTGTCGCTCTCATGCCGGGAAAGGTCGTGAGGGTGATGGTGGCCGAGGGGGACAGGCTGGCGGCCGGGGATACCGTATTGGTGGTCGAGGCCATGAAGATGCAGAGTAATTTTAAGGTGAGTGAGGATTGTGTGGTCAGGGAGGTTCTCGTCAAGGAGGGGGATCTGGTGAATACTGATCAGGTGTTGGTATGGCTTAATTTAAATGGTTTGGAGGCTTATGGAGAATAAGGATAGTTTATATGCCGTGTTTGACGAGAGAAACAGGGCGGCGGAGATGGCCGGAGGGGCTGACCGAATCGGTAAGCAGCATGCGGCCGGTAAGTTGACGGCGAGGGAGAGGATCGACTTGTTGCTGGATCCGGCTTCTTTTAACGAGCTGGACAAGTTCGTGGTGCACAGGTGTAAGGATTATGGAATGGACGGCACGAGGATTCCCGGGGACGGGGTCGTGTCGGGGTATGGCAGGATCGAGGGCAGGCTCGTGTTTGTGTATGCTTATGATTTTACGGTGTTCGGGGGTACGTTGAGTGCGGAGAATGCTCGGAAGATCATGAAGGTGCAGGATCTGGCTTTGAAGAACGGTGCACCGGTGATCGCTTTGAATGATTCGGGCGGCGCGCGTATTCAGGAGGGGGTGGAGAGCTTGTCCGGGTATGCGGGTATTTTTTTCCGCAATACCATGGCTTCGGGGGTGATTCCGCAGATTTCGGCTATTCTCGGACCTTGTGCCGGGGGGGCGTGTTATTCGCCGGCTTTGACCGATTTTATTTTTATGGTCAGGGGGAACAGTCATATGTTCGTTACCGGGCCGGATGTGGTTAAGGCGGTGACGCATGAACTGGTCGGTAAGGAGGAGCTGGGGGGAGCGGTGACGCATGCTTCGGTCAGCGGTGTGGCCCATTTCTTGGGGGATTCCGAGAAGGAGGTGATATTGGAGATCCGGGAGTTGTTGAGTTTCTTGCCGGCTAATAATATGGAGGATGCTCCGTGTGTCCCTTGCAGGGATGATATTCGTCGTGAGGTGACGGGATTGAGAGAGGTGATTCCGGATGATCCGAATATTCCTTATGATATGAAGGAGGTCATTGTGCCGGTGGTCGATGACGGATATTTTTTTGAGGTCATGCCGGATTTTGCCAAGAATATTGTGATCGGGTTTGCAAGGTTGGGGGGACGGTCCGTCGGGATTGTGGCGAACCAGCCTGCTTTTCTTGCGGGGGTGTTGGATATCGATGCTTCGGATAAGGCGGCCAGGTTTATCCGCTTTTGTGATTGTTTTAATATTCCGCTGGTGACGTTTGAGGATGTGCCGGGATTTTTGCCGGGGACGGTACAGGAGCATAACGGGATTATCAGGCACGGGGCGAAGGTGGTATATGCTTTTGCAGAGGCGACTGTTCCAAAAGTCACTTTGATTACCAGAAAGGCGTATGGCGGGGCGTATATCGTTATGGCCAGCAAATTGACCGGGGCGGATATCAATCTGGCTTTCCCGAATGCTGAGATTGCTGTCATGGGGGCTGAGGGCGCCGTGAATATATTGTTCAGGAATGCGGATAATGAAAAAAGGACGGAGCTGACCGAGGAATACAGGGAGAGGTTCGCTAATCCTTTCAGGGCTGCGGAGCTCGGATATATCGACGAGGTGATTCTTCCTGAGCAGACCAGGGCCAAGCTAATTGCTGCTCTGGATATGGCTCAGAACAAGAATGTTTCTAATCCTCCTAAAAAGCATGGAAATATGCCGTTGTAATTATCGAATTAATAAGAAATGGAAAATAATATTTTGACAGAACAAGAAATCCTATTATTACGAAAAAAACTCGACCTTTTACTGCGCACCGGTAAACTGCTGATGGAAAGTGCTGCCGACACAAACCGGATCGAACGAAATATGAAACGTGTTGCCGCATTTATGGGAATCCCTGAAAATAAGCTGCATATCGATATCAGATGGACCATGATAATGGTGAATGTAAGCGATGAATGCCATTCTTTTTCAAAATTCCAAAAGTGTGAGAAACATGGTATCAATATGACTACGATCTCACAAATCAGCAAACTGTCATGGCGAGCTATCGAAGAAGATTATTCGTTGGATAAATATGAAGAAGAACTCACTAAAATAGCCGAGCAACCCCGAAACTATACTCATTATATAGTTGCCATGGGCGCAGGGTTCGCTTGCGGGGGGTTTTGCAAACTATTCGGTTGCGACTGGACAGCTTTCTTATTTGCATCGATATGCGCATTTATAGGCTTTAGAGTTCGTGCCCGTTGTATCGATTTTGGAATTAACATTTATATGAGTATCGCCATTGCTGCATTCATATCTACCTGCCTGGCATACGCATCATCTTACACAGGATTATCTGAAACACCCTACCATCCGTTATTGGCATGCGCCTTGTTCATCGTACCGGGTGTACCGCTAATTAATTTTGTGGACGATATGATAGATAATCATCTGCTTACCGGAATTACTCGTGCGGCCAATACTGCGATGATGGTCGGGGCAATGACTTTCGGAATAGCCTTTGTCATGCGAGTATTGATGATGGACGATATTACGATAGATCATAAATTCAGTGAACTAAGCATGGTTCCTCATGATTCATACTACGTATATGCTATTGCAGCCGCAATCGCGGCAGTCGGATTCTCCATGATATTCAATATTCAGCGTCGTTTGCTATGGGTCGTAGCAATAGGTGGTATCATCGCCGTATGTACACGTAATTTTGTAAATTTCGAATTAGGATTAGGTCCGATAATCGGCTCATTTATGGGAAGTTTCGTCGTCAGTCTTATTGCTGTAAAAGCAGTTCACTGGTTTCACGTGCCTAATCATGTGTTGACAATTCCGTCTGTTATCCCGATGATTCCAGGCGTATTGATGTATCGTTCTTTACTGGCTTTCATAAATATGAACGGTATCGTCGGAGAAGTGACTAATGCTTTTTACAACGGAACGACATCGGCTCTCATAATCCTTTGTATCTCATTAGGTGTAGCTATTCCTAATATCTTTGCCCGCCGTTATATCGCTCGTGATCGTCAGATTTATTTAGAAAAGGAACTTGAAAAACGTCGTCAGCGAGGTAAATTCATCGAATGGTGAGCAAGGCAAACTCTTTTTCTACAAAAAACAGACATAAATAAAAAACTGCGAATTTGTTTTCGCAGTTTTTTATTTATATTTAACTTTGTAAAAAGCCTATCGGTGCTAATAAACACACAAACAGTTACATAAATAACAAAACTCACTATCTAAATACAATATAATAATGAAAAAGTTCTTATTAATCGTCGGACTGGTCGCCTGCCTGTCTTGTCCGGCACAGACACAGCAAGGTTATAAAAATCCTGTGATACCGGGTTTTCATCCCGACCCGAGTATATGCCGTGTAGGTGAAGATTTTTATTTGGTAACCAGCAGTTTTCAGTATTTTCCCGGAGTACCTGTATTTCATAGTAAAGACTTGATAAACTGGGAGCAAATAGGTCATTGCCTGACACGACCGGAACAAGTAAACTTGAACGGAGCTAGTGTTTGGGGAGGTATTTTCGCACCCACGATTCGTTATCATGAAGGAGTTTTCTATATGATTACTACGAATGTTACCGATAAAGGCAATTTCCTCGTACATACAACCGATCCTGCCGGAGAATGGTCTGACCCGATACCGATCAAACAGGGAGGTATCGATCCTTCACTCTATTTCGAAGATGGGAAATGCTATCTGGTAAGTAATCCTGACAACTACATTACCTTGTGTCAAATAAATCCGAAAACCGGAGAACAATTGACCGAAAGTAAACGCATATGGATAGGTACAGGAGGACGATTTCCGGAAGGACCTCATATTTATAAAAAAGATAATTGGTACTATTTGCTAATTTCTGAGGGGGGAACAGAATACGGACATAAAATAACTATTGCACGAAGTCGTTACATCGACGGACCTTACGAACAGAACCCGGCAAATCCTATTTTAACTCATATCAACAGAAACATGCAAAGCAGTCCTATTCAAGGAGTCGGACATGCAGATATAATACAAGCACCTGACGAAAGTTGGTGGACCGTGTTCTTGGCTTTTCGCCCACAGAGTGATATGCACCATTTACTCGGTCGAGAAACATTCCTCGCTCCTGTCCGCTGGGATAAAAATGCATGGCCGGTAATTAACGGAGACGGAAGTATATCTTTAGAAATGGACGTCCCGACATTGCCTCAACAGCCTTTTGCAACCAAGCCTGTACGCACGAACTTTAAGAACGGGAAACTCGGGTTAGAATGGGTACATGTACGGAATCCTCATCCTGAAAATTATACATTCGACTCAAATAAACTGCGTTTAAAGCCCACTCCTATCACTTTGAATGATTTTAAAGACAGCCCGACTCTGGTATGCCGAAGACAAGAACACATAGACTTCACGGCAACAACATCGGTGCAACTGCAAAAAGCATCTTCCGGGGATGAAGCCGGCCTGACTGTTTACATGTCAGAAACTTCTCATTACGATCTTTTTGTAAAACAGCTTTCTGACAAAAAACAAGCTCTCATTCTTCGTTACCGCTTAGGAGAACTTTCTCATATAGAAAAAGAAATCGTTCTTCCTAAAAGAGACGTACAAATTCGGGTGAAAGGGAACAGGGACTTCTATTCATTCGAATATGCGACGAATGGTAAGACTTTCCATGAATTGGGGCGAATGAATACTCGTTATCTGAGTTCTGAGACTGCAGGGGGCTTTACCGGAATCATGCTTGGTCTGTATGCCGTTTCAGGCAACCCTTCATCGAAAGGCTATGCAGAGTTTGAATATTTTGATTATTCAGGAAAATAAAATCATTCTTTCATGCTTTTCTCTCAGATAAACAAAACAGTGCATAAAAATTTTCTTTCCGAAAAAAGAAATTTTATGCACTGTATAAAAACTCATTTAACTTTTCCGATACAATAATGAAATTAGGCATTTCTTAAATTTTATTCCTGTTTATTTTCATTCGTCAAAAAAACTACTATCATTTTAGTAAAGCTCAGATACAGAAACAAAATACATATTATAAACCTTTTTTTAACATCACAATAACCAAACTTTTCTTACCTCAATATGGAAAGCAAAAAAAAACTTAATATTATTCGGACACAACGGTATCATTCTCCTTGTGGAGATCTGATACTCGGCTCCTTTGAAGATAAACTTTGTCTTTGTGACTGGACAATAGAAAAGCACCGGATTGCAGTAGATAAAAGAGTACTCCAAAATTTACAAGCCTGTTATGAAGAAAAAACTTCCGACACTATCGAAAAGGCGGTCAGACAATTAGACGAATATTTCAATCGGGAACGGACAACATTCGATATACCTTTGCTTTTTATCGGTACGGAATTTCAGAAAAATGTATGGTATAAACTAATGGAAATACCCTACGGAAAGACAATTTCTTACGGTGAACTGGCTAAATTATTGGGTGTTCCGAAAGCAGTACGTGCCGTAGCAAATGCAAATGGAGCAAATGCCATTTCAATTTTCGCACCTTGTCATAGAGTTATCGGTAGCAATCATTCTCTCACAGGATATGGAGGAGGACTTGCAGCAAAACGTCTATTATTGGATTTAGAGTTAAATGGAAAATCGCTATTATAGCTTATAAAAAAGTATATAAAAACTGTGTTATCGGGGCAGGCAGTGTAGTTACCCACTCTATTCCTACAAATTGTGTAGCTGTAGGAAATCCTTGTCGGATAATAAAGCTCCTTAAAGATCAAAAATAACAATAGTCCTTTACATCTTATAGCATCTGAATTCTATCGGAAATTTCATCTAACTTTACACTCCAATGAGCCGAATTTATTTCCTGATTAGAGCTATAACTTCTCATGTTTAAACATATTTAAAAGAGGTTGTTTTTCAAGTTCTAATCGTGAAGTTGCAGAATCGTTCGAAATTTTGTACTAAAAATATTCTTCGGCTCTTGGGGCTTCACTCTTAATGAATAGACTATAATAAACAAATAATTACACTAAAGAATGTTATAAACTCATCTTTTTTATGTTATAAAACATATTTGTCGAATATTATTCGTATATTTGCAATGTAGAAATTAGAAATAGAAATCGTCTTTCAATCCGGAAAGACAAAAAAAGATGAAAACAATGAAATCAGTAAATGAAGAAATCGCTATGTTGCGATATCAAATTCAACGCTATCAAGCGGTAAAAAATGGAGCTAAATGTCAAGAACTAAATGCAAAGCTCCGAGTATTAACTCAAAAGCAGGAAACTGCAATCTAAAAATTATTAATCAACTAAAGGCGGACTATCATCGCAATCGGGCGACGGCAGTCCTTTTTTATTTTTAGCAAACAGATATATAGGGATATTCAGTAAATGTCCCTAAAAAATAAGATGGCATATGAAGATGA
>ERZ772851.618-NODE-618-length-41629-cov-29.658104_pt1 | contig 41629 bp, 40 predicted proteins | sample MGYA00512137_ERZ772851 | MGnify/ENA primary metagenome ERZ772851 (study PRJEB29015, sample SAMEA2737663) | human gut metagenome | biome: human gut; feature: human-associated habitat; material: faeces | place: China | collected 2012 ... | reverse complement strand
TGACAAACTTTTCAAAGAACTCATTTTATTTACCGCCAAAGCCGCTTAGGCTTGGAGAATTTTTAACGAACTATTGTAATTTTGTATCTGTTTTTAAAAAGGAACATAGGCATATACAGAAATATTTTTAATACATTATATATAGCAAAAGCAATAAACGAATGAAGAAAATTACTTTTTTTACTTTTTTATGTAGTCTGTTGCTGGTGGCTTGTAGCCGTGAGGAGTGGAGTAATACGGCTAATACAGATACACCTGAGGCAGTTTTTAAGTTGTATGATGCAGACTACGAAGGTAACCTCTCACGTGCAACTACATTAGAAGAATCCCGTTACGATCGTTTGGAGTATTGTATTGTAGATGAAGCAGGAGTACGTGTGCGGGATATAAAAAGCAAGTATAATCCATCAACTGCAGAAATTTATGTAGAAGGTTTGCATGAAGGTAATTACCGTTTATTGGTGTTGGGGATAAAAGGAAACGAAAACCTTGATGAAGTAATGATCCATGAGTTGAACTCTGCTTCAGATGTATGGTTAGAGTTTCCGGCAGATTTACAAAAGCCGTTAGATGCTGAATATTTTTATTCTCAGACTCCGTTTACGGTAACAATGGAACAAACAGAGAATGGTAAGCAGGAAGTAACATCGATTCGTCAGGATGTAAAGCAACAGCGGATTATTGGTAAGATTGATTTTAAATTTGATTATAATAACCCTTATGTGCGTAATGCCGTAATAGAGAAAAAGGTTTCGCTTGGCTCAGCTCATTTTTATACTACACTTTCTGGTGATGGAAACATGGCTGGTGAAAGTGATGGTGTTATGCGTGATCTGGTTCTGTCTGATACAGCTACCTATAATTTCATGCCATTAGTGGAAAATACTTCCTTTAGTGGAGAAATTACAATGCGTACGCGTAGCTATCTTGGAAATGAAATAAGTCAGGTGTACGCTTTCGAGCAAACACAGCTGGAGGCTAATCATATACATAGTATAGAAACAAACGTTACGCATCCGGAAGATAAGTCTGTAGTTATGTTTTTGACTCAGTCTGCTTACGAACAAGGTAACCATTCTAAAATTTTACAAGATGATGAGCCCAAGGAGGTATATACTGATCCTTCGCAGAGAAAGTTTAATACAGCGCAGCCGCTTCAGCTGAATATCACTGATGAAGGGAAACTGCATGTCCGTTTCTATTCTCCTCGCAATTTGGGGAGTGTATTGGTTAAAGCTTGTATTCCTTCAATAAGTGATGAATATTTTGATTTGGCTTATTTTGATACAATACCAAGTTTTGCTGATTTCTATGAAATGCTGCCTTTGGTTCAACGTTCTACCATGTGCCGTACAGAGCGGGGACGTCAGATTGAGGTTAAACAGATGACAGCTTCTGAGTTGACCGGCGCTACGTTCAAGGTTGAGTCTACAGACCCATATTGGGGAAAATTGCAGAAAATAGAACATGGCTGGTATGTCTATTGGGGATTGTATGGTGGAAATCCTGATTTGGAAAACGGAGGTCCGGTGGGTAACTGGATGGGTATCCGTCCTGTACACTGTCGTGAGTCTGTGGCTTTGTTCCTCAATTTTACCTATATGATAGACATGCCTGAACACGAACAGATATTGCGTGATAATGCAGATAAGCTTTATGATGACAATAAGAATCCGATAAAAGTTGAACAGGTGCTGCAACAAATGAGACAGCAACGCACGTTGCAGGTCGGATTGGTTTATGCAGGCAATGGTGTACTGGGACTAGGAGGAGGAAGCACGTTTGGAGCTTACCAGCAGGCTTGGTTCGAACATTATTGGAATGCTTATTCATGTAATATTATGTTCCATGAATTGGGACACGTAATGGGATACGGACATAGTAGTGCATTTACTTACGGTCCGTGGGCAGAGCAACTGATGAACAATTTTTATGTTCAGAATCTTAGCCAGTTCCCTATTGACTCATATAAATATCTGGATAGTAGGAATAATCCTCATCGGTATAAATAGTCTGATAACGTAGTAATAGAAAAACGATATAATTTATAGATAATAATGGATAAAATGAAAAATATAATTGGGGTATGTACTCTTTTGTTATTGTTCCTTTGCGGATGTAGTGCAGAAGATAGCATGCAACAAGAATTGCCGGAAGGTGCGATAGGAGTCCGCTTGATAGCAATGGGAATGGCAGAAGGAGAAACTTCTAATTCTGAATCAGTTGTAAATGAAGTAGAGGGCTTCCGTTTTGAGGGTGGTATGCTGAAAGAAGTGTTTGACCGCTTGAATCCTGATACTGAAGGAGTATGCCATTTACAACCTTTACAGATGCGTGGAACTGTCTATTTCCTGGCTAATGCATCCGATATAATTCAGAAGGCTGCTTTGCAAGTCGATAAGACAACGCTTGAAGAGTTTTTGGACTTACAGGCTACTGCCTCTGAAATGACAGCTTCGGGTATTGTTATGAGTGGACAGATTGAATTGAGTGCAGACATGACCTCTACCTCTGTTATTCTAAAGCGTAGTGTGTTGCGTATTGATTTAGATTCTCCGTTCGAAGGTATTCAGGTAAATAATGTAAAGATTCGCAATATTCTTTCAACCGGATATGTTAATGAGCGCCAGGGTGATGCTTTGTCGGTAAACGTACAGCCGGAAACTATTGTGAAAGATTTTGGTGATACTCCATTTGAGAATAATAAAGAGACATTGTTTTACCTGTGCGAACAGAAAGCCGGAGCTTATGAAGTAGAACTTATGGTCACATCCGATGATGGAGCTTGGCATCGTCTGAAAACTACATTTACAGCGTTAAAGCGTAACACAATTTATACGTTAAAAGTATATGGTAACGGAGCAGATCTTCGTGTTGAGGTTTTGGTGGATGATTGGGAAAACGGTGCCTCTTCCGAATCCGGACAAGTATTAAAAGGTTTGATTGATAAAGCTGCTTCTGAATTGTCGGAAGGCGTAGAAATAAATGAACGTGGAGATACTGTTTTCATTCCTTATATGGGAAGTAACTTCCGTTTGGTGTTGAAGGCTGAAGAGGATGCAAACCTTATGGTAAACGGAGTGGTAGAAGGCGTGACGATTGCTTCTCAAAGTTCTTCACGTAGTATGGAGCCGTTTGCCGAAGTTGTGGTAGAAAGCGATAGAAAAATGCCAGGAAGTGTACAGGAATATATTTATCTGGATGTGTATAGACAGACGGTACAGACAGGTAGAGTTGTATTGGTATTCCGTCCGAATCCTATTGGCCTTTCAGGTAAGCTGGCGTTCGATTCAGATGCTGTATGCGATTTTGCTCGCTATATCGATGGGGAACTTGGATTAATTACGTTGCCCGAAGGTAAGAAAATCGAGCTAGAGATACCTCAGGGGGAGGCTCCGTGGATGAAAATAGAGGTTAATGAAGAAACCGGAGCACATCGGGTAATTGCCGGTTGGAAGCCAAACGATCCTGATGCTGATGGACGTGTACAAGAGGCACGCTTACTCGTTTCTGACATTGATGGAAGTCATCCTGAAGTCTATACCATAAAAAGACAAAACTGGGGACTGCCGGTCGTAAATGTAAATGGAACGTGGTGGTGCAAATACAACTTGCGCGGTAATGTCAAGAATTACTCAGATCAGATTTTGATTAATAACGATCCTGTACCTGATGAGCAAAATGTTTTTGAATATTTGAAAACTTGTTCCGATGAAGAATTGTTGAATATAATGGGAGATCAGTATCAGGCAGGAAATCCTGAAGGACTGAAATTGACACACGATGGCAGTAGATTTTACTATGAAGGTTACCGAACAACTGTATCTGGTAATTTTGGTACAATGCTTCCTACAGAAATGGCTCCTGATGGGTACCAGATTCCTAACTACAATAACTATCGTTTCTTTGCGTGGGGCGATAACTGTAATTTAGGTTACAGCGAATGGGGAGTTTTTAATAATAATTTAGGGCAGCGTATGAATTATTCAGTTGCAGAACGCAGTCTTACTGTAGATGGTGTGAGATACGGAACCCTTGGGTTGTATGATTTTGTGTATGAAAATACTCATTGGGCAATCTTTGGTTGGGGACATCAGTATAATGAACAGGAAATTGCTCCGATGGCAATATTACTTGCTACTTATGGCAATGCAGGTAGTTCATGGCAGCTGGAAGGTTATCCAAAGAGTGACGGTAGAGGAAACTGGATTAAATTTGGAGGACAGAATTCGTCAAAAACCCGTACGATACGTTGTGTGAAAACTCCTGTAGAATATATATATGAATAATAACAACTAAATTAAATATAAGAAAACAATGATGAAAATGAAAAATTTAGGATTAGTAGGTGTTGTTTTGTTGGGATTGGCTTTTACTGCATGTTCAAAAGAAGAAGATAATGGTGGTGTTAACGAAACACCTCGATCGGTGGTGATAACTACCCGTCAGATAAATTACGAAGGTTCAGGCCAGGCTATAGAAGATGAAAATACTATTACCGATATGAAAGCGTGCCTTTTTGAGAAGGGAACGATGACTAAGGTATTCGAAGATTTACAACCTTCGGCAGATGGATATAATTTGCAAATCAATAGCTATGAAGGTACTATCTACATGGTTGCCAATGCTGGTAATATGATAGATCTTCAGCAGATGAAGGAAGAGGGTATCAGTGAAGAAGAGTGGAAGAAGACTACTATGGCTATGAGTAATGGTAAGGTTGTCAATTTCTTTACAGGATCACTTGTTATTGACGGACAAAACCAGCCTTCACAGTCGCTTACTTTAAAGCGCGGTGTAGCACGTTTTGATTTAAATGTTGACGTGGCTGGCTCTGCTGCTATAGAGAGTTTGACTTTAAAAAATGTAGCTCAGTCAGGTTACTTGTTTGCGCAAGGCGAGGTCGCTGCATCTCCGGCAGATGTTGAGCGTAATGATGTTACAACTCATTTCGATACTGCATTGTCTGCTTCTACTCCTGGCGTATTGTATGTCTACGAGCAGGAAAATGCTGGCATAGAAGTAAGTATCGAGGCTGTAATAGACGGACAACACAAAGTTCTGACAAAGACATTGGAAGGCAATCTGAAGCGTAATACAATCTACACCGTAACAGTACGTAAAAATGATATCGATATAGTCGTAAAAGTCGGTATTGACGATTGGGAACCGGGTGAAGATACAGAAATTATTCCGCAATTATAATAAAGTTTATTAATCCGATAGATAGGTAGCAATGGTATATAAAAGAAATTATTTATGGCTGTTTGGTGTGCTTCTGTCTACCTTATTCATGACTTCGTGTTCTGATGAACACGAAGCTCTGCAAAGTACAGATCAAACTTCCACGGTAGTACAGGCTAGTGTTTCTGCTTTTAAAGTTGACGGGAAAATATCTTCTGTCGCCGGAGAAAACGAGATTAACGATATACAGGCATGCCTGTTCGAGAACGGCTTGATGACAGCGGTTTATTCAAATCTCGATCAAACGTCGGATAGCTATTCACTGAAACTGAAAAGTATGTCTGGAACACTTTATATGCTTGCCAATACGGCCGACTTGATCGATTTGCAGCAGATGAAAGAAAACGGTATGACCGAACAGGAATGGCTGAATACGACGATAAAGGCAACGGATGGGAAGGCACCACGTTTTTTTGCTGGAAAGCTTAATTTAGATGAGCAGCCGCAGGGACAATATGTTTTGCCTATGACCTTACAGCATGGTATTGCCCGTTTCGATTTGCTGATGAGAGCAGGAGGAGCTATTTCTATCAAGAGTATTACGTTGAAGAATCTTGCACAGGCATCATATTTGATATCTCAGGATGAAGTCAGATCCCCTGAAGGAGCAGATGTGCAAGATTTGCAATTTACTTTTGATCAGCCATTGTTGAAAGATACACTGGGACTGGCTTATGTGTGCGAACAGACAAATACCGATTTGATGGTAGAGGTCGAAATGGAAATGGGAGGCCAGATCTATGTACAGCAGGCTGCATTACCGTCAGTTCTGAAACGAAATACAGTTTATACACTGACAGTCCGCAAAGATGCGTTGTCAGCCGATATCAAGCTGGAAGTATCTGCATGGGAGGATGGTGGTGAAACCGGTTTGCATCCGGATTGGGATAGCCATATTACGGTAAACAAGGGCTTATCTGTGTTACCGGAAGGAATAACCATTTCAGAGTCGGGAGATGTGGTTTCTTTGCCTAGCAGAGCAATGGAATTTACATTGGCCCTTAACTGCGATGATGAACTGGAGTTTGTTTCTTCACAAAGTTCAGATATTACTGTAGAAAAATTGCCGTCGGTAACTCCTGGTGATGGAGTGAACCGGTTCTTGTTCCGTAAGACACTTTTGCCTCCCGGTTATCAGGCAGAAAACGTGAAAGTGTATTTTCATCGTAAGGGACTGAATGAAAGTTATGAAGAAGATTGCCTGAAGCTGGTTCTTGAAGAAAATCCTATTCATTCAGAAGGATTTAAATTCGACCGCCAGAACTATACGCACGATTTTGATCATTATATTGATAATGAAATGGGACGTTTCATTATGCCAGAGGGACTGGAGCTGGTGGCAGAATTTGATAATGAAGATCCATGGGTGAAAATAGAGAAGGTCGCAGATGAAACAAATACGTACCGTGTGATAGGTGGATGGAAACCTAATGATCCGAAAGCTGACGGACGCAAGCAGGCTGCACGTCTGGTTGTACGTCGTACTTCTGACGGGCAGGAAACGGAAGCTTATATAGTGGAGCGTCGTAATTACGGGTTGCCTGTTACTTATCTGAATGGTACATGGTGGTGCCGTTACAATGCGATAGGTGATTCTCGCAATTTTGATGATCAGATTTTAAGCTCCAACGATCCGGCTAGTTTTGCAGGTCAGACTGTACAGGAATATCTCAAGACTTGTTCTTCCGAAGAATATGTACGTCTGTGGAATGCTGCTTACGAAGGGAATAATGGTATGGCCTTGCAGGCAGTATATCGTGATGGAAAAGTTACACTGGACGGATGGCGTAGTGGCGAGTCGAACCATATCAATAAGGCCGAACCAACTTCGCTTTCACCTGATGGCTATGAAATGCCTACATTTGATGATTATAAAAACATCCTTTCTAATTTTACTATACCGACAAATTGGGCAGGATTTTATCCTCAGAATGATGTGACCAACAAGCAGTATCGTAGTGAGATTATATTGGAAAAGCGCTCGGGTGTACAGCTTGACGGACAGGATTTAGGTGAACTTTGGAGCTTCTCTGTCAGAAGTATTGCCGGACATGGTGATGAACCGCTTACTTTTTATGGAGTAGGATGTCAGTGGAGTAATGATGGGGTTAATAGAAACTGGTTACTTTTAGCATGTTATAATCCGGAGGTGACCGGATGGCTTGTACGGGGTAATAGTGCAAGTCTGGAACACAACGGTGCTGGTGCAAATAATACCCGTAACGTACGCTTCAAGAAGTCACCGGTAGAATATATCTATCAATAAGAAAGACATTAGAATAGATCGGGTACATATTTCCGGAAAGAGCAGAATCGGAATATATTGTACCCGATTTTATTATGTCATGTTATCTCGTTTTGTCAGAATTTGCTATCTTTGCATGCCGATTTGTCGTAAAAATTGGTCAAATAAATTCACTTTAAAAGAAATAGAAAGAAAATGAAGAAGATGAACATTATCAGATTAATTTGCTTGTCATGCTTTATGTATATGGCAAGTAGTGCAGCTAGCGCACAAGATTTGAAATCCATACTTTCGGGAGTAGCTAATGCTGTTGCCAATAAAGTTACAAACTCATCCGGAGTTTCTTTGGAGGGAACCTGGAAATATACCGGTCCGGATTGTAAGTTTGAAAGCGATAATTTCTTGGCACAGGCAGGTGGAGAGCTTGCGTCGAAAAAAGTAGAGGAAAAAATGTCGGATGTACTTACTAAACTAGGCTTTACCGATGGGTGTACTTATGTCTTTAATGCCGACAGCACCTATACTTCTACGGTAAAAGGTCGTACAACTAGTGGTACTTATTCTTATAATGCCGACACAAAAGAACTGACTATGAAAACGAAGCTGGGTATAAAGTTTACAGCCATTGTATCGCAGCAGGTTTTATCATCAAATAAGATGAGCTTGCTTTTCAAGGCAGACAAGTTGATGTCGCTGGCTCAGACCATCGGAGGTGCTTTGGGCAACTCTAATTCTACAATCAGTGCTGCTACTTCGTTGTTGAACCAATACGAAGGATTGCAATTAGGTTTTGAATTGGAGAAACAATAAAAACGATTTTTTTCGATAAGTATTTCATGTAAGAGTCTGGTATCGTAAATGCCAGACTCATTTTGTTTATAGAAACAACATTCCGGTTTGTTAGTGATATATCTCAGCATAATTGTCATTAAAGAAAAAAATAGTACTTTTGGAGAGTGATACAGAGCTTCTTCTCGGGAGAAGAATACCTCGAATATTACTCATTTACTTTTAATCTATAAATGAAACGTATTATGAAAAAACTTATTTTGTTGCTTTCTGTGCTACTTTTTAGTCTGGAATTTGTTGCAGCGCAGGATGAGTATGAACGCAGTGTCTTTGTTTCTTCGTCGGGGGATAGTCTGAATTATCGCCTGCTGGAACCGGAAGTGATGCAAGCAGGAGAAAAGTATCCGTTGGTATTGTTCCTGCATGGAGCCGGTGAACGGGGAAATGACAATGAAAAACAACTGACTCATGGCGGGCAGATGTTTCTGAATCCGGTTAACCGTGAAAAATATCCGGCTTTTGTGCTATTCCCGCAATGCCCGGAAAGCGGATATTGGGCATACGAAAACCGTCCGCAGTCTTTTATTCCCACCCAGATGCCAGTCGGAAAAGAAATGCCATCTGTGTTTCAGGCTGTGAAAGAATTGCTCGATATGTATTTGGCAAATCCTCAGGTAGATAAATCGAGAATCTATATCATGGGATTATCAATGGGAGCAATGGGAACATACGATATGGTTTCCCGTTTCCCTGATATTTTTGCAGCTGCCGTTCCTATCTGTGGAACAGTTAATCCGACGCGTTTGTCTGCTGCCAGAAATGTAGCTTTCCGCATCTTCCATGGCGATGCTGATGATGTCGTTCCTGTAGCAGGCTCTCGTCAAGCTTATAAGGTCCTGAAAGCGGCGGGTGCTTCGGTAGAGTATATTGAATTTCCTGGCTGCAATCATGGAAGCTGGAATCCTGCTTTCAATTATCCGGATTTTATGAAATGGCTATTCACTCAGAAGAAGAAATAAGATTTGCAACATGCTGAGACAGTGAGGCTGTCTCAAAATAGAAATACAAAATAAAAATCTTATAGATTGAAACTTCGTAATAAAAAACTCCTGCTTTAGCCCTTATTTATTACCATTATAAGACTAAAAGCAGGAGATTTTTATGTTGTGGCTTATAGATTGTAAGTAAACTTATCTCTGTTTTTGATTTTGGGATAGCCTCATTTTGTTTTCAGTCTTTTGAACCTTGCATATAATCAATGCTTATGATGTCCCGGCGCATCAAATTTAGCCGATTTATGACCATGTATTTTCTTGGCATGTCCTGGTGGAATTTCTTTTTTATGCGGTGGCCGGTGATGATGCCTGGTGACAATACACGATGTTGTACTCATACAGAGTGACAATACAAATGACATTAGTAATAACTTTGTTTTCATAGTAGCTTGCAATGATTTTTACAAAGTTAAGATAATTTTTGAATGTTGACATATAAAACGGATTTCCTTTTCCAGACATTTCTTATTGTATCGATAGTTTTGTATCTTTGGGAAAGTCTAAAAAATCAGCTACTATGAAAAACGTATTATTACTTTTATGTGCCTTTTTAGGATTGAGCGGGTGTCATGCAGCCCAGGACGGTGATACGATAGACAATAGCACCGTATCTGTATTTGATGTTCGTCGCTTTATGGGAAAATGGTATGAAATTGCTCGTTACGATCATCGTTTCGAAAAAGGAATGACACATGTCACTGCTACCTATTCTTTACAGGAAAATGGAAGCATTAAAGTAAAAAATGAGGGATATAAAAATGGAAAACACAAGGAGGTAGAGGGGCGTGCCAAACAGCCGAATCCTGCCGATCCCGGTAAATTGAAGGTATCATTTTTCCTTTGGTTTTATTCCGATTATTATGTACTTGATATAGATCCCGATTACCGTTATGTGTTGATAGGAAGCAGTTCCGACAAATATCTTTGGATAATGAGTCGTGATAAAACTTTATCCAAAGAAAAACAGGCGGAACTGCTTGATAAACTCCGTGTCAGGGGATATGATACAGAAAAGCTACTGTTTGTCGACCAAAATTAAAGCATCTGTATTCAGGCCCTGAATCCGATACGGCAAGGTGGAGTTATTTTTAAGTCTGCTGTACGGAGAAGTTTGGCTTCGGCCTCTTCCACATCACATGCCTCTATTGTACTGAAAAGCTGGAGTTGTGCCGTTTCCGGACGGGGCCCTGACATTACTCTCCGGGCCATACTCTTGATTAGGCCATGCTCTATCAGGTTATGCACCCAGCGTCCGTTGCCGAAATACTCATTCCGTTGTCTGGCCTCTTTTTCTATCAGACGGTTCAGGCGCAGGTTTGCTTCAGGAGTCAGGACGAAATTCCGGCTTTTCAAAATACGGTGAGCTATTTCGCTCAGTTCGTCTGCCGTATAATCCTCAAAATGGAAACGGAGCGGAAATCGGTCTTTTAATCCCGGATTACTTTTAAGCAGCTTTTTCATTTTATCCTCATAGCCGGCCAGAATGACAATCATATCCGGATTCGGTTCCGACAATACAGTGAGCAGTGCGTTGATGACTTCTTTGCCGTAGTCCTTCGTGTCACTTCCACCTTCTATCAGTGTATAAGCTTCATCGATAAACAATACACCTCCACGGGCTTCCTCAATAGCCTCCTTCGTGTTTTTTTCCGTATGCCCCAAGTATTCACCTACCAGGTTCGTGCGGCAGGTTTCCACTGTATGCCCTTTCGACAATAGTCCCATCTGATGATACATTTTCCCTACCAGTCTGGCTACCGTTGTTTTTCCTGTTCCGGGATTTCCCAGAAAGAGCATATGGTAACGGCTGTCTCCACATAGATCGAGATTGAGTTCTCTGCGCTCTTTGAGAAAAAGCGACATAATCCGTGCCTCCTGTATATCCTCTTTAAGCTGTTTCAGTCCGACCATCTGCTGCAGTTCTTCTTCGGCTGAAAATTCGGCAAAAGGTGTTTCTCTTAATGCCGGCTGAAACTCAGTATCGTTAAGGGTTATCGGAGGCATTTCAGTGGACAAACTGATGCGGAAAGTGTTATATTCGGCAAACATTCCGGCTATCTCCTCACATTCCTGAAACAGTTGATTGACATGTTCTTCTGTACCATGGAAAATGAATACCGGACGGGAGAAATCTTCTTTGCTGAGTATATCACCCAACATGGAAAGCAAGTTTACCGTGCTGGCGCTATACTCCAATTGCGAGACATTCATCACGATCACCTGCTTCTGTCTGATGTGTTCGGTCAGTTCACTCCATTGCAGATTGCCTGAAACCAGTTCACCCAATGAAAAAACAGCCTGTTCCGACTTGTCATTACCGGTGAGATAAGCTGCCAGAATGAAGCAGGAAAAAGCCTTTGTCATCAGGTTGTTTCCCGTTACGAGAAGGTGAGGACATACCCCTTCTGCCTCCGAGTAGGAATAAAGCTTTCCGATTACTTTTTCGGCTGAAGGAAAGTGGAACTGTTCAGAGTACATGTTTTGCCACCAGTCGGTCGGGCAGAGGCGCTCGATAAAAAACTTCTTGTCGGGATGTGATTCCAGTTCGTCCAACTTCTCTTTTTTCCATACCTCGTAAGAAGGCGAGGGAGACAGAGAAACAGTCCATTTGGGAAGTCCGTTCTGAAATACGAAAATATGATACAGGTTTTCGTCCCAGAATGTATCCGACAGCACAATAAAACGTACCTTTCGGGGAGTTTTTCGGGAAGACGGAGAATAGACATCCGCCCCAATCAACTGGTAGTCTTCCGAGTAAACACGTACAGCTAGCTCGTTTATAAAAACAGGAGGTTCAGGGAATATGATTTCAATAGCCAATTGATTTCTGGCGTATTCAGGAGCACATACACTTTCATCAAAGGTGCGCATAGTACGTAAAATAATATTTTCCATAAACAACAAATGAATAAATGAATTAGATTTTGAAGTATAAAGCAGTATGGCGGATGATATGAGTTGATGTCCGCCTCATCAAAAGCAGAGAACCTCAGCTTTCCCTTTTAAAGCAGAGGTTAGAATGCCAAGTACGTCAAAGAACACAACAATCCCTGCCGCCCCGTCAGCAGCAATTCGATCAATTAAGTTCTATGCCAGAAATTCCTCAGGAAACCAGCCGAACATAACGAATCATTTGTTTTGTGTCTTTGACAATCATTTGTTGTATATTCAGAAATTCTATAAAATTATCACCCGATGGTGATATGCGTTTCATTGCGCCAAAAATAGATATTATTTCTGTTTTGTACAATAAAAATGAAAGAATTTTGTTTACCTTTATCATTCGAAACAGCAAACTAAGAAAGAATAAACTATGTTAGCCTATACTTATATCAAACATGGCACGTTCCAGATGATGGAGAAACCTGTGCCGGAAATAAAAGATCCGCGTGATGCTGTGGTACGCGTCACACTGGGGAGTATCTGTACCAGCGATTTGCATATCAAGCATGGAAGTGTGCCTCGTGCCGTACCCGGTATTACAGTCGGTCATGAAATGGTGGGTATTGTCGAACGGGTAGGAGAGAAGGTCACTTCCGTAAAGCCCGGCGACCGTGTGACGGTCAACGTGGAGACCTTTTGTGGAGAATGCTTTTTCTGTCGTCATGGATATGTAAACAATTGCGAGGACGAGCAGGGAGGCTGGGCATTGGGATGCCGCATCGACGGAGGGCAGGCAGAATATGTGCGTGTCCCTTATGCCGATCAGGGGTTGAACCGTATTCCCGAGGGAGTAAGCGATGAGCAGGCACTTTTTGTAGGTGATATTCTTGCCACTGGTTTTTGGGCAGCACGTATCTCCGAGATTTCGTCCGACGATACGGTGCTCATTATCGGAGCCGGTCCTACTGGTATATGCACCTTGCTGTGTACCATGCTGAAACATCCCCGGCGTATCGTTGTATGCGAAAAGTCGGAAGAACGTATCCGCTTTGTACACGAGCATTATCCGGAAGTAATTGTGGTGCGCCCCGAAGAATGTGTCGAACAGATACGCAAGCTCAGTTCACATGGAGGAGCCGATGTCGTCATCGAAGTTGCAGGAGCGGAAGATACCTTCCGGCTGGCGTGGGAATGTGCCCGTCCGAATGCCATCGTTACCATCGTGGCACTTTATGATCGTCCCCAGCAACTCCCATTACCCGATATGTACGGAAAGAACCTGACTTTCAAGACCGGTGGTGTAGACGGATGCGACTGTGCAGAGATTCTTCGCCTGATAGCCGAAGGCAAGATTGATACGACACCACTCATTACCCACCGTTTTCCGCTTGACAAGATAGAAGAAGCATACCGTATTTTTGAGAACCGGCAGGATGGAGTCATCAAAGTAGCCATTACGGAGAAAACAATGTAATACCTGAAAAAAAGAATCTAGCTGAAAAGATATATTTTAAAGAAAGGAGTAAATACCTATGAGAAAGAATTTTGGTGTAAAGACCTGGTTGTATCCGATGCCCGTATTTATCGTGGCAGCCTACGATGAAAACGGATTACCCAATGCCATGAATGCAGCATGGGGAGGAATTTATACAGACGACATGGTTGGAATTTGTCTGGCAGAAGAACACAAGACAACAAAGAATATCCTTGCGACACGTGCATTTACCGTAAGTATGGGTACGGCAGACCGCGTAGCTGAATGCGACTATGTAGGTATCGTGTCCGGCAATAAGGAACCGGACAAGTTTGCCCATGCCGGATTTCATGCAGTAAAGTCGGCGTTTGTCAATGCTCCCGTCATCGAAGAACTTCCCATGACGCTGGAGTGTGAGCTCGTTTCATACGATCCCGAAACCTGTTTCATGACAGGACGGATTGTCAATATTTCTGTAGATGAATCCGTATTGGGTGAAGACGGTAAAGTAGATGTAACCAAGTTGAGGCCGATTACCTACGATCCTATTCATCATGATTACCTGGAGATTGGTAAAAAAGTCGGCAATGCCTTTTCCGATGGCAAGAAACTGAAATAAACTGAGAAAGTCAATCAGCCTGAACATTTTTTACAGGCTGATTGACTTTCTGTTTAGATTATATCTTTTCATATTTTGATTCTGATAAGACAGCTGTCACTGGTAGTTAATCTGGCATTGTCTGTACGTTGTATAGTCACTGTATCATTCCGGCTGTTTGTACGAATCATTTACTTCTTCTCGTTCCCCTTAAAGAATTTCTTCCGGTAATACGAATTAGCAGTATAAAGAGCAGCAGCCGGATTGTTTCCCGTAACACGGTCTTTCGTCACCAGCGTGGTAGTATAAGCCTCAGCATACTTGTAAAACAGACTGTCATGTCCTACGCACAATCCGATTACCACATTCAGATCTGTCTTTGCTTCATTCAGCAGCCGTGCCTGTAAAATCGGGTTACACATGGCCGCCCCTATACTTTCACATTCAGCAGGAATACCCATCGAAGTCTTGGGTTGTCCGGCAACCTTGCAGATTACCGAATACGCTTCGAAACCGTTTGCCTGAAGAATGCGGGCGAAGATACGTGCTTCATTTATCAGTCCGATACAGTTGGCTATACCGATGCGGTGCGCATTGATTTTACGTGCAAACTCCATGATTTCCTGTACACGTGTCCATTGGCAGTATCCCTCGTATTCCACTTCCGCACTGGCTATCATCACCTGGCGGTTGTTTCCCTCGTCATATCGTTCCAGCGCCCACTGGCGGTCTTCTTCCTTCAAGTTAGTTGTCAGACAGAAATCAGGATAAGTACGGTCTTTATACTTGCAGTTTTGTGTACCGCAGTCCACACAAGAATGTATTTCTTTTTCCTTTTCCATAAAGCAGATCATTTTATTTCAGAGATGCTGCAAAGATAACCATTTCTTCAATCAGATAAGTCCCAGCCGATGAATATATGCCATAAACTGCTCTTTATAATTTTCTCCAATGGGGATATACACGTCTTTGCCGAAAAGAATACGGAAACGGGAAATTTCGGTAATTTTATTCAGATTGACAATGTACGAACGATGTACCCGCATAAAGTTCGGAGGAAGCATGGCCGACAACTTTTGCAGGCTGTTCAGTGTAATGACAGGCTTAGGCCGGTCTTCCATATAAATACACACATACTCACTCATCCCCTCTATATACAGGATTTTCTCTTTGTCAATGCGTATTACCTTGTATTCGCTTTTCACAAACAGTGTACTTTTCTCCTCTTCAGGTTCGGCAGTGTTATGCGTCAGTCCGTACATTTGTCGTGCCTTTTCGGCTGCCCTCAGACATTCGGCAAAGCTGAAAGGCTTCATCAGATAATCAATGGCATTGAGCCGGAACCCCTCGATGGCATATTCCGAGTATGCAGTAGTAAAGATAACCATGGGAGGGTTCGGAAGCGAGCGTACAAAATCTATACCGTTCAGGTCCGGCATGTTTATGTCTGCAAAAAGCAAGTCAACAGGAGTGTGAGCCAGTATTTCGGAAGCCTGGCAGGCATCCTGGCACGAGGCTACCAGCGTCAGGAACGGAATACGTGAAATATACCCTGAGAGCTGAGTCAGCGCAAGCGGTTCATCGTCGATAATCAGACATTTCATGATAGCGGAGGGATTATAAGTAAAACATGGTAAGACGTATCGTCTTCAGTTGTAGTAAATGTATAATTGTTGCCGTAGAGCAGATGAAGTCTTTTCTTTATGTTCTCAATGCCGATACCGTGATGAGTATCGTGCGTACAGGCGTGTTTGCTGTTCTTGCATGCAAACAAAATACCTTCATCTACTTGTGCTATGCGTACATCGATAAACGAATCTTCACGGTAACTCACTCCATGCTTGAATGCATTTTCAAGAAGTGAAATGAACAGTAAGGGAGGAATCTGTACCCGAGGTATGATTATTGGAAAGTCCGTGCAGATGGTAAGCCGCTCGGTATATCGCAACTTCATCAGTGCAATATAGTTTTCGAGAAACTGAATTTCACGCTCCAGCGAAATCTGGCTCTTGTTGGCTTCGTAGAGCACATACCTCATCAACTTCGAAAGTTCAATGATTGTTCTTTTTGCCTTTTCCGAATCGATGTCGACCAGTGCATGAATATTGTTCAGGGTATTCATGAAAAAATGCGGATTAAGCTGATACTTCAAGTACTGCAATTCTGATTCCAGATGCTGATGTTCCAGCTCCTTAAGCATTTCCTCATCGTGAAGCGATTTCAGAAAGAAACGGATGGTCAGGTTAAAACCTACCAACAAGATAGCTACCGTAATATGTATCAGCAGAAAAGGCGGATGCATCGGGCGTATCGGATGTATTTCTTTCTCATCGGACGGAAGTACGGGAAGATGCTGCATGTGGGGCATATCGAAGGCCGAATCCTGCACGATAAACTCTTTATGCTGACGGAATCCCGGGTGAGGATTGAACACTTGTATACATCCCGGAAGATACAGAAACAAGATACCGATGGTAAAAATCAACGACAAGACGTAGCGCGTATAGTATTTCTTGAGCAGGAGGCGTGGAATGAGTACATAGTTATGTATCAGAAACAGCAGAAAGAAAGGAAGCACCATAAGCCAGGTATCACTTACCTCTTTCCACAGTTCGCTTCCCTCCAGCGGATGATCATTGTCGAGCAGAAAACCGATGAGCGGAGTTCCCAGTATCAACACCCAAATGGAAAGATAAATAATTTGTTCGAGAAGTAGCTGTTTTTGCAGATGTTTCATTGTTGTGGTAGTTTTATGCCTGCAAAAATACGTTTGTACCTTACCCGTTGCAACTAAAATCGGCGAATGGAATGATTTTGCAGACCAAGTGTGCTTATTTTATCTTTATATACCTTTTTCTGTAAAGCCGTTTTACGGAAAATCTGATTTGTCGGGAGTTAACCGATAGAATGGGCGGGTTGGTTGATTCTATTTCCACATATAAGTCAGCGTTTTTACATTTGTCATCCGAAACAACAACCCTTAAAAACTTATTTTATGATGAAGATGAGAAAAACAATGTGGGCTGTCTGCCTGGCTGCTCTGATGCCAGTTTCAGCAGAAGCCGTTGCCGCTACATCATACGATGAACCGCAACAAAAAGAAAATACTCAGAAAAAAGAAATACCTAACCCTGAGAAAACGGCACGCAGGCGTACCGATGAAATGGATAAGGTACTCAATCTTACCGAGAAGCAATATAAGAAGATTTACAAGCTTAATCTGAAAGAAGAAAGGGAAAAACTGGAGGTCCTGATAAGCCGTGGGGGAAAGGACATGAACCGTCCTCCAATGAGAGAAGGAGGACGTCCCCCGATGATGAATGGTGGAGATCAGCCTCCAATGATGGGCGGAGGCAGACCTCCTATGATGACACCACCAGCCGGCGATGATAAGATGAAAGAAGAGATGCAAGAGCGTGCCGAAAAGAAAATAAAGAAGCTCCGTAAGATTCTGACAGACGAGCAGTACGACCTGTGGCTGACAATGAAGCCCGAGCAGCCTGTGCCACATCCGATGCCCGAAGCCGGAAGACCAGCACCTCACGAGGAAGATTTTCCTGTTGAAATGTTACAGAACGAAACAGAACACGAATGAGCATGAAAATAGTATATAGCATGGCAGTGATTATATGCGCTGCCATGTGGTTTGGCTCTTGCCTGAATGAAGAACTCGACTATTATCCCCTTGAAAAGAAACACTTGGGAGAAACCTATACCGAGTATGTTATGAATAACATAATATCCAATGATACGGTAAGCCGCATAGCCCTGAATTTCTATCCGGAGGAAGTGACCTCGCTGTCGTATGTCGACTATGACGAATCCACTTGTACTTTTGTTTTCCGTCGGGGAAACACCTCCCGATACCGGCTTTCATGGGATTATGAAACCGATGGAAGCTACGTTGAGGTACAATACGGACAGAACGGTATGTGGTATACCATAAACGAGCAGAAGCATTCCGGCGAATATCTTCTCACGGCAAACGACGGTATGTGCGTACGTATGTGCATACAGAGCGGTGGAACCATGTTTTCCAGTGACGGACTGATAAAATATTCCATCGCCGTCACTGTAAACCGTTTCTCCATCGAAGAAGCCGATTAGAGTAAATCAATCAGTGCATCTACGTCAGCCTCACGTGTAGCCCAGCTGGTTACGAAGCGTACCACCGTTTCCTCTTCTCCGCGTGGTCCCCATAACTCGAAGGTTGCATGTGCCGAAAGGCGGTCGATTTCCGCGTTAGGCAAGCAGACAAACTGCTGGTTGGTTGGCGAATCCATATGAAGTTTATACCCTTTTTGGACAAAGCCCTGTTTCAGTTTCTGTGCCAGACGGACAGCATGTTTCCCCATCTCCAGATAAAGTCCGTCAGTAAACAGCGTTTCAAACTGAATACCCAACAGGCGTCCCTTGGCGAGCAGTGCTCCGTGCTGTTTAATCAGCGGGAAAAAATGCGGCAGACGTTCCGCATGCGGAGCCACTACTGCCTCGCCGAACAATGCACCCACCTTTGTTCCCCCTATATAAAACACATCACACAGGCGGGCAATGTCCTGCAAGGTGACATCTGTACCTGGAGCAGCCAGACCATATCCCAGACGTGCACCATCCATATAAAGCGGAATATTCGCCTTGCGGCATACCCGGCTCAAAGCCTCCAGTTCACTGAGCGAGTACAGTGTACCATATTCAGTAGGGTGAGAAATATACACCATTCCCGGAGCCACCATGTGTTCGTAAGTTTCATCACGGTAAAAATCGGCGATATATGCTTCTACCTCCTCAGCACAAAGCTTTCCTTCATGTTGAGGCAATGTCAGCACCTTATGTCCGGAAGCCTCGATGGCTCCTGCCTCGTGCACATTGATGTGCGCTGTTTCTGCTCCCAGTACCCCTTCATGGCGGGCAAGCAGTCCGTCGATGACAGTAGCATTGGTCTGCGTACCCCCAACCAGGAAATATACTCCCGCCTCAGGTTGTCCGCATGCCTGTCGTATCAGTTCACGGGCATGTCGGGTATAATCATCACTTCCATATCCGGATGTCTGTTCCAGATTAGTTCCCATCAGGCGGCGCATCACTTCCGGATGTGCCCCTTCCATATAGTCTGTATCAAAATGTAGCATAACTGTTATTCTTTAGTTTGTTTTCTTCGCTGACAAAGGTAGAGAAAAAAAACTTTGCTCCGGCCGATATTCTTTCTTAACTTTGGCAAGAAAAAGAATACATATATGCCCGTAATAGAAATAACTTCCCTCGAACACCCCGGAGTAGACGTGTTCGGAACCTTGACCGAAGCCCAGTTGCGTAACCGCATAGATCCCGAAAGAGGCATATTCATAGCCGAGAGCCCGAAAGTAATCCGTGTAGCACTCGATGCCGGTTATCAGCCTCTGGCATTGCTTTGCGAGAAAAAACATATCGAAGGAGATGCTGCCGATATTATTCTTCGCGCCGGTGAGATTCCCGTTTATACGGGCAGCCGTGAATTGCTGGCAAGCCTTACAGGCTACACGCTTACGCGTGGTGTACTATGTGCCATGCGGCGTCCCGCTCCACGCACACCCGAAGAAGTCTGCCGCAATGCCCGTCGTGTTGCCGTGATTCACGGTGTTGTCGATACGACCAATATCGGAGCCATCTTTCGTTCGGCAGCAGCCTTGGGCATCGATGCCATACTTCTTTCACCCGACTCCTGTGACCCTTTGAACCGCCGTGCCGTACGCGTGTCGATGGGCTCCGTTTTTCTCGTACCCTGGACGTGGCTTCCCCGTCCCGTATCTTCGTTGCGTGAAATGGGGTTCTGTACCGCTTCCCTTGCTTTGACCGACCGTTCCGTTCCCATCGATTATCCGGAGCTCAAGGAAATTCCCCGTTTGGCTATTGTGATGGGTACCGAAGGCGACGGCCTTCCAACCGAAGTGCTGTCAGAGTCCGATTATGTAGTCCGCATACCGATGTGGCATGGTGTCGACTCACTGAACGTAGCGGCAGCTTCAGCTGTAGCCTTCTGGGAGCTACGGGCACGCCGGTAAAAAATAAGGGGCGCTTTACGACGCCCCTTTTCTGTATTACCTATTCATTATTTACCGATATCCATCAGCCATTTACCATCCACCTTTATCATTTTCTGAGTATCTTCTTTGACACTTCCGTCGCCATAATGCTGCTTGTAAGTGACAATCGCCGAATTGCCGTCTTCAGCCATTTCCTCAGAAACAATTTCAATCTCTTTTAGTCCGCCCTTTTTCTCAATAGTCTTTGACCCCTTTTCCTGAATCATGGCAATAAGCCCCTTGCGTATTTCCTTAGCTTTGTCAGAGTCAGCCTCAGAGATGTTGCATCCGTCAATGAACTTCTCATAATCCTTGTCGCTTAGTGCCGACATGTAATTTTTCAGTGCGGCTCCAGGTGTACTGGGTGTACACGATACCATGGCTAGCACAGCAACCAGCATCAATCCCAAACGAATCAGTTGTTTCATCATAGTGTTTACATTTTAAAGTTAATAAATATAGAATATAGGAAAAGAAAAACCTTGAGTTTACGGAAAACTGTATAATATTTTTAATCGTTTGTTGGCTGCAATGTCGTCGGGCATGAGGTATGTTCCTCCCATTGCCGGAACATTGATTTGCGTACGTCTTCCTTCCGAAAGACAGATATCCGCTTTCTGGTAGGCAAATTCTACAAGTTCGGTACAATACATTTGTGAAGTATCTGCCAGATTGTAATCATGATCAAAAAGAGTTCCCTTTCGAGCAATCTCCCAGGCTGTATGTGCAGCCCTCGAAGCTGCAATAGAATCATCCATAATTCTGGCTATTGCGCCACGTACAGCTCTGTCCTCGGCGAAAAAACGTGATAACGGGTCTGTTTTTACACGGTCGGTGTCACCCTCAAAATCAGGCTCATCGGGGACAGCATGAATAACGAACCATTCATTGTCAATCTGTTTTAAGATTCCTACGTGCGAGTAAACCCCGTCTTTGCTGGCAGAAGTAACCACGTGACTCAGCAGCCCGGTACCGCGCCGGAATGCAAGATCACCATCAGCCAATATTCCGACAGGCACAATCCGCTTGCTCTTTGCTTTTGTATCCTTGCAGGAAACACATAAACAGAGAGCAAGCAGAGCGGGGAGTATGTGAAGCAGTTCCTTCATATACGAACAAAGGTAATAAATTAATTTTTTTTACCAATGCTCGATAGTATATTTTTTGTTCAGTTTTTTTTATGAATCGTACTGTAAGACCTCAGTCTTTACAATTCGTTTGCTGCTTGAAGTGCAGCCTCGTAGTCGGGTTCGTTCGAAACTTCTTTTACCAATTGCGTATAACGCACTTTGCCGTTTTCGTCTATCACGATGACAGCTCGTGCCGTCAGTCCCCTTAACGGACCGTCAGCAAGCTGAATACCATATCCTTGTACAAAGTCATGACTGCGGAAAACAGATAGCGGAATCACATTTTCCAGCCCCTCGACGGTACAGAAGCGCGACTGTGCAAAAGGCAAGTCCATCGAAATACATAGCACAACCGTGTTTTCCAATTCCGAAGCCCGGGCATTAAACTGGCGGACCGACATGGCACACGTAGGCGTATCAAGGCTGGGAAAAATATTCAGAATAACCCGCTTACCCTTGAAAGACGACAGGCTGACTTCCTTCATTTCCGCGCTGGTAGCCTGAAAGTCGGGAGCATCTACTCCAATTTGCACCATTGGACCAGATGTATGCGATTCCTGACCACGGCAAATTACCGTTTCACCATTCTCTATACCTGCATTTCCTGCAATTGCGCGTATGGGGACCAGGTTCAGTGTCAGCAAGGCTCCCATGCATAAGATAAATTTTGTAATCTTCATAACTATAGGCTTTTTTATTTATAAAAGCCCACAGCTCAGGAATGTTCTGTCTGTTGTGCGTTTTTTTGTTTTTTTAGTTTTTACGAATGTTGGAGGTAGAGGAATGCCCGATCCGGCTTTGGAATTGTGGGATGGGCGAGTGGAGCTGTTTATTTTGAGGGGACGGGAGTGTAGCAGCAGGTTGTATCTTCTGCAGCTCTTAATGTTTCCTCTTCTTCGTTTATATAATAGTTGACAGTGTGGTCTTTTAAAAAAATGTGATTGAGCGTGTATTCCAGCGAAACAAGTGTCTGCTCTCTTTTCTGGGGCTTCAGTTCACATTCCCATATTGTGATACAATGCCATCCCATTTTAGCCAGTTCTTTTTGGACCTTCTTGTCGCGTGCGATGTTACGGTTGATCTTGTTTGCCCAGAACTCTGTATTCGTTTTTGGTATAACATAATATTTGCAACCCTCATGACCATGCCAGAAACAGCCATTAATAAAAATGCAGGTACGGTATTTTCGTAGTACAATGTCCGGACGCCCTGGCAGACGCGGATGATTCAGGCGATATCTGAATCCGTGGGCAAACAGATACTTTCTGACTATCATTTCCGGCTTGGTGTTAGCCGAATGAATTGCAGCCATGTTTTTGTGTCGCTGGTCTTTGGAAAGGACATCCATAATCTTGTTGCTATTTTTTATTGCGGTTAGTGATTATTGTTCCTTTGATAATTTCACATTTATTGTTTCGATAAGCCTTATACGTACTTTTAGATTGCATGCAAAAATAATTGTTCAATCCTCCCTGAGTGATACCTAGTTCATCAGCTGTATGTTTGGAATAAAGAGCTGCGGGAGAACCATAGAACTCATATCTCCCTTCCATGATCAGCACTATTACATTCCTTTCATTCATGGAAAAGCCCTCCTGACAGTAAAGAAGTCATTTCGCCATCAATGGCTTCCAGATAGCTTACGGTGTATTTATCTTTTCCATACCCGGTGTACTCTTGCCATGGGTCATCACTGTTATGTGTCGGAATATCCTTGTAAGCATCAGGATACATATCATAAAAGTGTTCCAGCAATTTTCGTGTGTGCCACATAATGGTAATAGCTTTATCTTTAGTGATGGCAGAAGTAATGAGTGCTCCTCCATTCTTCCACTCAAGGTAAGGCTTGAGTATGTCTGTATGAGGGATATTCCCTGCTATGTAGTCTTTACGCATTTGAGCAAGGAACAGGTCCTGCTTCTTGAATATACTTTCCATGGTTATTTCTTAGTTTGGTGTAAATTTAGTGATTATTTGTTAGATATAATAATATTTGAGGCTATATAATGTAAAAAATGCTTTGCCATAAGGTGGTATTTTAAAAGATATCTTAGGATTAAAATTAGTAGGTGTTTTTTGTACTTTTCTAAAAATAGAGCTAAATTTACCTCGACACGTACGTAACGATGTCTTGACACGTTCGTGCTGATATCTCGTCACGTTCGTGCTGCGGTCTTGACTGCAACGTGTTTAGGTATTTTTGTAAGAGCATTTTTAGGAATTACGACTATCATATAACTAAAATGATTATGGCTATTAAATTTGACTTGTTTGAGAATCCGGTAAAAGAAGGCATATCTTCTCCAAAACTACATGCAAAAGTGATAACCAAAGATGTGGTGACCACTCGTGAAATCCGCGAAGCGATACACAAGAAATGTACCGCCTCTCCAGCCGATGTAGCAGCAGTTATCACGGCTTTGAACGATGAACTTTATGAGAAACTGAGCGATGGGTACGCCGTACATTTGGAGGGTATCGGCTATTTTAGTTTGAGTCTGAAATGTGCGCCAGACATCAATCCTCGATATATAAAGGATGACGATGTACAGGTGAGAAGCATCAAGTTCACGCCCGACAAGGATTTAATCAATCGTTTCCGGAATGTGTGCTTGGAGCGTGAGGTAGATGATGCCCATCATTCTGCCAAGTTGGACGAGAAAGAAATGAAACAAAAGCTGGTAGAGTATTTCAAAACGCATGCTTTCCTGCAACGCCGTGATTTTGAACATCTCACAGGATTTAATTCGTCAAAGGCTACGCGGGCGATTCGTGAGCTGGTGAAGGAAGGGATGTTGAAGAATGCGGGGACGAAGTATCAGCCGGTGTATGTGAGGGAAACAAAATATAATTTTTTTATATAAGATAGCTTGTCAATAAAGTTTCAAGATTGGGAAATGTGTCATAGATGTAGTATCTTTGCAGGAGATCATTTGATTATGAAAACGGTTATTTCTCCTTGTAGGAGGAATAACTATTAGAAGTGTATGTATAAATACAGGGAAGGATTTATGTTAATTCATCAAAGCTATATTAACGAAACATTATTATGTTTTGAAAATGTAACTTTATTTATATGCACGAAGTTATTATTTTTAAAATAAAAGAATTAGAGTTTCTATTTTGAAAATCACCTTTCTTATTTTATTCTGAGAAGGTGACTTATATTAGAAAGTAATTTATAAATGGAATCTAAAAAAGAAATAATAAAAGTATTTGAAGGTTTCGCTGGTTATGGGGGAGCTTCTTATGCTATGAAGCGTGTCAATAAATTATCAAAAAAAATAAGATTTCAAGTAGTTGGCTATTCTGAGATTTGTCAATCTGCGATTGATTTATATAATGCAAATCATAAGCAAAGGAATGGTAAACTTTTAAAGAATTGGGGAGATATTACAAGAATTAAAGAATTAGAGCTTCCTGATTTTGATATGTTTACAGGCGGATTTCCTTGTCAGCCATTTTCTACTGCTGGATCTCGTAATGGTGAATTGGATCCTCGTGGATCTTTATTTGCAGATATTGTACGAATTTGTAGAGAGAAACGGCCGAAATATTTGTTTCTGGAGAATGTTGTGAGTCTTTGTAGAGGCAAGTGTAAACCTACTTATGATGCAATATTGGATATTTTTGATGTAATAGGCTATGATGTGCGGACTGTGATTCTCAATTCTGCAGATTATGGGATTCCTCAAAGCAGGCAAAGGTTGTGGTTTTTTGGAAAAAGAAAAGATAGTGGTGGTTTACCAGATGATTTTTCTATGACGCCCAAAATAGTTCCTTTAAAACATTTTATAGAAGAGTTTTTAGATGAACATCCTAATGAAGAACTTTATAGGACACAGCTTCAGATAGATCATATTAAGGATATTCATGGAAAACCTCAAGATTATTTTCATGTGGCAGAGAGGTTGTGTTATGATTATTACAATAGAAAAATTCGTACTGATCGAATTTGCATGACAATAACTCCTCCGAATCATAATGTAGTTAGAATAGTGGAGCCTCCAGTTAATGGTATGGATAGATTTAGAAAATTATCTATTGACGAACATTTTAGACTGATGGGTTTTAAAATTACAGATAAGTATAGAGAGATTCGCTATCCTGAACATTTAACCTATCGAGAACTTGGAGAACGGGCTGGAAATGGATGGGAGATTAATTTAGTTACAATTTTATTAAAACATATTTTTAATCAACTTTAGGTTTTCTATGTACGAAGGTTTTGAAATACAGGAAGCTATTCCAGAAGCATCCTCAATGATTGAGACTTTTAGAGCTATTGGTTACAATCTAGAAACGGCTGTTGCTGATATTATAGACAATTCAATAACAGCATGCGCTAAACAGATAATCATACAACGTTATTGGGATGGCGGTAATTCAATAATCTCAATTAAGGATGATGGTATAGGCATGACAAATGAAGATTTAATTCATGCCATGCGACCCGGTGCTCAGAACCCACTTGTAGAGCGAGATGAAAAAGACTTAGGACGTTTTGGACTTGGTCTTAAGACTGCTTCGTTTTCTCAGTGTAGAAAACTTACGGTCCTTAGTAAAAAAAAATGGAATTACCTCTTTCTGGACTTGGGATTTGGATTTTGTTGCAAAATGTAAAAAATGGAATTTGATTCATTGGTGTCCTGAAGCTTTCAAGAATTCTTTGGATGATGTTGAATCTGGTACAATTGTTATTTGGTCAGTATTAGATAGAATTATCCCTTTGAATGTAGATAAAATGGATCAAGTAGCGAAAGAAAGATTTTCAATGGCTTTGCAAAAAGTTAGAGAACATATAGCTATGACTTTCCATAGATTTATTGAGGATAAACAAATCTCAATAATTTGGGGCAGTCATTCAATTTTACCATGGAATCCTTTTTGCCCCACAGAATCAAAACGGCAACCTTTTCCTGTAGAACATCTTGCTGGAAACGTGACTTTGACAGGGTATGTATTGCCACACAAATTAAATTTCTCAAATGAAGATGCATTTTGTAAGGCAGAAGGACCTAAAGGATGGAGTGGTCAACAGGGATTTTACGTTTATCGTGGTAAAAGACTTCTGCTCTTTGGGGATTGGTTAGGTTTATTTAAAAAAGAGGAATGTTGTAAATTAGCACGAATTGCCATAGATTTACCAAATAGTCAAGATGCGGAATGGCAAATAGATATAAAGAAATCTAAAGCACATCCACCGATTTATTGTAGAGAGCAGATTGAACAATATGCAAAGACAGTCCGTGCATCAGCAGAGGAAGTTTTTAGACATAGAGGTAAGATACTTAAACAAAGGGCAGGTCAACAATTTCATCCTTTGTGGTTGGAAAAGAAGAAAGATTCTAACTGGTCATATATAATAAATAGAGATCACCCGCTTGTTACTTATTTTAAGAGTCTTGCTGAAACTCATCCAGCTGAAGCAATTGACCAAATGCTCTCGTTGATAGAGTCAAGTGTCCCAACTAAGACTATTTTTATCAACGAAGCTAAGAATGAGGATAAATATGAAACCGATAAAATACTTGATACAACCTTAATTCATAAGACCATAAAGTCTATGTATGACTCGTTAATTACTCAAGGAAAAAATTCTTTACAAGCAAAAGCTTTATTGAAGATAATAGAACCGTTTAATTTTTATGAAGATTTTATAGATTTATTATGATGGTACAGGATATAGAAAAATACATAGATTATTGTCGTTTGTTTATTGGCGAAAAATGTGCCGTTACAGATGCAGAAATTGATGAGGCTTTGAATCAGTTTGCAAATATGTTTACCCATATTGATAAACTTGAGGTTAAGAAACGTTTGATGTCTCTTTATACTTTGCCGATTGCCCCATACAAAACTATACTTGACAATAATAATCCAGGGGCTGGTTGGTTTAGCAATAATAATTATGCAAGAAAGAATGAAATTGAGTGGAGCTTTTGGAATAGATATCAGCGATTTCTTAGAGATAAAGAAAAATATCAGCCAGGTGTAATTTTCCAATTAGATAAGCTGACTGACGAAATATTGGATAATTTGTATGATCCAGCGTTAGTTGATATAAACTTCTCAAAGAAAGGTCTTGTCGTTGGCCAGGTTCAATCAGGAAAGACGTCAAATTTTACAGGTCTTATTTGTAAGGCTGTTGATGCAGGATTTAATGTGGTTATTGTTTTTGCAGGCATTCTAGACGATTTAAGAACACAGACCCAAAGTCGTCTAGAGAAATGTTTTTTAGGCTTTACAACTAAAGATATAAGACGGATACAAGATTCGGAACGTATAGGTATTGGTGTAGGGTTAATAGATAATAAACCAATAGCACATGCTTTTACAACAGTTGTTTCAGATTTCAAAGAATCAACAGTAAATTCATTAGGGGCTAACTTTCAGACCAAGGAACCGATTCTTTTTGTTGTTAAAAAGAATGGAAGGATATTGGCTAATTTAAAAAAATGGTTATCTAAGAAGGATCTTGATGGAAAATCTGTTTTATTCATTGATGATGAAGCGGATAATGCGTCTGTAAATACATCAAAAGATAAAAATAAGGCCTCTTCTATCAATAATAAAATTAGGGAGATACTTTCTCTTTTTCGTCGTAATGCTTATGTGGGATATACTGCAACTCCTTATGCGAATATTTTTATTGATAGGACCGATGAAAAAGATTTGTTTCCTCGTCATTTTATTGTCAATTTGCCGACTCCACCAGCATATTTAAGTCCAGAGAAAGTATTTGGATTGGACACAGAAGATGGACAGCCATTACCCATCGTTAATATTGTAAAAGATTATAAAGATTTTGTGCCTGATAAGCATAAATTGGCTGATATTGAGACCTTGTCTTATCAGAATATTCCAGAAAGTTTAAAGTATGCTATAAGATGTTTTATTCTTGCATGTGCTGTTAGATGTGTACGCGGGCAAGATAATAAGCATAACTCTATGCTTATTCATCTGTCCCGTTTTCAGGTATGGCAAAATGAAATTAAACTCCTTGTAGAAAGGTTATTTAAATTTTATCAGAGTGATATTCTTGCCGATGATACTCAAATCTATATGCAATTAAAAAAGGATTTTGAAGAAAATTACATTTGTGGAACAGGTAATCTTCGGATGGAATATAAATCGTTTCTTCAAACAACAACTGAAGTTCGTGAATCACAGTATTCAGTTATTAAGCAAGGCATTGAATCAGTTTCTTGGAATGAAGTTAAAAAGTATCTCTATCATGTAGTTTCTAAAATAGAAGTTAAAGCACTTAATGGGGCATCTTCAGATAGTCTTGCATATGAAGAACATAAGGACGGATATTATGTAATAGCAATAGGTGGAGACAAATTATCCCGTGGCCTTACGCTGGAGGGATTAACAATTAGCTATTTCTTACGTGCATCAAAAATGTATGACACACTTATGCAAATGGGACGTTGGTTTGGATATCGTCCACGTTATGTGGATGTATGTCGGCTATTTATTAGTGAAGAAATTAGTTCTTGGTTCAAAAATATTACTATGGCAAACAATGAACTTAGAGAAGATTTTGATTATTTGTGGGAAAGCCATGGTAGTCCTCAACAATTTGCTTTAAAAGTAAGAACGAGTCCGGGACTTTTGATTACATCTCCATTAAAAATGTTTTCAACTAAAAATGTACAGGTTTCGTGGGCTTCTACACTTGTTGAAACATATTCTTTAAGACGTACAAAAGAATCTATAGATAATAATTTTAAATTAACTTCTGATTTCCTTTTGAGCCTTGGCAATAGATACATGAAAGATGGCAAAGATGATCCTCGTGGTTATCTGTGGATAAACGTAAGTTCAAAACAAATATGTAACTATATAGAGCATTTTGAGATAGCGGATACCTCAAGAATTAAGATGAATTTAGAAAAGATGTCTGAATATATTCAATCCTGTGTGAATGAACATGGCGAATTGAAATTTTGGCGTGTGATACTGAGAAATAATCAAGAATTGCATGATAATCACCATACTAATTCTGATAAATCTGTTTACTATTTAGCTAATGGAATATTACCAGGAATATGTACTAATCGTACTCGTGTTGGAATGCCTGAGCAAAATGATAATGTTTACAATTTGAAGAACTATCATCTTATTTCAGGTCCTAAAGATGAGTTCATTGATATGGATATTCTTGGGGAGGATCTTACGAAAGCATTAGATGAAACTATTGAGATAAAAAAGGAATTGCATGCAAAGAATCCAAATGTGAAAGAATGGGATCAGAAATATCCATCTCCGACTCTTGTACGACAAAAGTATAGGTCACCAAATAATCCGTTACTTATAATTTATCCACTCAATCCAGAAAAGGCAAATGTAATAGGATTTGATGGTAAAATTAAGCAAGATGTTGAATGTTTTAATCAAAATGATACGCCATTCATGGGGTTTGCAATAGTGTTTCCTAATAGTAAGAACTCTAAAGGGGTTAAGTATAAAGTGAATGAGGTACAAGATTTGATTGATACAGAAATAAATTTTGAGGAAACAAATGATAACCACTATCCAGATGAAGAATAAAGTACTTGATATTTGGTCAATTTTAAAATCAGAAAGACAAATCGGATTAGTTAAACGTTTATATTCTGTAAATTCAAAGATAAATATATACTGTGTTTATCAATACCCGGAGGAATGTTATGGAATTGCATTATCATTTCCTAAATCAATTCGGTTTAACCTTGAACCATTTGCATCTGTATCAGAGCCGCTAGTTGAAATTTACGAAGATAAAAGCTTTCCAAATTGCATGATTTTATGTGCCAAGATAAAACATTTTGATAAGATAAATGAATTTTCATACTTATGTGAAAGTGTGATCCAGACGATACTGGCAGAAAAGACAATTGTGGATGCTGTTAGAACATTTGGTAATACGCTTTTGCGTTGGAAAAATCTTTTTGAGTGTACTTCTGGCATAGGACTTTCAAAAGAAGAGCAACAGGGATTATATGGTGAATTACGCTTTTTGAAAAAATATTTGACTTCTACTACCCAATTATATTACGATATTGTACAAAGTTATGTTGGTACTAATAGAGCAATGAGAGATTTTCAAGGAAAAAATTGGGCGGTAGAAGTAAAAACAACTTCGACGAATAATCCGCAAGTTTTGATTATTAATGGAGAACGACAATTAGACGATACTTTGGTAGATAATTTGTATTTGTATCATTGTTCAGTTGAAGTATCTAAGCAAGCGGGAGAGTCTTTGCCTGAAATGGTTCATAATATTAGGGAAATACTTAAAGATGATATTGCTGCATGTTCTTTATTTAATGCTAAGCTTTTTGAGGCTGGTTATTTAGATATTCATGAACCGTTTTATTTAAAAAGACATTATAAATTGCGAAAAGATAGTTTCTTTTGTGTCAAAGATAAATTTCCTCGTATCAGGGAGAATGAGTTACGTGATGGAGTAGGTAATGTAAACTATTCAATTAGTATTTCCTCATTCTATTCTTATGAAGTACCAGAACAGCAAGTTTTTTTAAATTGTTTGAGTAATGACTGAAATAGAAAAGTTTTATAATTCGTTTAAAAAGGAAATTTCTTCGTTGCAGTTTGCTGCAGAAAATGGTGAATCTCAAGAACAATCCTTTACTAGAGTTTGTTTAGATATGCTTATTCGGGCAAATGAAACAGACAATGCTGTCGTGGCTTATGATGAGAAAGCATTAGGTACAAAAAAACAGCATAAGATTAATGGTTATGCAATATCTGAAACATGTGATACCGTAGATTTATTTATCTCAGTATATGAACCTTCTGATACTATTGAATATATAGATAAACAAAGTATTGATCGTGCATGTATTCGCATAATTAACTTTTTTTCTAAGGCTTATTATGGCCATTATGAGAATGAATTAGCTGAAACATCATCAGTTTTCGAATTTGTCTATCAATTGGCTAATTCTGCAGAGATACGTAAAAATCTGATACGAGTTAATGCTTTCATTCTGACCAATGCACGTTATAAAGGTGAAATACCAGAGCCTAAAGATATTTCTGGACAGAAAATATTTATACAGGTTATTGATATTGAGAAATTGTATAATATGTCCGAACAATCACGTTTGCCTATTTTGCTGGATTTAAAAGAATTCCATATAGAGCCTAGGTGTATGCAAATATCAACAGGATCAGACTTATATGATGGTTACTTAACTTATGTGCCTGGAGTATTCCTTGCTTCACTTTATGAGCAATATGGTTTTAAACTTTTGGAACAAAATGTGAGATCATTTCTGCAATTTAAGGGAGGAATTAATCGAGGTATAAGAGAAACTGTTCTTACTCAGCCTTCTATGTTCTTTGCTTATAATAATGGAATATCTGCAACAGCAGATACAATTGTTTTAGACGAGTCGAAGACAATCATAGAAAAGATAAATAATCTTCAAATTGTAAATGGAGGACAAACCACTGCTACTTTGTTTTATGTTTCTAAAGATGCAAAAGCAAACCTAGAAAAGGTTTTGGTTCCTATGAAAATTTCCGTTATCAAAAAAGTAGATGAATCATATGAGATTGTAAAAAATATTTCAAAATATGCAAATACACAAAATAAAATTAATGACGCAGACCTGTCTGCAAATGATCCTATATTTGTAGAAATCGAGAAATTGTCTCGTTATATGCTAACACCTATGACTATAGATTCTAACCAACAACATTATTGGTTTTTTGATCGTATAAGTCGTCAATATGATAATTTGCTTGCTCAAAATTCAAAGTCTAAATCTTGCAAAAAAAGATTTTTGTTGAAGTATCCAAAACATTGTAAATTTACGAAATATGAATTAGCTAAGTATTTTAATTCGTGTTGTGAGGTTGAGATTGGAGGAAAAATTATTGTAGGTCCACATTGTGTTGTTGATGGAAATGAAGTGAATTTTAGGGCTTTCCGTGACAATATAATGCCTAATCTTAAGATAAACACTATTTTTTTTGAGGATCTTATTGCAAAAGCAATCTTATTTAAGGAAGTTGATAAACGACATGGAACGAAACGTAGTAAGACACCACCGATTGGAGATATGAAACAAGTGATGGTTCCTTATAGTATTGCACTTCTTCAGATTGCTACTGATGGTTGTTTGAATTGGGAAAAGATTTGGAAGAATCAGAAAATATCATCTGAGCTTTCTGATTATATGTATAATCTTATGGTAAAGTTGAATCAATTCTTAAAAGATAATACACCAAGGTCGAATATCATAGAATGGGGGACGAAAGAAGATTGTTGGAGGTTGGTTAAGGAAAAATTTGAGATTCCGTCAATTGATAGTATTAAAAATGATATTTGCACTAAAGAAGTAATGGAACAACGCTATTTAAACAAAGATTCGAGTGATACAGAAAAAAAGACAATTGAATTACAGCTTGTGACTTCAATTGCTAGTGAAACTTGGATGAAAGTAGCAGAGTGGGGGAAAAGTTCCGGTTGTTTATCTTTATCTGATCAGAATACGGCAAGAAACATAGCTCATAAGATTAAATTTGATTATCAATTGAATCAACGTGATGTCAGTAAGGGACTTTTAATATACGAAATAGTTTGTCGAAACGACTATGAAGTTTTTGAAGAGGATATAAAAAATGGAACAACTTGCGACATCATTCCTAATGATTTAATAATTAAAATGCTGACCTGGGAGAAAACTATTGTAATTCTTGAAGGATGGCAATTTAAAATACTACAGCAGGCTGTCAAAGATGAGCATATTAGTCAGTTTAGGGCAGCGGAACTTCTTTTCCTCAAGAAATTATTATCAGATAATGGATTTTAAAATAGTATTTCTGTAAATTTGTATTTATTTTAAGAAATCATTTGAAGATGCACTTAGAATGTCATTTCCTTTTTTTGATAAAAAACAATAAAGGATTGGATAAAATAATATTGAAAAAGATATTTCTTGAGTTAAGGCGATAGATAGCCCTTAATATATGAAATTTCTGTAAATTTAACGTGAGTTCGATATAAAATATAAAGATAGAAAGTTGTCCCGTCATTGACAAAATTTACGTCAATGGCGGGATTCTTCTCAAAAAATAGTATACTGCTATAGTTGATATAGAGTTGGCTGTAAAGTTATTGAATGAACAATGTCTGGAATGTTGATCTGTGCAATATGCTTCAGTTCGTCATTGGTCGTTTTAATCAAGACTCTTTTTCAGAGCAAAATTTTATCTGTACATACTTTTTCCTTGATGTTCTCCAGACACTTACCCTGATTTCAGTGGTTTCCACCCTTGTCATTGATTATTAATATAACTTAAATCTCTCAAAATATCCCATGTGACATTTTCTACGTTCGGCAAGCCCTTTTTATGAATTAGGATTCTTTGATTACGACATACACGTAAAGGAGGAGAGTCTACCAAACTGATGTCGGTACAGAATCTTCTTTTCCCTACAAAAACGGTCTTTTGGGCCATGCGTCGCTACCTGACGGAAGAAGGATTCAGACTACATGCCATTAATGTGAACGAGGCAGCAGGGCAGTCGGTTTTCCATGTACACATGCATCTGATTCCTCGCTACAAGGGTGATGTGCCTAATCCGAAAGGTGGGGTGAGAGGTGTGATTCCGTCAAAACAGAAATACTGATATAGAAACTGGTAATTTTATATTTTCATAAAAAACTGCCGCAACTGTCTGACAACGAGAAGGGGACGTTTGGATGTTGGAGCAGACAGTCGCGACAAGTTTTTGATTAGTTTGAGAATAAGTTATAGCTTATTCCGGCATGAAAGGCGAAAAGAGTCTGTGGATTTTTAGAGGCTTCTTCGGCTGCTATGACAAATCCGACACCTCCGGTGATTCCTAGTCGTTTGTAAATCTGGTGAGAGTATTCGAGCATGGCTCCAAATCCTATTTCCGACTTGTTGTACTTGCTGAAATATTGGGGACCGCCATACATCCCGATTGCCAGAAACTTGGACAAGTGTAACTGGACGCCTACATTCCACAAATACTGTTTGTCGTCGATCCTTTCTGGTTTGTACTGGGTGTTGTAGCCAAAGGATGCTGTAAGACCGAACACTACGGGAGAGATGTATTTCAGGCGGATGCCGGCGTTACCGTAAGCAAATCCGTAGCCTGCTTCCAGATAGATTGAATGACTTTCGTGGTTCCATCCTTTTGCCTCTGTCAAATCAACCAGAGCTTCAGCTGTTTTTTCCGTCCACTCTGGATTAGAGAAAGAATTACGTGTGGAGGGTGTATAGCTTTCGTTGTCTGAACGAGGTGTTTCATTGTCGGCGTGGGGGAACAGGGTGGTAAGGTAATAGATACGTACGGTCGGTTTACCGGTTCCTACGGAAACTTTTCCTCCGGTATCCATTATTTTTTTCCCCTCGCAGTCGAATGCCTCGAACCAGGAAAGAGAATTGGGTATTGTTATTTCCGTATGGATGGTGTAGTTGCCGTATGGCGTTTTCAGCGTAACAGGCGTGCAGATGTTGCTTCCTATCTTGAATATGGTATAGTATTCGTTTTCTGCATGAACTGCCAGAAGTTGCATACAAAACAACCAGATAAATAAAATCCACTTCTTCATGATAGTTGTTGGGTTTAAAGTATGAATAGTTTTGTATATCAGAACTTATAGCCAACAGAGAGCAGGAGTGCTCTGTGTTTTCCGCCGCCGTCAACAACGGGTACGAAACCTAAATCGTAGTTCATGCCTATGTTCCATGACTGGAGTATTTCGAAACCGATTCCCAGACCGATACCGAAATCGAATCTTTTCATGGAGTCGAATGTATTGATCTCATAGCCTCCTCCAATCGAGCTGCCCCATAGACCGCTATCCATTCCCAGCTTGGATTTTCCTCCCAGCCCAAAGGCAAAATACGGACCGGCATTGAAGGTCAGATTGAAATTTTCTGCTATGTTGAGGCGATATCCTGCCATGACAGGTATTTCCAGGAAGATAGCGTTTTCTGTTGTTTCTACGGTAGCGACATCTCCATCGCCTACATTACTCGATTTGGAGCATTTGTCCCCTTTGGAAAGGAACAGAAGAGAGGGTTGGATAAAGAAGTTTTCGGAAACTTTTTCGACGGGTATTTCCAGGTCTGCACCGATCAGCCATCCTATTTTTTCATCGCTGTAGTTGCTTTTACTGATCTCGCTGTATGTAATTCCGGCGCGTACGCCTACTGATACGTCTTTGCCAAAAAGACTGAAGTTACGCTGGGCGCAAATGTGGCTGGCAGATAGAAGCATGATGACTGTCAGCATCGGGAACAACATGTGTCTGTTTAATCTCTGTCTTTTCATAATCGGTTTAGTTTAATGCCTACAGACTCTTTGATTAGGCTGGTAAATAATAAAGACGTAAGAGTCTTTTGGTTAATGTTGTAACGCCTTGTGTGATTGTAATAAAGCCGGACTGTTTTTAGTCTTTTTTAGCTAAATGGGTTAAATTTATTTTATCACAAAGGAAAATAAAAAAAATGTTTCCTCTATCACATGTTTTATGGACAGAGGAAACATAATATTGACGACATGAAAAGTGCATGGATAAACAAAGGTAGTCTGTTTGATAGACCGGGTATGTTACTGTCTGTCTGACTGGGCAGTGACATGATAGATACTGAAGTTCTGGATGAGGGGTGTAGATACACACTGTTCTACAATCAGACGAAAGGCTTGTGCTTCGACTTCTGGAAAGGCTTCGATGCGTTTGTGTCCTACCGAACTGCCTTTGGCTACTGTGGCCCATTTGCCGTTGATCAAAGCTTCTATACGGTAGGCACGGATGTGTTCGCCTTCGGTTATGTCTTCCTGTATCTGGTAGTAGTTTACACGTTGCGGCTTATCGAAAGTTATTGACAATTTCTTTTTATTTTTTCCGGAGGTTTGTGCCAGGGGAGTTCCGAAACGCCGTTGTATTTCATTTCCCCATTCTTGCAGCCGGTGTACATCCCCATCGGGTATCAGTCCTTCGGGATTGGGTGTCAGTCCTACCATCAGAGTAGCATTGCGGCCTACGGATTTTTCGTACATCTCCATCAGGTTTTCCAACGGGTAGACGGCCTTGTCGTCGTCGCCCGGCTCCCAGAACCACTCGTGCCGTCCGTTATAACCGCGCAAAGGGGTATCGGCCATGGCAGGAACCCAGAACTTTCCTTCAGGATCGCCGTGAGCCAGCAGCTGGTTGTGGTCGGTTATCCCGTCGGTGGCATTGCTGTGGCTGTATGGATAAGGAAAGCTCGACCAGCAGGGGTAGCCTACGGTTCCGCTTTCTGATCCTCCCCAGCGCAGGTCTGCCCGGTTGACATTGTGGTAGAACAGGCAGTCGGGTTGGTATTGGTTGACGATAGGTTCTACGTTGGGTCCCAGACCTTGGGGATCGTCGGCTCCTCCGTCGAACCAGATCATGAATAAATCTCCGTAACGGGTACAGAGTTCTGTCACCATTTTTTCGCACAACCGTTTGTACCATGCCTGACGGTTGCGGGCAAATTCTCCCTCGCCTTCGGCCTTAAAATTATGGATGCCCAGCAGGGAGTTCCACCGGATACCTATGTAGATGCCCGGCTGCAGGCCGTACTTGCGGCAGGAGTTTACAAAATCGCGTACGATGTCGCCTTTGCCATCGCGCCATTTTACTGCTTTCAGGCAATATGGGTTTACATCGCTTTGCCAGAGTCCGAAACCTGTTTCGTGTGTGGCTGTAAGGATGGCAAATTTGGCTCCGGCTGCTTTGGCTGCTTGTATCCACTGGTCGGTGTCCAGCTTGTCGGGATGGAAGATGTTGTAATCTTCAATCGGATTGATGCGGTTGTTTCCCTGACCGTACACTTGTCCGTAGAATACATGCAGGTCGTAATGGAAAACTACTCCCAGTTCGGCTTCGTGCCATTTTATCTGGTGTGGAGCTGGTTTGGGTAACTGGATTTCTGTGCCATAGGCACTGCTCAGGTTGCATGTGAAGAAGAATGTCAGCAGTGTAAATACGATTTTTTTCATAATTATGGTTTTAGGTAAGAGCTGAACGGATCGTGTGTCTGTTCGAGCCATAATAAGAGTTTCTGGTTTAAGGAGTCGCAAAGTGAAGGCTTACGGCTTGCTAGGTTATGTAGCTGATCGGGATCGTTTTTCCGGTCGTAAAGCCAGGTTTGCGTTTTCTTCCCTTTTTCGAATGATACTACATAGGTGTATCGGGAGGTTCGGATGCCTCGTTTGCCGGATGTCGGTTCGGAAGGAACGCAATAATAATAGGGCTGGATGGTTTCCTGGGGAGTATGTATTTTCTCTTGCAGGAAGTGCTGGCTCCAGTCGTAGGATTGTACGGTTGAAGGTATTTGGTCTTTCATTCCCATGAGTGAAAGCATCGTAGGATAAAGATCGGCAAAAGCTACGGGCAGGTCGGTTTGCTGCGGATGCAGTTTGTTTTTCCAGCAGCATATCATCGGGATTCGCATGGATTCTTCGTAGAAAACATTTTTACCTTCGATACCGTGTCTGCCCATGCATATGCCATGGTCGGAACTGAAGATGATAAGGGTATTGTCGAATACTCCGCATTCTTTCAGTGTACGGATGATACGTCCTACATTTTCGTCTACTCCGGTGATGCAGGCGTAATAGTTGCGGATATGTGTGCGGAAATAATCTCCTTCGGGAGTTCCTTTGGCGGGTATATATGGTTTCTGGGATGCCAGTGCCTCTACATCGATATGGGCATAGCGTTGCTTGAATGAGTCGGTGACAAGTTCGTATCCGGTATGTGGCGGATTCATGGAAACGACTAAGGCAAACGATCGGTCGGACTGGCTGCTTTCCTTGCGGATAAACTCAATGGCACGGTCGGCTTCATAGGACGGTCCCCACTGGTCGACGTAATAAAAGTCTTCTCTGGCAGCTTCTGTATCCCAGTACATCGGTTTCAGATGGTTGTCGTAGGTTCCATAGGCAATCCACTGGTCGAATCCGTGGCGGCGTTCGGGACTGCACCATTCGTTCCATGCTACTTTTCCGCGATTGTTGTATGTGTCAATGTAGGGCGGGTGAGGAGCATCGAGATGCCATTTACCGATGTAAGCTGTGGAGTATCCTGCCTGTTTCAGAACATCACTCCAGCAGATGGCTTCGGCAGATAGTTCTACCCGGTAAGGGGTATTGTCGGAATTGCAGTTGCCGGTTACACCGTTTGCAGTGGGGTACATACCTGTCATGAGCATGGCACGGGCCGGAGATGACACCGGATAGCTGCTGATGGCTTCGGTGAAAAGAATACCTTCTTCGGCCAGCTTGTCGAGATTAGGGGTTTGTACCGGTTCTTTTTGCATACATCCTAAGGCGTCGCCCCGAAACTGGTCGGCCATGATGAAAACGAGATTAGGCCGTGACTGATTTCCCTGAGGAAATACTGCAAGAGGTGTCATTGCCAGGAAGGCAGATGTGTAAAGCAAGTGTGTTGTTTTCATAATGAATGTAAAGGTTCTGATGGATATTTCCTTAGAAGTTTTGGCAGACCCAGCGATATATATTTTGTCTGGTAATTTCTGGCTTGATAGCTTCGTAAAGAGCTAATCCTTCAGGGGTAAGTTTATCTGCCCGGGTAAATCCGGCTGTGATAAGTTTTTCTGCGTCATCGGTCTGTCCGGCTACCAGCCATACCGGAACCTGATATTTTTGAGCCCGTCGCATTACTCGTTCGGGAAGCTTTCCCATAAGAGTCTGGCTGTCGGCGTGTCCCTCGCCGGTGATGACGAGGTCGGTATCTTTCAGAAGCTCATCGAATCTTATAAGGTCGAGTAATAAATCGGCTCCTGAACATACGCTTGCGCTGAGATATTGCATGAAAGCGTACCCCAGACCTCCTGCTGCTCCGGCACCGGGTTGTTGTGATGTGTCTTTTCCCATATGGCGGGCAGACTGATCGGCAAACAGCCGGGCTTGGCGGTCTAGTTCTTCTACCATTTCGGGAGTAGCTCCTTTCTGGGGACCAAAGGTAAAGGCTGCTCCTTCTTTTCCATAAAGCGGATTGCGTACATCGCTGGCTAAGGTAAACTGACATCCGGCTGTATGGTTGGTAAGTACATCGTCTATTGTTCCATGGGGAGCGAATATATCGGTTAGTGCCCGAAGCATTCCTTTTCCGGCATCGCTGGTTCCGCTTCCTCCCAGTCCGATGATAAACTTTTTACAGCCTTGATGTAAGGCATGGGCAATGAGTTCGCCCACTCCATAGGTTGTAGCTACCAGTGGATTTCGTTCTTCTGCTGTCATCAGCGTAAGACCGCATGCCTTGGCTGTTTCTATAACAGCTGTTCCGTCGGGTGCAATGCCGTAACTGGCAAGGATGGGGCGCATCAGAGGATCGTGTACTTCGGCCTGGATAATTTTTCCGTGCAGGGCAGAGATGAAGGCTTCAAGCATGCCTTCTCCTCCGTCGGACATGGGTAGTGGGCGGACCGTCATGCCGCGGGATGACAAGGCTTGGGAGAAAATTGTTTCTACTTCTTCTGATGTAAGGCAGCCTTTGAATGAGTCGATGGCCAGAATGATTTTCATAGGGTAATATCGTTAGTTGTTTTCCTTCTTTATTTAAGTAAGATATCGTATATCTTTTCGGAGGCATCCGGTAGAATCTTTTTGAATTGACTGAGCATCCGTTCGCGTGATTCTTGTGGGGTGCGGTCGGGATGACAAGTCTCTCTTCCGAAGAGTGTTTCCGGCGTTGTGAGCAGTGACCATCCCCATCCGTATTCTTTCCCGTGGCGATCGCGGGGATAAATAAAGTCTTCTGTAACGATGTAGCCGCCCATTTCCAGACGGGTGATATATGCATCGAAACGGCTCCGCATCTTTGGTCCCGTGAATCCGCACGCTGCACGCAGTTCGCGGGTTATCAGGCTTCCTTCGTTTTTTAATACATCGAGGATACTCTCTTCGATGCTTCCTGCTTCCGGATATGGGTAGACACTTCGGCGGTAATTGCAAAAGTCAGGCCACCATTCACGGCTGATGAAAGCGGCTTTGTCTTTGAAAAACTTACCGTATGCGCAACCGCTTTCCTGCAGGATGGCACCTTTCCATTCCCAAAGTGGCCATTCCCATCCACCATCGGGCAGACGGGTGTACTGGCAGTCTTCGTCTACTACTTCTTCGGCCGACCATCCGTTGATGTCCATGCTCAGCAAGGGCAGAAAACCTGTTTCATTGATGTAGTCAATCAGTTCTGGACAAGAATGCAGAAGTTCTTTTTTCATTTCCAGATTCTCCTTATTCTAAGATATTTTTTATACAAACTTTCTTCAAAGGTATAAGTTTCATTTGTTTTTTATGATAATAGCCTCGTCATTTTTTTCATTGTAGGTATTTTATATAAATATATTGGATGTAGTGTTCAGGTCTCATAATTCGGTTGATTTTTATTCCTTTGATATTCTATGCTTCATTTGTCTGTTTTACTTATTGGATTTGTATGAAGTTTGCAAATATTTATTCTTGGTTAATTGTTTTTTTTAACTTTGTGAGAGATTGGATAAGATTGTTGAAAAACAATTGAGGATGAAATATGCATTGGGGAATTTACCGGAAGCCGATTGTTTGTGTTTAAAGAATAGAATGGTTTCGGCTGTTGTTACCCATTATGCTTTATAACGGGGGACTATTGGGGAAAGGTGATTTATTGGGTATAGTTTCTAAGTTTATAGTTGTGTGATTTTGTGTGAGAAAAGGTATTCTGATCAAACAGCTCATTCATTGTAAACATAGATTCTATGTGATATGGATTAAAAAGCTAATTATTGAAATAAAATGATCGATATAGGTAGATTGAAAATTTTTTCTGCAATTCTCTTTTCTGGTGTATTTACTGCTTGTTCTGATAAGGATAGTTACTATGATTATTTGTGCAAGTCGCAAGCTGAACCAGAAATGGTGGATACAGAAGTTTTTTATAAAGAGGCTATGAATTTCTGGATGGCTAGGATAGATACGCTTGAGGAGTTTTCATACAAACAGAATGATACTTTAAGACTCTTTTTAGATGTTCAGGATGCCATTCGTAATAATAAATATGATTCTCTCACTAGTGTCTCTTAAAAAATGTAAAACATCTCAATATGGCTCATTATGATGTAA